>Ga0247742_10001004_pt1 | contig 20782 bp, 22 predicted proteins | sample UWRJL208509C2_FD_180944 | JGI IMG/M metagenome (GOLD analysis project Ga0247742, IMG submission 180944) | Plant litter microbial communities from Arlington Agricultural Research Station in Wisconsin, United States - UWRJ-L208-509C-2 | ecosystem: Environmental > Terrestrial > Plant litter >... | reverse complement strand
CATCATAACTCCAGCATCACCAGAGTATCGACCCCGATACTTGTGGTGACTTCCGCTCGGCACAGCCCACCCATTGACGAACATAACGGTCGAGCAAACCTGCCCTCGTATTACTTACAACCCCACCGCCAGCCTCGATGCGGGTCAAACGTATTCCCTCGTTTTCCCTATTCTCACCGGAGAGGGTACTGGGTCTGATGTCCATTCATTGCAGTTTATTATTCTACATCCACTCTGCGTGTTGATCTTATAACTTCTCTACGCTGCAACTCACCGTATCAACTCTGGCTATCACCCAAGACGCACCTCCGACGGGCTAAACTTTTCTCTACTTCCAAGACGATACCGTCCAGATACGCATACCCGTGGAGGAAGTGTCTTCGTAATCGCGGCTCTGTTTGGGATATCGCGAATGGACCTACACTGAGGAATATGGAGAGGGTGTTGAGGCTGTCCGCACCAACGGACGGACTGTGTGTTGTTTTGGGTCAGATTATGTACGTTTCTTGTCTGCTGTCTTTGAACTTCGTATCTGACGTGTCGTAGGTCGCCGGTCAATGGTTCAACTCTAGAGTCAAGGTGGAAGAAACTTAACCATCGCGTGCTCTTCCCCTCCTTGTCCCAACCGTCCGTCTATTCCCAATCGAACCCTTTCCCGTACTTCCAATCTTGGGCCCTCCTTTCTGGCTCGGGCTTGGGCTCTACAACCACACGGGCATCTCCTCCACACCCAAAACGCACTCAATAACGCTCTACGAGCGTTCCTCGCCATGGATTCTGCTACGCCCAGGCGAGTCATAGGAGAAACACCGCCCATACGACCCTGGGATGCTGTCAATGGAACTTATCCTGGCATTGGAGGAGATGGAAGAGCATATGAAGACGAGAAGGCTGCGTTCGCATCGAGGTCTTGCATTGGAAACTTCAGGGAGGCTAGGTCGACCACTCTGAGGCCGGATACACCCTCCGGTTGCGTCAAAAAGAATGTCAGTAGAGATCATGGCTCTCAAATCGAACATCTCGAACCACACCGCACACGCATACAACGACGGAAACACCCAAAAAATTCGTCGACATGGATTGATCATGTCACCTGGTCCTCGAACGTACATGCTCCTTTCGGCCCTCGTCCACTTTCAAGCTCAAGGACCATGTCCAACTATTACACTGAATATGTCTGCCTCTGGCGCAGGTTCAGCTTTGGCACTAGACATACGCTAAGGCAGCTTCCATCCCTCCACGGCGCGCCGCCGACTCCTACATTTGCGTTGGCTGGTGTGGAGCTCGCTTTTGAAGGCAAGAGGGTCGCCGTTCCCTTAGCCTACGAAGAACGCCGGTACTGGTAGCAAATAGACTCCAAAGCTCCAACATATACGACATCCTCCTCCACAATCCAGAGATCCCTCGACCGCTTGCCCGTTCACTTCTGGCGTTAGGCCTCAGGATTGCCTACGACTCTCTCACATCTGTCGACGGCTTCTCTGGAATTCTCGCTGGAAGAGCCAACTACCACAACTTCGACCACCACGTTTCAGTTATCTGAGGGTACAAACTACTACGATGTCCATGATTTCCGTCGTTGAAGTCACGTTTATGAGGGGTTCAGCGCCTGTGGGAGACGTGCTGAGGAGTGTGAGCACAGGTCCGGCTTTACACCTACCGCGCGGGGTGCGACCCGCCAGCTCGTTGAAGTTCGATGAAAAAAGGGATCGTTGGTTCTTCAAGACACTGCCACGTTTCGTCCGACGACAGAAGCGTCACGTCCCCTTGCATTTTCAACGGAAAGTCAATCCGGATCACAATGACGGCTACAACCACCAACATCAAGAGCAGTCCACCCACCGTGCACTACATTCTTCTTCTTTTCCTGTTCTCGTCAATCACGGACCCGGACTTGAACGCTACTGAAGACTTTTCAACCGAAGATGCAAACGTCGTTGGCCTGTAGTGGGCATATCCATGGATGGATACGCTCTCATCACCTACTTTTAACTAATACATATGCATTCTAGTCATTTCCTCCTACGTTATGACAATACGAAGCAACCATATCACGTTCGGGACGAGATTTCTATGGACGACACGATGAGCGGTCGTCGTGGATCTTCGTCACTCTGGATCGTGACCCCAGCGTTCATCATAGAGGACATACGGTCGCGGACCAGCACCGTTGCCCTTCAGCATCGGGTCTCGGTGACTCCGTCTGTCCCTGGCTCCTCTACACCCCACCTTTCAAGCTCAAGCCCATCCCCACTGACCGAGGCTGTGTACATGGGATAGGGGAAGGAGGGTAAGATGCCGTTGGTTATCGAGGAGGCGAATTGTTTTGGATAGGACAGACGATTCGAAAACGGTTCTGTCATTTCTTCACAGCGGGAGGTATAGCCTGACGCTGGCAGATCCCAGCCGTGATATCTGGTGGCATATCGTATGGCAGAGATGTGAGCCTCGCGATTTTACGATACAGTATGTTCATGTTCTATTCCCTTGGTCATCGTCTCACAACCGTCGATGGATTCATGTAAGTTCAATTTGTATGAGGAAGCAAACCCAGACTGACAATTTTATTGCTTCCTCCATTAGCACTGGAGTGGGGTATAAGAAACCCACTTTACTTCCATCAACCGACTCCGATACCTCGTAGTCTGAATTCTCGCAAATTGCATATCCACGTCTGCTATATTACCAGTTGTCGCTCTACTTCGCCTCCTGCACACCTGTTATTGTACAGGGTATGAATAGTCGAACATGCGGCGACGCCAATCACTGCGCCGGACCTACATTGGAAGAAAATCCCGCACCCATTCACCGAAATAGACAGGATTGACGGCTCGAATGGAACTACCATATCATCTACTGGTTCACAATGTCTCCGGGGGACGCGTCGAGGAGGGTGGATAATCGGTAGAATATCGCGGCTGGGTCATTGTAGAGGTGTCTATGTAATACTCGTATAGGGCTTGAAGCTGTAGACACATAATCGATTCGTTCTGAATGGTCATATTTCGTCGCAAACGGCGCCAGAGGACTGACTATTAGGAATGCATGAAGCTCAGGAAAAGAGGCATGGGCGGCATAATTGGGTTCGGATTTCGATACATAAGGTACTTAATGTGCATACAGTCGGAGCCGAAGCCAAGTGTAAGTTTAGCTGTACGTACATAGATAAGATTTTATTCAGGAAGGCGGAGGATGAGGCCCATGCGAAAGGCAACTAGGCTGTTCAGCCGCTGGAAGAGAGGAGAGGTAACGACGATGTGAATCTTGTTAGAGCATTACGAAAGCAGGAACGTGACAAAGCTAGAGCATGAATGCAATATGGTGTCAAAGTAAGGAAGCTATGTGAAAGTCAAAGCAACGTAGGAAAGCAGAAAACGCAAGATGTCATCGAGAGCATACGGAGAAGAGAACGGGAGAGTTGTAAGAAAGAGTGATGATATTGTATATGAATGGGTGGATGCGAAGAATGTATGCAAAACCAAAGCCCAAGGGGTCGAATAAATCGTCTAGATGTGTGCGAATCGTAGTGTGAAGGCTACAGATCAGAAGATGACGATGAAATGGGAATGAAGATGCAAAGAAAATATGTTGAATAAGAAGAATAAAAGTATCGTAGAAACGTATGTATGTTGAAATAGCGTTCGGGAGTGTTCGAGTTCTAGTTCGTGATCATGATTCGGGAAGCAAAAGTAAGGAGGCAGAAACTTTACGCAGTCTTTGGTTAAGTAGTGAAAGCGTTGGTGTCGGTGTCGGTGTCGGTGTCGATGGCGTTGCTGGTAGGTCAAGTCGTAGTCAAGTTTGCGTTCAAGTCTTTCACAGTTCGGAGTGTTTCAGGCGGGCCCAATAAGCACTGTTGGCGCCTCGCAGCGCCATCCCCATCCCACTCATCCCCTGCATACCCCCAGGTGTAGTAGGCGTCGGACTGATACTCGCACTCCTCGGCACATACGGCTCCCACACAGGCGCCGGCCCCCTCACCGACATCGCAGCAGCCTGCGCGACGGACATCATCGGCACCGGCGGCGGTACGCGTCTGCTCGTAAAACTGCCATGGTCCAAATTGTTGTGGTAGTCGACGCTCCCGGCGAGACTGGCACTGCCTGCGAAGCTCCCGACGCTGCCCATGTATCCGTGGCCGTACGAGCAGCTGCTGCCTGCTAGAGGATCTGGTTTGTATCCGCTTGAATATGGATGTGGGGAGAACTGGGAGCGGGTTGTTGGCGGCGATGAGGAGGGACCCCCGACGCCGTATGTGAAGGCGTAGTCGTGATAATCGGTCGAGGCATCTCCGAATGAGGATATCGATTGGAGATGCTGGTGCTTCCCAGTCGACTTTCCGCCGTTGCCAGTGCTGGCTTTAGTAGACCAAGGGAACGGTGACTCTCTCCCCTTCACCCCAGACGCAGAAAGCTCCATCCCAGCCAACGTAAACGTAGGCGTCGGTGGGGGTGTGATGAGCCGTGGAGGGATGGAAGGTGCTTTCACGTGCGTTTGTCCGCCGGTTGACTCGGGATACGCGTTGAATAGAGGACTGGCCTCTTGATGGAGAACTGAACGAATCGTGTGCGTTCAAATCGCGAGCAAACGAGTTGTCGGGTCCGCGTATGTGATGTGGTTGGCCTCGGCCGCGGTGTATTGGTGGTCGAGGGGTTGCGGGATTGGCTTCGAGATGCTCGATTTGAGCAGTTCGATCGACGTTTTGCCCTTTCCGGTGGGTATACCCGGCCTTGGAGTCGTCGACCCAGCCCCGTCAAACCTCCCTGCAGTAGGACTCGACAACGCGAACGCTGCCTTCTCGTCTTCGTACCCCCCTCATCATCTTCCTCCACTAGGATATCCACCACTAGGATATCCACCCCCGCTCCTAGAGGTGACGTCGTACCAGGTCTTGTGCCTTAGCCGTCTTCTCTTCCGAACACAGCAGAGGAAATAGATGAGGAAGGCGGCTAGGAGCGCGAGTATGGGACCAAGGATGCCCAGTGTTATGGAGAGCGTTTTGGAGGACTTTGATGATTTGGATTTGGAAGGAGAACCTGAGGGAGTAGCAGCAGTGGAAGTCTGAGAAGAAGCGGAGGGGGTGCCGATGGGCATTGGGACAGATTTTCGGGACGAGGAGGTGGTAGAGGCGGGGGTAGTGGTTAAGTTATCATCAACCTCAAAAACGATCTGGTCGAAAACAGCGCTGGTCCTCCGTGCGGTACCAACAACCTCAACGTCCTCTACGCGTTCGTTTTTCCAGTACCAGGATAGACGAAGACAAGGCTGGCCGCTCGACCAGCACCGCCTGTGCGGATATCGGGGCACGTGTGGCCTTGAAGGTCGAGGAGCATCGGTTGGTCCGTCAGGGCTCCGCGTGCAAATGTTGAGTTGAGTGGAGACGTTGCACGAACAACGTGCTGAGAGGAGGTAGAACGAGAAAACTAAACAGTTTGTTGGCTCGAATCACAGGAACGAACGGAGGAAAGACAGGACGTACATTTGCCCAGAATCACTAGCCAACATATGACATGTACACCACCCGCGTCGAGGTCACCAGACCAGCGGTGGCGAGAGGACCTGTTTCGTCAGTCGTTAGGGAGTAGTCGAGGTGTTGCATTGTGAAAAGACAAGAGTGACCGAGAAATCGTAATGTTGGTCCCAAGAGTAGTGACAGCGGCTGGAAGAAACTTTGTCTTCAAATCGCACTCGTGTCCTTTCAGGAATTGGATGAAAGCGGGCCGGCATAACCACCGCGCTGCCATTTTCGATTCCAGGCACACCATGACATCGTTCTTCTGCTGCACAAAGCGAAAATCTGCAGCCTCATCTCGCACTTGTGTTCTCCTGGGACGCGCGTGACTCATTCAGTTCTCGATCTAGTGGTTCAAGTCCTTTGGCCAGCGCCGCTGCCGACACAAACGCACATTGTGAGTTCGCAGCTACAGGCGCTCATGCAAACGCATATAAGAATCCCCCCTCTATCCTTCTGCGTCTGACCGAAGCCTGCATATGTGTCGGCCGATATGGAGATCGGGTCTAGATTAGGTCGAGGCAGGGAAATAGGCCACTGTGGTCCTATTCCACGAAATCCAACGACAACGACAAAGTCAACGCGCATCGGGATGGAACTCATCAACATATGGTCTTTACATCGTCGTTGAGAGATGCCAGCACCGACTATCGCGTCAACGCATTTATTCGCGGTATTCGTGACGTATTTACTCGCTTAACGCCCGTTTACTCACATAATACGGGTGCTCTGCAGGCTGGTGTATTTGGAAGCAAATCCTGCAGCCTGACTCGCAGTACGTACGATGCGATCAAGTGGAAGCATCGGCAGCTCCACGAGCCTTTAGTTCGACCATCAAACTTCACTGGCTCTGGATGTTTGATCACGGTCATGCTACAGCTATGCGTGGTACGCGATGGACCAGCGCTTTTAGTGTTGAAGAGGGAACGATTGTTGGACTTCAAGGCACTGATTTTTTAGGAGGTTAGCAACTCTTCGCTCTTGCAATTTTTTTACTCAAACGACTCCGGGAACAACGATGACTCCTGTCAGTGACATCTACTCCAACGCTCACAACGTTTCCATTGGTTCCTTCGTGAGATCGAAGGGTAGGTGATAGTGGCCAGATTTTACCAGATGGCGTGGAAGGTTACGCTCTCCGTATCAATGAATGGGGGTACGCATTTCTGCTCTCTATTATCTACTGTCAACTGATCCTTATCTCAGTATGCAACGATGATATTATTGGCATCGTTGTGATTGTCTCTCGATACCGTACCTAATATATTATTCTTTGTGCAATTAGTACATCGATTCCTCAGGTGAAGATTATCCTGTTGTTGATGGATTCGTGTAAGTTCAATTCGTTTCTTTCAAAGACAGAAACCGACGATTCGACTACGTCTTCCGTTAGCGTCGGAGTGGAGTAGACACCCATCCTCATTTCCATTGAACGACTCCGATACCTCGTGCCCTGAATTCACGACCTTATTTGTACGAGTAGATGAGTCTTAATGTCGCTCTGGTGTCGAGTTCTTCGGATTATTAATTCGGACTTATTCCTCTTGGCTTTTTTCTGAATGAATTGTTAACTGCTAGTACCCGTAGTTGATAAGCAAAAGTTATGCAGGTCTCCAACGTTCTTGTCGGATCACACGTATACTTGAATATGCGACTTGAGACTCGAACATACGAATAATATCCCTGACGATATGATCAGATCGTTCGTAGGCCATGTCCGATATGATTTTCTAGGTCATGGAACCCAAATTTTCTCACAAACACAACCAGCGACGGCATTCAGGTACCAGGACACCGAAAGACGCGAAAAGCAAGTTCGTAGTTCGATGACCCGGAGCGTTAATTCAGATAAGAAGTACAGGATAAGTATGGTGCACAACAGTTCCGTGTTTTTCTGGACTCGGATAGGGAAGGTGATCGATCCTAGGTGTTCGAATAGAAAAGTATTGCGATCGAAGGAGGAGCTGCACTTTCTTGTCGTCCGAAGGACTCGAAGACACTTAAGACGGTGGTTTGGAACCATGTATTTCTGAGCGCAGAGCATAGTGAGTTTGTAGGTGTTGAATGGAAGGAGATCGTATTTGAGCTATGAGAGACCCAGAGAACCAGTGACATACTAAGTAATAGGAAAACTGGAAACAGACGATGACGCAGGGTGATCCAGGCACGTGTTTGAGGCGCGGCCCGCCGTCAGCCGCAACCATGAAAAGGACGCCGAGTTCATTTGACGTGGGGGTGGGCACCGCTTGATTGACCCGCGTGTGTTTGGTTGTGTTTGCTACCTTGCTACACTTCCAGGAGAGTGTCCGACGACAATAAGTCAAGCACAACTCGTCTTCGCACAAACTTTGAGAGAGAAAAATAATTCTATCTAAAAAATGAAGGATTTGGCCGGATGAATTGTGGTTTGACACGGTTCTTGCTATGTTTCCATAACATAACTTTGGAACAGATGTGAGGAAAGATTATTCATCCGGCCAAATCTTAGATGTTGAGGAAATATTTAAATGTCTCTGCAAAAAAACGCGAGAAAAGGCTGTTCTAGGAAGTTATTGAAATTTTGCGTATACGCATCACGATGTAATTTAGAGTGTGACGGCGCGTGACACACCGTGTCCAACATTGCAAAATTAGCCCTTAGAGTCACAGAATGTGCATCTAAAGTCACCGAAATCCAACGCACTCAAAAAGCAGAATTATCGGTCGCTTTTTCACGAGAGGGAGAGCCTTAGGGACTTGATAGAAGCTACTGCTGAGTCTCGTCGGCAGTGGTTGGCTAAGGTCCCACGGTAGTACTCACTAGCTTCTATTCGCAGGTTCTAAGCAACGATGGGGGTCCTTTTGGGGCCGAAAACAATTTCCTTCAAATTTGGTAAATCCTTAAACATAAATATATCATAATTAATTATGCTTGTGCAGGTCACTGAGGTAGACTTGATGTGCGAAGGCCATCGGACACCTTTGGGTCCTGATGTGCTGACTAAGCAACACGCATTTAGATCAGTGGTTGCCCACCCCCATTTGACGCGGAAACATTTCCTGTCCACATGTCTTCTACCGATACGACACAGCCCAAGCACCCACGAACATAACGATGGAGCCAACAGACCTCTCATTACCTACACGAGCTGGACGCGTAACCCCGACTTCGATACCGGTCAAATGTAGAGTATGTTCCTCATTTTCTCACTGGAGGGTACCAGGTCTGACGCCGTTCATTTTAGTTTTACATCTTCTCTGCGTGGTTTAACGTCTATTCCGACTATCACTAGAGGCGTCTCTCCGTTGGACCAAACTGGTCTCCTCTATCTCCAAGACCACACACGCCCTAATGCGCATACCTGCGGAGCCACTCAAGCGTCCGTCGCTGTCTTCGTTCACCGTTGCTCCGGTGGAATAGGCCAACAACGAGGAGTTGGGAGGGAATGTTAGGGCTTTCAGTGTGGGCTGCATGCTGCTTAGGATCGGATCATGTATGTGGTTTCTTGTGTGGTTTCTTAGGATGTCGTATCTGACGCGTATTGTGTCTACTTTAGATTCGAGATGGGAGACAACTCCTATGGCTCCCATTATGGCTCGAGCTCAGGTTTTCCTGACATTCAAACGCCTCTAGCAACCCAATAATGCTCGGTATACTTGAACCTATAGTCATCCTTCAAGCAACGTTCCTAGCCCATTTCTTCCACTACGTCCCAGCGAATCATAGGAAAATGCGGCTCGTCCCAGCTGCATTGACATTCAACGTTGACGATGCAAGAGGGGAAAATGAAAACGAGAAGAAGGCGTTCACTCTAAGCTCACGAGCAGATATGCCCGACACGCATCCATGAGGCGCTAGCCAAGCCTCGGGGTACAGAAAGATGAAAAAGGAGAGGGTGCTGAGGCTTTCCATTCTACAAGGAAAGCTGCGCGCCGATTCTGACCAGATCACGTAAGTTTTTCTTGTCCACTTCTTGTGAACTTTGTCTCTTAAACGTCGTACGTTTACTCTAGATATGAGCTGGAAGATACCTCCACTTCTGCATCCTCGCCACTCTTCTCGTCCCAGTCTTGATCTACACCTCCTCCGGCTATGTCTCCACAACTGCGTCCCACTCGTACTCCCCCAGAATGACCAAAGCCCTCTCGATAACACTCGGCGTCCTTGGGCCCATATTACCCTCTTAGCGGTTTTCCTTGCACATTTCGTTCGCGAGGGTTAGGAGAAACACGGCCCGCCGACATAGTATAATGTCAGTGGACGGGTACTGGCGTTGGAGGCGCCAGAAGGGCGCATGAGGACGAGAAAGCTGCGTTCGCGTTCAAGTCTACTATTGGGAAGATCGGGGGCTAGCCGAACGATGCCGAGGGGTTAGGCCGAATTGGAACGGAAGAACGTCCATCGAGCTGCTCAAATCTAGCATCTCGAATCCCATCCCTGTCCTTGGATGGCCCATGCTGCCATCGACGCCAACTATACCACATATGCGACCTAGACAAGTCGTTCGCTAATCCTCGAACGGATACGATCCTCCATCTGTACTTCGAGAGAGCTCAGCCCAATGTTCGTCTCGATACAAACGCCAACACGACCTCTTAGGGTGGCTCCTGCTCTGGCTCGAGCGCCAAGAGCCCAGAGCCCAAAGAGATGTGGAAGCCCCCTCGATTCCTCCACGGCTCGTCACAGCCCCTCCGATGTTGGATGGTGGGCGCTCGCCGCTTCTGCGGTGAAGAAACTCGTTGGTCCTTGGATTCACGAAGCACACTGGTACTTGTGGAAAACCGAATACAAAACACTAATAGAATGACAATCGACATCCTCATTCTGAAATGCTCCTACCGGGTATCACGACTACGTGTTAGTGGATTCTCGCCATCTTTATCGTCTACGACCCGTTCAAATGGATACAAGCTGGCGAGCAGAATTTCGTACGAACATAGATGGATTGGAGCATCGGCGGCTACACTGGTCTTCCTGTAAGTGCCGACCATCATAGCTCCAGCAGCACCAGAGTATCGGCCACTTACCACTTTGTTTCACAGAAATTGTTTCCGCCGTTCTTGCAAGCTCAGCTCGTCAGAAGCCGACTCTGGTCAGTAGACTGTACTGTAAGCATTCTACTCTGCCTGTATTGTTTCTCAATCTGATAGCATTCACTCGCAGAGGAAGAAACGAGTGCGTAGTCAATATTAGTACCTGCTTGGCCTTACCTATACTACATCGTGTTTAATAATATTTCCCTATCTATTGAATTCTGCAAGAATCCGAGTGGCAATTATACGACCAAGACCCGACTATTCTATGACTATTGTGAGACTATTGAAATTCTAATGCTTGACTAATATACGACGTATACCCTACTTAGGTTCGACTTGTCCATCAATGGTGCATACAGATGTCTGACTATCTCGAGACTACGATAGTCAGAAATCTGTCAAAAAAACGGCTTTTAGTCAAACACCCTTAATTAGTTGACGGTTGTACGACCAAAGTGCAAGTTCGCTATTTACTGAGCGTTACACTTACCAGTATTGTTCAGTTCACGACCCCCCGTTACCCGTTACGTGAACTTTAGGTCGTAAGCGTACAGTACTTTCACTTCGTAAAATCCTCATAATTTTTGATAACGCTGGTATAAACACTCACTACTATACTTTATATATGTATATACCACACTTTATACAATTTCAACCATATTCTATTGCCAAAACTCTCCGAAAACGAAGCAGAGACCGTCGAGGAGGCGTTGCGACACGCTTTTGTGTGGCTGTGCAGGTCGCAATGTTGCCATCAGCTGAACCGCGAACGCCTACCCCCAATGGTACTTAGATAATAAGTATTGTTGATTTGATACAAATATTAGGAACTTGACGGAAAGACAACGGACCATTAGACTGCGTAAATCGATGGACGAAGGTCAATGATCTACTAGTAGACCGTACAACACACTACAAAAGATCGAAAGAGAAATCAATAACCAAAATGAACATACGGTACCCATGTCAGAAGACCTTGCTCTGTGTCACCGAGCATCTCCCGTATGTCTTGAATGGCATAATGGAGGGCGTGTGCAGCACCGCTGCTATCGATTCCCGGCTTTCCCGAAGCCTTTCCCTTCTCCATAAGATATTTGTAGAAACTTTCTGCCACCACGGGGCCGTACCGATCCTTGATGGACCACATAGTCGCCACCACGCTCCGGTATCCAGCCGCGAGCATCCCGGCCGCAAGGTGGACTGCCTCATCTGAGAGCTTCTCAGCGCCAGTACTTGTCTGACATGCCGACAGAAATGCCAACTCGCATACGGAAAACTTCTGCTTCATAATTTCCGAAAGCTCGAGTCGTCCGTCGTGGAGGTAGAAGCCACTTTTTAGAGGGTTCTCCAAATGCTGAATCGCGTGGCATGCGAGGTGAATGGACTCATGTGATTCCATTTCTAGTTTGACTCGGTTGACAGATGCGGATTCTCCTTCTAGACAAAGAGCCTCGCCATTAGACGCACCAATTCTTTCCCATATGCAGTTCATTTCCTTCGTGGTTGCTGGGATAGGAGAGCGGCCTGGTGTATTTGGCTGACTGATGATAAGAAGCCTTGACGATGCGGCCTGTTGCGCATTGGCAGATTCCTTGAACTTCTGGATAAGCGATGTGACCGTAGGTGTGTAAGAGGAGATGGCAAAGTCTGAGATGCATAACCCAGGTGGTGGTCGCTCGTTGGCACTATAGATTCCTGCAGCATGAAGTGGAAGGAACGCTAGGGGACCAGTTGGACACCACCAGATACGAGCTGGGTCTGATGGGGGAGTAGTCTTGGAAAAAAAGATATCAACGAAATGATACATTGTGAACTGGGAAACACTCACGCGGTATGCAAGAGCATCGAGAATTGGCCTCACCACACGCAGCCAGAGTGCCCCGAGAACAAGGTGTATTTCGCTCCTCATGTCGGAGTCTTCCTCCATTACCGGGCGTGGGCCACGATTTTCTCCCCTCATGCGGACCCCATTGCCTGAAAGGAAGTGACGCAGACGCTCTCTGAGTTGAGACGCCTCGTCATAAGTAAAATCAAGTGCAATGTGCATGGGGTCTCCGATGCCGGAGATGAGGGCGAGTGCATCACAGCGATCTTTGTCAACATTGAGAAGAATCACAATGCCATCCTGAGGAAGGTTTTTCAGGAGGTGTGACGGCCGAGGTGGCCGAAGAAAATCACGAAACCTGGGAGTGCTGCGAATTTCATCAAGCAGCTTACTCCATTCACGAGCAAGTTTGATGTGAAGGTGGGCTTCATCTTGTAAGCTCATTTTCTGCGACAGAGAAGCATCTCCGCTCAGACCCTCCAGTCCATGACGGGATCCAGATGTCTCCAATGCACCTGAGATGGCCGAGAATCGTTGGGCCAAGTCTTCATCATGAGCATGAAGATCGTCCAGGGGTGTACGAAGCTGGTTGAGTTGGCTCCAGACAAGACAACGACCTTGTTCAAGCCATTCAAGAGCTTTCTCAAAATGGCCCAGGGTAAATGCAGCCGAAGCAGCGGACGAGGTTAAACTTGAGATTTCAGTGAGATTTGTGTGACGCTGTTGGATGGTACGGTCCAAACCCGCGATTTGCGCAATAAGGTCCAGTACTACACTAAATGCTGTGAGGGTTTGTGGGAGACGGTGAATTTTGGAGAGCCGTGCCCATTTTTGAGCAGCAACAAGGCGAATGGACGGAGGTCCAAAGGTTGTTGCAGACATTTGAAATGTTGATATGGCGGTATACACGTCGGAAATGTCACCAGTGCGTTCGAAGCGACAGTGGAATGAATTCCCAAGGTTATTCAGGCGGCCTGGCTTGGCAGCGTGCCTGTTGGGGGTGATTTGAACTGCTCGCTTCTGGACTGAGATGGCCTTCGAGATATCAGAAACATCGCCAGTGCGTTCGAAGCGATACAGAAATGAGTTTCCGAGGCTATCGAGCAATGTTGGCATGTTAGCGTGGCCATTGGGGGTGAGTTGAACTGCCTGCTGCTGAACTGAGATGGCCTCTGAGAGGTCAGAAACATCGCCAGTGCGTTCGAAGCGGCAGTGGAACGAATTTCCAAGGTTATTCAGCCAGCTTGACATGTTAGCGTGGCCATTGGGGGTGAGGTGAACAGCACGCTGGTGGACTGAGATGCCCTCTGAGAGGTCAGCAACATTGCCAAATCGTTCAAAGCGACGCAGGAATGAGTTTCCAATGTTAGTCAACTGGCCTGGCATGGAAGTGTGGTTGTTGGGGGTGAGTTGAACTGCCTGCTGCAGGACTGAGATGGCCTCCGAGATATCAGAAACATCTCCAGTGCGTTCGAAGCGACACCGAAATGAGTTTCCGAGGCTACTCAGACATGCTGATATATTAGCGTGGCCATTGGGGGTGAGTTGAACTGCCCGCTGCTGGACTGAGATTGCCTCTGAGATATCAGCAACATCGCCAGTGCATTCGAAGCGACACAGAAATGAGTTTCCGAGGTTATTCAGTCGGCCTGGCATGGAAGAGTGGCCATTTTGGGTGAGTTGAACTGCCTGCTGGTGGACTGAGATAGCCTCTGAGAGGTCAGAAACATCACCAGTTCGTTTGAAGCAACGCAGAAACGAATTTCCGAGGTTATTCAGCAATCCTGGCATGTTAGCGTGGCCATTGGGTGTGAGTTGAACTGCCTGCTGCTGGACTGAGATGGCCTCTGTGACATCAGAAACATTACCAGTGTGTTCGAAGCGACACCGAAATGAATTTCCGAGGTTACTCAGAAACGCAGGCATGTTGGCGTGGCCATTGAGAGCGAGTTTAACTGCCCGCTGCTGGACGGAGATGGCCTCTGAGACATCAGAAAGATCGCTTGTGCGTGTGAAGCGACACAGAAGTGAGTTTCCGAGGCTATCCAGCAGGTCTGGCATGTCAGCGTTCCCATTGGGGGTGAGTTGAACTGCCCGCTGGTGGACTGCGATAGCCTCTGAGACATCAGAAAAATCGCCTGTGCGTTCAAAGCGACACGCAAATGAGATCCCTAGGTTATTCAGCAATGCTGGCATGTAAGCGTGGCCATTGGGGGTGAGGTGGACTGCCTGCTGCAAGACCGCAATAGCTTCCAATATGTCGGGCAGGTTGCCTATGCGCTCGAAGCGTCTTATCATCTCAGCTCCACGGTTCCCTAATTCTCTAGCTGCATACATTCAATAACCATCTATTTCTTGGCGGTCATAATTCAAGCCTACCTATTTCCGACAATTCATCACTGTTTTGTACATGTTCCTCTCGAGGAATTTCCGTAACCAGGAACGTCAACTTGAGTGCTGGCACCCCCTCAGCGGATGTCAAGCCTTTCGTGATTCCTGAAAAATTTCCGTGTCCAATTGATGTCAGCAATCGTTCAGGCACTCCCAGTTATTCCATGGCACTTACGACCCGCCAACCCCAAGGCCAATTCATCTCTGGTCAACATCACAAACGCGAAGTCTGTGTATTCTTCTGATGTAGCCACAATCGTAAGGCCATCTACGTCCAGATCGCTGAAATGTAATTGATGTCGAATCTTGCATGTAGATTTATAAACCACAAGTTCTTACAGTTCAGCCACTGAAGACTGCTTCCATGTCTCTGGCGACTTTCTCTCCAGCAACAAAGCCTTTCCCTCCTCATAGCTAGTCCCAAAAATGACCAGTGTGACCGTGTTAGGCAATGGAAACTCGGACCTGTCCGTTGCATATTCAAGTCGGAGATCTGATGTTGACGTTATCAAGGTATAACACTGAGATTGACTGATGACCTTACCCGTTATATACAGTTTGAGATTTGTATCTTCGTCGAGAGCTTCACGATCTAGTACGGCCTCTTGGAGCACTTCACTCTTGGAGAGCTCCTGGTCAGATGGCACACTATCGAGCATAGCATTTTTCTCAACAGGTACATTGCGCCTGGGTGCCCATTCTATATAACTGCAGCTTAGAATAATGTAAAAAAAAGCATATCATTTCCACGCATTGTGCGTACCAGCTGCAGAATCTCCACCATCACAATCAATTTCCATAGGAGTGTCTCTGCCCTCATCATGATTTACAAGCAATGTGAAGGATTCAATTGTCTTCCTAGGGGATGCGTCCGTTTGGCCAAGCTGGGCAGCGATATCTGAGTCACAACATTAGTTTTAGGTTGACAGGGAGAAAATCGGAGGACCGACATACCGACTTCGCCAACTGGTTCTGGGGTAAATGATCTAGTGTCGTGATCAGTATTGCTAGCCATAGTTCCGGATGGATCACGAGTTAGTTGAGTATGCACAAAATCGAGGGTTGATTTGCCTTGAGTCCCTGTCGCCGTCGCCCTCAAGCCTCTTATAAGTGTATACGAAAATGGAAGCTGTACAGCTTTCATGCTGACATGGCACCATTATAAGTATCCCGGTACTAGTTTCATGTAGCATATGGTGGATGACAAGAGGCAACAGATCGGTCGATCACGGACATGGATCTGTCTTGCGCCGGAAATCACGACATCCTAGTACTAGCTGCGCTCACGCAGTGCAAGCCCACACCCGCGCCGACGAGCTGCAAAAGGAAAGATTACTCCAAGCGCCCGACCCGTAACATGCCGGTTTGTTTTCAATCTCTGGCGGAACTTCCTCGTTGGATGACTATGCTCTCTGTCCCTTCATCTCTGGCGAATTTCACCCTTGTACTCACTCCTGCTCATCCTCTACCAGTGCGACACAGCTCACGCACTAAAGAACATGATGATCGAGCAAACATATCACCAGCGTCGATGCAAGCCAAATGTATGTCCCCGTTTTCTCTGTTTTCGCTCGAGATACCAGCTACAGGTCTGACACTCTTCACTTTAGTTCTATTCCTCCTAGTGAGATAGCTATATAAAGCCTCACCACGTCCCTTCTGCCTATCGCCCATGGCGCATATCTGACCGAACAAACGATCCTCGACGTTCGCGCGCCATGATACGTATACCTGCAGAAGCTCAAGCGTCAAGCGTTATCTTCGTTTACCACGGTTCGGGTGGTGATACTGCGAAATGGCCAATACCGAGCAATGTGGAGAGGACGTTGGGGTTGTCGGCGCCAAGGGACGAATGTATACTGTTTTTGGGACAGAACCTGTACGTTTTTTCTTGTCTTCTGTCTTTTGACTTTGTATCTGACGTGTCGCAGGTCAACTCTAGATTCAAAGTGGAAGAAAACTCAACCATTTCGGGCTCTTCCTCGTCCCAAACGTCTGCCCCATTCCCGATCGTCCCTTTTTCTCTATTCCCTTTGGCTCGGGCTTAGATTCTATAGCCACCTCTACCTACTCGGACAGCTCCTACGCACCCAAAACCCTCTCAATAATCGTCCAGATCTTGGACCCATACTAGCCCCTCGTAGCAGTGTTCCTCGCCAATCGCTTCTGTTACGTCCAAGTGAGGCGTAGGAGAAACATCGCTCATAGGATATGGTATACTATTACTAGGGCGTATCGTGTCATTGGAGGCGTAGGAGGAGCGTATGAAGACGAGAACGCTGCGTTCGCATTGAGCCTTGCATTGGAAGATTTAGGGGACTAGGTCGACCACTCTGAGGCCGGATACACCCTCTAGTTGGGGCAAAGGGAGATTACAACTTTCAAATCGAACATCTCGAACCACATCGCGCACCCATACAACGACGGACACACCCAAACAGTCGTCGAGCCGGATAGTCCATTGCACCTGGTCCTCGAACGTACATAATTCGTTCGGCCCTCGTTCAATTTCAGGCCGAGTCCAACCTATTCGTCAAATACCTCTGGCTCTGGCCCCTCCAGCTTTGGCCTGGACACACGCTAAAGCACCTTCCACTCTTCCACAGCTGGTCGCCCCGCTGCCGACTACATTGCTTTGGCTTGTGTGGAGTCGCTGCTTCTGTTGTGAAAGTACGAGGGTCACCGTTCCCTTGGTTGATGAAGACCCTGGTATGGTGGAGATTTGACTCCAAAGTTGCAACATATTCCACATCCTCATCCAGACTCAGGAAAAGCCTCGATCGGTTGCGCGTTCACTCACGACAATGGTAGATGGTGCACCCTCTTCGTTCTCGGGCTCACCTACGAGTGCCTTGCACGTTAAGTAACTTTGGCGGAATTCTCACTGGAAAAGCCGACCATCACAACAACTTCGACCGCAGTTTCAGTTCGACGACTCCGATGGACACGATAGACATCGTTCAGGCTGCATTTATGAGGTGTTCAGCGCCCATGTGGGAGTTTTACGTGCCCAGGAGTACGACCATAACGTCCTACTCTACACCTACCACTCGGGATATGACTGGACCAGCTCTTTGGAGTTCGAAGAACGAAGCGCGACGACGGTCGCACCAACACCAAGAGCACTGGAGGCCATGTATTGCATTCTCTTTTTTCCCCTGTTCTCGTCAATCACGGATTCGAGCTCGAACACTGCCGAACAGTTCTCGAAGGCTCGTTCCTGGAGATTGAGACGCTGGTGGACCATATTGGGCGTATCCTATGGATGGATACCCTACGCTCTACTCGTCAACATCTATATACTTGTGCGCCTCACTCCTCTCTATCGCCTACTTTCAACCAACGCATATGCATTCTAGCGTTTCCTGCTACATTGCGACCACGCGAAGGCGCTATGCCACGTTCGGGACAAAATTTCTATGGACGTGACCGCAGTGTTCATGATAGGGGAAATATGTTCGTGCGCCAGCACCGTTGCCCTTCAGCATCGGGTCGTCGGTGACTCCACCTGTTGCTGGCTCCTATATGCCCTCCCCCTTTCCACCTTTCAAGTATCCCCACCGATGAAGGCTGTATGAGTGGGATATGGCAAGGAAAACAAGATGCCATTGATTATAGGCGACCTTCCCGACGCAGAGGATACGAATTGTATTGGATAGGAGAAGAACGTTATTCACAGCGGGTATAGCTTGACGTTGCCTAGCCGTGATATTTGGTAGCATGTCATATGACAGTGATGCCAGCATGGCCATTTTATGATAGGGTATGTTCATGTTCCATTCCCTTGATCATCGTATCACAGCCGTCCTCAGGTTTACAGGGCTCTTTCCAACGTAACACCTGTCGCTGCGCTATCGAATTCCGAGCGACCTACACCTCGTTGGAGAGGAGGCAGGCGGTCAATGTCACTGCATTATCTTGCGATGCGCCTGCACCATTTAAGCTTCACATATTCGTCGACAACACATTCGCTACCCGGAAAGCATGAGTAGTCGGATGGTGGACCACTTGGCATCCAAGCGAATTGGCCTGACAGCTTGGCTTGAGAAGCAGAAGCATTTCGAGCTTTCCAACCCGTCAGTACGGTCAAACTACATCATATACTCAGACTTGTTATAACGTAACAAACCGAATTGTTTCGTGAAAGCGAATAACACGTATTATACAAAGAACAGATCGACAAAAAGATAGCGGTGCATTTAGCTTCTGCAAAGGTATATAGATAGCTGAAGTTGATTGAGCCATTCAGGTCGCACAGATACAATACTAAAAATCGAAAGAGATATCAGTAGCAAAAATGAACATATGGTACCCATGTCAGAAGACCTTGCTCTGTGTCACCAAGTGTCTCTCGAATGCCCTGAATAGCATCATGGAGAGCATATGCAGCACTACTGGTATCGAGTCGTGGTTGTCCGGAAGCCTCTCCCCTCTCCATAAGATATTTGTAGAATCTCTCCGCGACTACCGGGCCATACTGATCTTTGATGGACCACATAGTTGCAACCACACTTCGATACCCAGCCGCGAGCATCCCAGCTGCAAGATGGACCGCTTCCTCTGAAAGCTTCTCAGCGCCGCTGCTCGTCTGACACGCCGACAGAAATGCCAACTCGCGAACGGCAAACTTCTGCTTCATGATTTCCGAAAGCTCAAGTCGTCCATCGTGCAGGTAGAAGCCATTTTTGAGAGGGTTCTCAAGATCCTGAATGGCGTGACATGCAAGTGGTGACTCCCTCGACGCAGGTGGTGGAATATCTGCTGGCTAGCAATCCATGGGGCAAGTGCGAGTGTTACTTTTACAATGTGGACCCTAAACAATCGTGGGCCAAGACTTGAATGGATACGATTTGTTCAGTAATCCGATGCTAATACCGACCTCAACCTCCACACGGAGGCTGCTGATTCAGGCGCCTACACGAATACCATGTGGAAGTACCCCTCATCCCACTGCGTCTCATCACACCCATTGCTACCTGCATTTGCGTCAGCCGATATGGAATCCTCTTTAGCTTTTGGTTTCTCTTTGGATCTAGGTCAGGCGAAGGTAGGGCAATGGGCAGAGGATCGCCGTTCATGTGGTTCTGTTCCACGAAATTCAATGCGAGTGGCAACTTCAAGGCGAAAGGAACGGATATCATCAACATTTGGTCTCCACATCGTTGTCCAGGGGGAAATGATTATACTTTCATTGATGAATTTACGCAAGCTTAAATTGTATAAAGAAGCAAAGGACTCCATTGTTTCCTCTATCAGCATCGGAGTCACGGTGGAGTAAGAGAGCCACATGACTTCCATCGACCAACTCCGATACCTCATACCCTGAATCCCAGAAAACTGCATATCGACAAGGTCACTGCAGCATGTCAATTATTATACTAGTTGTCGCACATATCTTATCGTACAGTACTTGGTGTGCATACAGTCAGAGCCAAAGCGAGGTATAAGTTTAGCTATACATACACTATTCATTAAATAGATTAGGTTTTCTTTAGGAAGGCGGAGGTTGAAGTACATGCGAAAGGAAACTAGGGGACAGGTGGCTGTTGGCATGGGATTCCAAACAGTGGTGGCAGGGCGGTCCATTTGGTTCCGCCGGTCGCTCTGCCTCACGTGCAAAGCAACGATAATAGAAAATCACCACTGTTGATTACCTTGCACGTAAATGCATTGTCGTACTTATTAGTTACAGTAGCCCATTACTGCGTGCCTGCTAAGGGACGGTAAAGGATTACTACCAAATTGTTAGTGGCAGTAATCCTCTACCGGGAAAATTTTACAGCTCAGTAGTGGATTACTACCATAAATGTGGCAGTAATCCACTACTACAAATTTTGACGAGGCGGTAGTGAATTATTGCCAAATATAAATTGATGGTAATCCACTATTGGCAAAGTTTGACGAGGCGGTAGAGGATTACCGCGGATATGAACTGGCGGTAATCCTCTACTGGAAATTTTCGACAAGGTGGTAGAGGATTACCGCCAATTTACATGGCAGTAATCCTCTATCGGCAAATGTTGACGAGGCAGTAAAGGATT
>Ga0247742_10001003_pt1 | contig 20783 bp, 15 predicted proteins | sample UWRJL208509C2_FD_180944 | JGI IMG/M metagenome (GOLD analysis project Ga0247742, IMG submission 180944) | Plant litter microbial communities from Arlington Agricultural Research Station in Wisconsin, United States - UWRJ-L208-509C-2 | ecosystem: Environmental > Terrestrial > Plant litter >... | reverse complement strand
GCTTCTGGCTGCGAACGAAGTTCGGCGACCATCGAAGGCGCGCGGCGCTGGACCTTGAGTCCGCCGGGCAGCGTCCCCGGCGAGCGCAGGCCGCGCGACACGCAGTCCTGCATGGCCTTCCAGATGACGAGAAGCCCGGCGCGCGTTTCCGCTTCCGGGCGCCAGATACTTTCGTTGTGCATCATCAGCTGCGCGATGGTGATGCCGTGCTCTTCGCAGAGGGAAAGCATCTGGTCGCCGCTGCTGAAGGGGTAGGGCTGCTCGCTGGTATCGGCCACGATACGGTCTTCGGCCGCCTCGTCGGGATTGACCACGAAACCGCCGCCAACCGAGTAATAGTCGCGCGTGGCCAGCTCGGTGCCGTCCGCGTCGTAGGCGGAGAAGCGCATGCCATTGGTATGGAACGGAAGCTTCTGGCGCTTGTTGAAGACCAGGTCGGCCTTTTCGTCGAAGTCGATCTCGTGACGACCGAGGATGCGGATGCGCTTGCTCGAACGAATGCGCTCCAGCGTGGCCGGGATCGCGTCCGGGTTCACCTTGTCCGGCCATTCGCCTTCGAAGCCGAGCAGCACGGCCTTGTCGGTGCCGTGGCCCCGGCCGGTCATCGCCAGCGAGCCGAACAGTTCGCAGCGTACGCGGGCCACGCGCTCGAGCACGCCTTTTTCGGCCAGCCAGTGCTCGGCGAAGCGCGCGCCGGCGCGCATCGGCCCCACGGTATGTGACGAGGAAGGACCGATACCGATCTTGAAGAGGTCGAAAACGCTGACTGCCATGGCTTGGGGAGTTGGCTACGGGGAGTAGCCGGCTATTCTACGCCTGCCTGCCACTGACCCCATACACCTGCGCATGTCCGAGTTCACCCTGTTTCAGCGAGACGACTGTCACCTTTGCGACCTGGCATTGGGTGTGTTGGCCGAAGCACGTTTTCCGGAGTTCGCCTCGGTGTGGATCGACGAGGACGAAACGCTGGAAGCGCGCTATGGCATTCGCGTGCCGGTGCTTCGGCGGGGTGACGGGGCGGAGCTGGACTGGCCGTTTGATGCTGAAGGGGTGAGCCGATTTATCGGCGAATGAGACATGTGAGAGCCGATTCATCGGCGATTGGGCGCATGGCATCACCGCTTCGTTGGCTTTTCGCCGCTGAAGCGGCTCCCACATTTACCTAGTGCCGCAAGCGGCGGAGAATCTCCTCGCGCGCTTCGCGCAGGATGGAATCGCGGTCCAGGCTGGCGACGATGTCGGCGACCGCGCGTTTGGCGCCGTGCTCGCCCCAGGACTTTCCGGTGATGAGGTAGTGCTCGGCGGCGCGGCCGATCAGCACGGTCGCGTACCAGCCCAGCGCCCCTTGCGCCGCCGCGGTGACGACGACGGAAAGGCCGCCGCTGAGGCCCTTCAGGGCGGATGCCACCAGTTGCACGCCCCAGACAGCGCCCATCAGCGCGGCAAGCTGGGTGGTGATGACTGCGACGAGCCGACCCGACTCACTGCGCGTCAGGGGCAGTCCATACACGCGGCCCAGCTGCACGACCATCGCCGCATCCAGTCCGCCAGCCAGCAGCAGGTCGGCGACAGGTATGGGATTGAGTGCCACCGCCACGGACTTGGCGATGCAGTATTGGCGGATGACGCCCGAGGCCACGTCGCGTCGCGTAGCGGCGACACGCTCGGTCACCTGGTCGGTGAGGCGTCCGGCGAACAGGCCGGCATTGATGGCCGACAAGGTTTTCCCCTCGCGCTCGGCGATCGCAAGCAACCGCGACTTCAGCGCCGTGACATCGGCAGGCAAGGCGGTGGACGTCCGTCGTTCGCGACCTTGTGCATCCATTTCGATGACATCGCGCGCGCTCGGCCGTGCCGCCACGGCGATCACGTCTTCGCGGCGGACCAGCCCGGCACTGTGCTGGCGTAGCTGTTCGAGAAGGCCTTCGCGTTCCTCGTCGGAATAGCGGTCGGTCTTGTTCAGCACGAGCAGCAGGGGACGCCGGGTCGCTGCCAGCGTGCGCAGCGCGTCGCGCTCTTCGCGCGTTAGGTCGCCGTCGGCGACGAAAACGATCAGGTCGCTCACCTCGGCGACTTCGAACGCGAGCTTTTCGCGCGCCTCACCACCGAGTTCGTTGATGCCCGGCGTGTCGATGAGCACGAGGCCAGCGCTGCTGGCCTCGTTCAGCCGTGCCGCATCGGCCTCGGTCGTCGTGCCGTGGAGCACGCCCACGGTGAAGGCGTCGCGACCCAGCAGGGCGTTACCCAGCGCGGACTTGCCAGCCGAGACGCGGCCGAACACGGCCACGTGGAGTTCTTCGCGCTCGAGGCGATCGAGCATGGTTTCGACACGGCGGAAGTCCGCCGCCATCGCGTCACGAACGGTGCCTGGAATGGAAGGATCGTCCAGCAGGCCGCGCAGGCTCGCCGCCACCGGGCCGCCGCGCGCATCCGCCGTGGGCGCGGCAGGCGCGCCTCGACGGAAGCGGTCGGCGAGACCGCGAAAGCGTTCGCGGAAACCCGCCACCGACGGCCTTACTTCGGCAACAGGTTCAGGGAACCATTGACCAGCACCTCATCGGCAATCGTCGAGGTGTCCTTGTACTCGCCGCTGCCGACGCCGAAGTCCAGACGCTTCAGCGTGCCCGTTACGGACAGGCGCGCGCCGCCGGCGTTCGGCGAGAAGGCGACCTTGAGCGCCACCGGCTTGGTCACGCCATGCAGTGTCAGGTTGCCGTTGGCGATGATGTCGCCTTTCGCGTTCTTGCTGAAGCCCGTGGTGACGTAATGCGCGGTGGCGAACTTCTTCGTGTCGAAGAAATCCGAGCCCGGCAGCGCGTTGTCGCGATCGCCGTCGCCGGTTTTCGCCGTCGACGTGTCCACCGTGACGTCGAACTTCGACGTGGCGAGGTTCGCGGCGTCATAGCTGATCGCGGCGTCGAACTTGCCAAAGGTTCCGTCGAACTGCTGCCCCTGGAACTTGCCGCTGAAACCGAGCGTGCTGCCCGGGCCGACCTTGTAATCCGCCGCGGATGCGGCCAGCGGAAGAACGAGTGCGAGGGCGAGAACCGACAGGCGGCGGGTGGTCAGGATCATGGCGTGTCTCCGGGAGATGTGGGGGGCATCCGCTTCGCACGGCCGAACGGCAGCATGCGGCGGAGCGTGTCGTCGCGATCGATGAAGTGATGCTTGAGCGCGCCGCCCACATGGGCGACGAGCACCAGCAGCAGGAACCAGAACAGGTAGACGTGGACCGTACCCAGCGTATCGGACAGCTCCGGGTTCTTTTCCACCAGTGCCGGAAGATTGAACTGCTTGAAATACTGCAGCGGGAAGCCGTGGGCGGAATTGAACGCCCAGCCCGACAGCGGGATGGCGGCGATCAGTAAGTACAGCAATCCATGCACCGTCTTTGCGGCGAGGTGCTGCCAACGGGGTGCCGGCACGTCCGCCGGACGACGGTCGATGGCTCGCCAGAGCACGCGCAGCAGGAAGAGGGCCAGCACGGTAAGGCCGACCGACTTATGCAGGGCAAACAGGTTGATCTTCTGCAGCGACGGCTTGAGACCGTCCATCCAGAAGGCGAACGCGCCGTTGCCGAGGATCAGCAGCGCCATCACCCAGTGAAAGGTCTTGGCGGCCGTGCTCCAGCGGGTGTGGTCACTGCGCAGGGGCATCGGTTTTTTCCTTGTCGTTGGAAGGGGTGCCTTCGCCGCCACGAATCGCTTCGATTTCAAGCCAGACGGCTACGTTAGTGCCGATCGAGTTGCGATTGGATGTCATGCCGTAAGTGGTGCGATCGATCGACACCTGGGCGGAGAAGCCAGCCACCGTGTGCAGGCCGTAGATGGTCTTGCCGACGCGGTTGACCCGAAAGGGAATGTCGAGGGGCAGGGTCACGCCACGCAGGGTCAGCTTGCCGTGCACGACGCCCTCGTCGTCATTCTTCTTTTCGACGGCATCACTGACGTAGTGCGCCGTGCGTGCGTGGTCGGCGTCCAGCAGCCCATCACCACGGACGACCTTGTCCCAGTCGCTGTCGCCCATGTCCACGGAATTGAGGTCGATCGTGGCGTCAACGGACGATTTCGACCAGTCGTCCCGGTCGAAGCGGATCGTTCCGTCGGTGATACGCAGTCGACCGAACGAGCGCGAAAAGCCATTGTGTTCGACGTTGAACAGCAACTGGCTGTGCACCGGATCGATGTGATAACTGAGCGCTTCGGCGCTCGCGGCGACCGGCGCGGCAGCCAGGCCGAACATGAGGAGGAAACCGGCAATACGCATGCGTGCTGGGCCTGTTCCGACGGGGCCGCGGGGCGGCTGATGACGAGCAGTGTGGCCGACGGCGGACGCCTTGTCAGCCCATTTGCGGGGAACGCATTGTTCACTCAGCGATCTCGTAGCGCCTCCCCGGTCAGTTCGGCGAGCCGGCGCAGGCGGGACGTGCCGGCATCGCCGAGCAGGTCGCGCATTCGCTCGCCCGCGTCAGCCTGGTCCAGCGCCTGGCGCTCCGCCAGGCTTGCGGCGAGGGCACGCCCGAGGCTGTCGAAGATCAGCGCGTAGGCGAAGGCGTGCAACACGCCACCGCCCAGGGTGCCGAGGCCGGGGAAGGCCTTCAGCGCGTTACCGGCCACGGCAAGGACCACCGAAGTACCCGTTCGCAAGGTCAGGCGCGCCTGGCGCAACAGGCTTTCGATCTCTACGTCGGTCACGCGAACACCGTATAGCGTCGCCAGCGCGCGGACGAGGCCGGCCGCGAGCGCGCCCTGGATGACCAGGTCGGTCCCTGGTGCCACGGCAGCCATCGCTCCGACGATGGCGCGTCGCGCATACCGACGGACGATGCGTTCGGCCTCCAGGGCACGCCAGCTGGCTTCCTTCTCGCTGGTACGTTCGTGCAAACCTGCGAGTACCGCATTTTCGCGCTGGCCCTCGAGTGCCGCCGCACCGGGCGCCAGCATCCGACGCAGCGCTTCCGGCAGCGCGCCCAGGTCGGGCCGGCGGGTTCGACGCACGTCTTCACTCGAGCCGTCGGCGAGACGGCGGGTAAACCTTTCCTCACCGCCCGCACTGACCGCGACGATCGCATCGGGAATGCCTTCGCTCCGTTCACGCAGGCGTGCGATCAACTGGTCGCGCTCCGCCTGCGTCCACTGGTCCGCCTTATTCACGACGAGCAGCAATGGCTTGCCGAAATCTCCCAGCCAGCGGAGCTCTTCGGCCTGGGTGCGGGTGATGTCACCCGCACAGACGTAGAGCACCGCGTGTGCGCGCAATGCTTCGTCGCGCGCCATGCGCTCGCGGTCGTCACCACCGGCCTCGGCCGAACCCGGCACGTCCGCCACGGTCCAGTGCTCACCCGTCGGCGTGCTGCCTTCGTAGTGGGCAACCTCCTGCGTGGTTCCGCCACGAACATCGCTCACCGGCGTCGAGCCGGGGACCAGTGCGGCGATCAAAGTGGATTTGCCGGTGGAGATCTCGCCGAAGACGGCCAGATAGATGGCGGCCGATGCCCGGCGGCGGTCGAGTTCGCCGAGTTCACTACGAAGTTCCTCAACGTCCGCGTCCGAATCGCGCAGCGCGGCGATGCGCGATTCGAGCGATGCGCGATCGGGGGCGACGACCGGTGCACGCGGTCTGCGTGGACGCAGGAACCACACGGCCGCGACTGCGCCGAGCACGACGATGACGGTGAGGAGCCCGCCGATCAGCCAGCGCAGCCCCTCGGGCAGGCTCATGAAACGCTGCGCGAGCGACAGCGCGCGCTCCAGCGCCGCGAAGAGCAGCCAGGCGAGGGCGGCCATGCCGATGGCCGTGATCAGGAGACGAAGTCGGCGTGACATGCCGGCCATTCTAGAGGCAAGCGCTCGGGCGGATGCCTACCGTCCGTAGGCCGTCGCGCCTGTTCCGCTTTGCCGACCCTATGGCATGATCGGGATCGAACAAGGAATACAGCGTATGCACCACACGCTCTTCGCGAGATGGATTCTCGTGGCCGCGGTCTTTCTGGCCGCCGTCACCCCCGTCATGGCCGCCACACCCATGCCGCCGGTTCCCACTCCCCAGTTTCGCGGCTTCGGGCTGCACGAAGGCCTGCCCAGCAGCAAGGTCAAGGCGGTGGCGCAGGATGCCCGCGGCTTCATCTGGGTGGCGACCGCGATGGGCCTGGCCCGTTTCGACGGCGTCGAGTTCACCGTGCCCGGCATGGGTGCCGAGAGAAACCACGCGATGCCGCCCGGCCCGTTGTCCGCGTTGTACATCGACCGCGACGATCGCGTGTGGATCGGTGGCCCTGACATTGGCCTGGCGCGCTACGACCCCGTGACAGGCGGCTTCGTGCAATGGCGCGACGGACTTTCGGACGACGATGTGCGCGCAGTGACGCAGTCGCGGGACGGATCGATCTGGGTGGGCACGTCAAAGGGGCTCGACCGCATGCGGCCGGACGGTAGCGGATTCGAGCACCTGGCGAGCCATCCCGACGGATTATCGTCTTCCGTCATCCGCGCGTTGTATGCGGCCGACGATGGTCGCGTATGGGTGGCCGGGGAGGCCGGCGTGGACGTGATCGACCGCGACGGCCAGCCGGAGGCCGTCCTGTTTGCCGACGGTAGCAAACCGCGGGTCACGCGGATCGACGGCAGCAGCGGGGAGTTGCACTTCGCCACCGAGGCCGGGCTATACCGCCTCGCCAAAGACGGTCGCATCCACCCGGACAAACGCATGGCCGCGCAGCACGTGCGCGGCTCGCTGGTCGACAGCCACGGCACCCTCTGGATCGCCACCCTCGACGGGCTGTCGATCATCGACCGCCATGGCCGGACGCATACCGTCGCCGATTCGTGGACCGCTCCCGGAGGGCTGCCCGGCCGCACCGTGAGCGACATGATTGAGGATCGCGAGCATGGCCTGTGGTTTGCCCTGAGCGACGGAGGCCTGGCGTATCTCGGGCCAGGCTGGGAGGACTTCACGCGCTTTGCCCATGTGGCGACCGATCCGTGGAGCTTCCCCGGCCGCGCGGTGACGGCGGTCGCGGCACACGGCGACAGGGAACTTTGGGTGGGCGGTTTCCGCGGATGGGTCCGACGCTTCGATCCGTCGACCGGACGTGCGTCAGGAGGTTTCGACCTGGGCACGGCGCGGGTGCAGAGCTTGCTCGAAACGGCGGATGGACGTCTCCTGGCCGGCGGGGTGGACGGCTTGTCGATCGCCTCCGATCACGGTGGGCAGCCCCTGTTCCGTAGCACGATCAATCGCACTGTCTCCTCGATGGCCGCCGCGTCGGATGGCACGGTCTATGTCGCGGCCGTCGGCCAGGGTCTCTTCGCGCTGGATCGAAGCCTTAACACCGCCAGTGCCGTGCCGTTCGTGGAATCACGGCGTGGCGCAGCCGATACGCGGCAGATCGAGATGGTCGACGGTGAGCTCTGGCAGGCGAGCGTCGCGGGCCTGGCCCGTTTCGACCGCAGGGCGGGGCAGATGCGCTACGTCGAGGGCGTGGCGCCGGGTCGCGTCAGCGCGTTCGAGCCCGACGGCGACGGCTTCTGGATCGTCCGCCCCGCGGCGCTGGAACATTACGTATGGGACGGCAGCCGGGCACGGCTGCAACGCAGCCTCGGAGGCGCGCAGGGATTTCCTTCGTCAGACATCCTCAATGTGCGCAAGGACGTGATGGGCCGCCTCTGGCTCTATGGGCAGACCGGTGTCTGGCGCTTCGATCCCGCGCCGGGAAGCTTCCGTCCCTTCGGCCTCGCCGACGGCCTGGCCAATGGCGAATTCACCAATGCGACCACGGTGTTGCTCGCCGACGGCACCATGTACGGCGCCACGCTGGGTGGATTGGTCGGCTTCCGGCCCGACCACCAGCGCGATCACGCCCGTCGGCCCGTCATCGTCGTGCTTGGCGCCACCGCGTCGCGGGAAGGCACGCGTCGATCCCTGCCCATCGTCGATGACACGTTGCACCTGGCCTGGAACGATCGTGACCTGATCGTGCGTTCGCGCGCCCTGTCCTACGTGAATCCAGAACGCAACCACGTCGATTTCGCGCTCGATCACGACGGCGTGATCGCGGCCCTCCGAACGGGGAAACAGGGCGCACGCACCTTCGGTCAGCTCAGCCCTGGCACGCATTACCTGACGATCTCCGGTGCGGAGCACAACGAGGTCGACGCTGCTTCCGTAGCGCTGACCCTCATCGTGGATGCACCGCCGTGGCTACGCTGGTGGGCGTGGATGATCTATGTCGCGTTGGTTCTCGTGCTGGCGGGTGGCGCCATCGTCGCCGCGCGTCGCCGTGTGCGGCAAGCGCTTCGACTCAGGCTCGCCGAGCAGCAACAGCGGCTGGCCGAAGAGGCCAATGCCGCGAAAACCGAATTCATGGCCACACTGGGGCACGAGATCCGCACGCCCATGACCGGCGTACTCGGCATGGCCGAGCTCATGGCGCAAACGCCGCTGAATGAGGCGCAGCGTAGTTACGTCGACGCCGTGCGTCGCTCGGGCAAGACGCTGCTGAGATTGGTCAACGACGCGCTGGACATCACCCGGATCGAGTCGCGCCGTTTGCTGCTCGAAGTCGAGTGCGTCGCACTGCATGCGCTGGCGGACGAAGTGATCGCGCTGGCGTCGGGCAATGCAAAGGAAAAAGGCCTGGCGCTTTCGGTACGCGTGGATCCCGATGTGCCGGTCGCGATTCGTGGCGATACGATCCGCCTGCGGCAGATCCTGCAGAACCTGGTGAACAACGCGGTGAAGTTCACGGACGCGGGCTCGGTCAGCCTTCACCTTCGCCGCGACAACGAGACGCTGTCAATGACGGTGACCGACACAGGGCCGGGTATTTCAGATCAGTTGCGTGGCCGCCTTTTCTCGCGGTTCGAGCAGGGCGGTTCGCCACAGCGGGCGCAGGGCTCGGGATTGGGGCTGGCGATCTGCCACGAACTTTGCACGCTCATGGGCGGCCACATCGCCGTTGAAAGCCAGCCGGGCCTCGGCACCGCCTTCATCGTAAGGCTCCCGCTCCGGGCCTGTGCATGCAAGGGTCGCCTCTGCGCGGTGTCGCGATCGGCACAGCGGACGAATGCGGGCCGCAGGTTGCTTCTGGTCGAAGACGACGCCGTGATCGCTGACGTCATGGCGGGCCTGCTTGGCCAGCGCGGTCACCATGTCACTGTCGTAGGCGACGGTCTCGCGGCGATGGCCGAAGTATCGCGGGATATCTACGACGTGCTCTTGCTGGACCTCGACCTCCCGATGGTCGATGGATTCCAGGTGGCGCGCATGGTCCGGCGCATGGGCAAGTTTGCAAACCTTCCCATCGTGGCGGTCACGGCACGCTCGGCCGGCGACGAGATGAAGGCGATCCGCGACGTCGGCATGAATACACTGCTGCGCAAACCGATGACCGGCGACGAACTGGACGCGGTGCTCGACGCGGTGTCGATGCCGGCGCCGGAAGGTGCTAGCCGAATCGCCTGAAATAGGTGAGCGCGCCGATGACCAGCAGGCTTGTCGGCAACAGGTTCGCCAGCAAGGGTGGCAAGCCGTACACGGTGCCGAAGTTGACCATGGCGCCCTGCAGGAAGTACCAGCCGATAGCCATGATGACGCCCAGGAAAAGGCGTTTGCCGAAGCCGCCCGATCGCAGCGAGCCGAAGGCGAACGGCATCGCGCAGAGCACCAGGATCAGGGTGTTCACCGCGAACAGCGCGCGACCCCAGAAGGCCACCGCATAGGCACCCGGATTCTGCCCGTTGGCCTCCAGGTAGCGCATGTTCCGGCGCAGGTCGGCCATCGACAGGTATTCCGGATGGATCACCGACTGCTCGAGCACGTGGGGATTGAGATGCGAGGCCCAGGTCTGGGTAGCCTGCTGGGTAGCATGCGTGCCCTTGTCGTCCAGTGTGGTGTTGCGGACGTTGGTCATGATCCAGCGGTTGCCATCGTGGATGGCGCTGTCGCCGTGCGAGAACTCCTGCACCTGGCCGTCGGCGGTGAAGGTGTACACACGTACGTCCACCAGTTTCACCGTGGTACGGTCGCCGTCCTGCAAGGCGATGGCAGACTTGGCGTTGATGATCTTGCCGCCGTCGCGTGCCCACAGGCCGCTGCTCGTGGCGCCGAGATTGCTCGAACGCATGCGTACCTGGATCGCCTGCGCGTGCTGGTCGCCGTAGGGGCCGGCGGTCTCGCCCATCACGACGACGCCAAGGGTGAGGATGGCGATGACACCCGCGGCCGAGGCTGCGATGCGCAGCTTCGACATGCCGGCCGCGCGAAGGGCGGTGAGTTCGCCGGTGGCGGCGAGACTACCGAGACCGAGCAAGCCGCCGATGAGGGCGGCGTTACTGAACATCTGGTAGAGGCGTCGCGGCACCGTCAGCATGATGTAGGCGATGGCGTCGTAGAGCGTGAAACCGTTCTTGCCGATATTGCCGAGCTGGCGCACGAACTGGGTCAGTGCATCGAAGCCCGTCAGTACCAGCCAGACCAGAAGCAGGGTGCCCAGTACGGTCATGCCGATGAGGCGATCCGCCCGCTTGATGGTCAGTGAAGCCATTACGCGGTTCCCTTCACTTGGCGCGGCGCATTCTGACGCCAGAAGAACCACGCCGCCACGCCGAACACGAGGACGTGGAGTACCCAGATCGGCGCGGAGGTATGCAGGTGCCCCTTGATGATCTGGGTGCGTGCGATCAGCTGCCAGATCACGTACAGGAAGTAAGCGAGCACGGCGATCAGCAGGCGGCCGTAGCGTGCGTCGCGCGGCGCCTGCCGGGACATGGGCAGCACCATCATCATGAGCACCAGGGTGCTGACCGGGGCGGCGAAGCGCGAGACCAGCTCGCCCAGGCCGTCGGCCGTGGGCTTCCTGAACAGGTCGCTGGTAGTCGATTCGTGGGCCGGGTCGGTGTCGTCGTCGTCATCGGAGATGTTCGACAGCGAGACGTCGTTGCGCTCGTACTTCATGCGGCGCCAGTTGTCCGCGCCCAGCGGGATTTCGAACTGCCAGCCGTCGAAGAGGGCGAGGAAGCGGTTCACGCCGTCACTCTCCTGGTACATGTGGCCACTCTTGGCATTGACCACGCGCACCTGCGGCCGATTGTCGCTGTCCACGCGGTCGGTGGCGATGAAGGTCTTGCCCAGCACCGTGCCGTCGCGGCTGAGGGTATCGACGAAGATGATGCCGCCCTTGCCCGGCAGTTCGGTAAAGCGGCCGGCGTCGAGGCCGGCGGCGATCACCGACTTGTTCGCGGCGGCGATGATCGTGTCCGCGCTGCGGGCCGAGAGCGGTCCGAGCCAGAGGGAGACCAGGCCGACCACGATCGTGGCGATGACGGCAAGCAGGGTCACGGGCCGCAGCAGGCCGCGCGGCCCCATGCCCGAGGAGGCCAGCACGTGCATTTCGCTCTCGCGGTACATCCGGCCCAGGGCCGTGAGCGTGCCCAGGAAGACCGACATGGGCAGCAGGGTGGAGAGCAGATCGACCATCTGGAGGCCGAGCACCTCGAACATGACGCTCGGCTGGATGCTGCCGTTGGCCACCTTCTGCAGGACCGTCGCGAACGCGCCACCGGCAAAGATGACGAGCAGAACCACGGCCGTCGCAATGACACCGTAGGCAAGTTCGCGCAGGAAGTAACGGTCGAGGATGCTGAGCATTTGGTAGAATTGGCGGTTCGTGCCGCGTCAGTCCTGGCCGGCAAACCACAAGTCTAGCCTGTCCGGGCCCCGGCGGGCTTTTGCAGGACAGTAAGCTATGACGGTTCAGTTCAGCCTCGGTTCCAACGCTCCCGAATCCACCGCGACCCCGGTCGCCGTGGTTGGCGTCTACGAGAACGGTGTCCTGACCAGCGCCGCCGCGCGGATCGACACCGCCGCCAGCGGGGCGATCAAGCGCCTCGTCGAAGCGGGTGACATCACCGGCAAGGTCGGCAACCTCGTCACCCTCCTGCACCCGGTCGGCGTTGCCGCTGCCCGCGTGCTGGTCGTTGGCCTCGGCGCCCAGAAGACCTTCGACTCGGCCCGCTACCAGCGGGTGACCCTCGAGGCCGCCCGCGCCGTGGGCCGGCTGCCGGTAACCGAGGCGGTCAGCTGGCTGCCTGAGGTCGAGGTTCCGGGTCGCGATGCCGCCTGGCGCCTGCGCGTCGCTGCCCTGGCGACGGACCACGCCGCCTACCGCTATACCGCCACGGTGAAGCCGCGGGACAAGACGCAGCCGGAACTCGCCACCATGACTTTCATCGGCCCGGCCGATGGCGAGACTGGCCTGGCCGAAGCCCGCGCGATTGCCGAGGGTGTCCGCTATGCCAAGGAACTGGGCAACCTGCCGCCCAACATCTGCAACCCCGACTACATCGCCGACCAGGCCAAGGCCTTCGCCGATGCCAATGAGGGTGTGACCTTCGAGGCCCTCGACCGCGGCGACATGGAGCGTGAAGGCTTCGGTTCGCTGCTGGCCGTGGCCCGCGGCTCGGCCAACGCACCGCGCCTGGTGATCCTGCAGTGGAACGGCGGCAAGGACGGTGAGCGTCCTTATGCTTTCGTCGGCAAGGGCATCACCTTCGACACCGGCGGCGTCAGCCTCAAGCCCGGCCCGGGCATGGAGGAGATGAAGTTCGACATGTGTGGCGCGGCTGGCGTGCTCGGCGCCTTCGTCGCGGCGGTGAAGCTGAAACTCGCGGTCAACCTCGTCTGCGTGGTCCCGGCTGTGGAAAACATGCCGGACGGCGACAGCTATCGCCCCGGCGATGTCCTGACCAGCCTGTCGGGCATCACCATCGAGGTGCTCAACACCGATGCCGAGGGCCGTCTGATCCTCTGCGATGCGCTGACCTACACGGGTAAGCGTTTCGATCCGCACACCATGATTGACGCCGCTACCCTGACCGGTGCCTGCGTGGTCGCCCTGGGCAAGCATGCCAGCGGCCTGATGACGAAAGATGAGTCGCTGTCGGCCGAGCTGCTTGCGGCCGGCGAGGCGACGCTGGATCGCGCCTGGCGGCTACCGCTCTGGGACGACTACCAGAGCCAGCTGGACTCGGGCTTCGCCGATGTGGCGAACATTGGCGGCAAGTACGCCGGCGCCATCACTGCCGGCTGCTTCCTCGCACGCTTCACTGAAGGCCGCCGCTGGGCGCACCTCGACATCGCCGGTACGGCGTGGGACGAGGGTCGCAAGGGCATGGCCACGGGGCGTCCGGTACCGCTGCTGACGCAGTGGCTGCTCGACCGCGTCGCAGCCGGCTGATCTGGCCCGTATGCCGCGCGCCGACTTCTACCTGATCGATAAACCGCGGTTTCGCGAGGATCCCCTGCTGCTGGTGTGCGAACTGGCCAAGCGCGCCTTCGGAGCCCAGCAGCCGACCCTGATCCTCACCCGCGATTTCGAGCAGGCCGAGGCCATCGACGAATACCTGTGGTCGTTCGACGAGGACAGTTTCATCCCGCACCAGCTCGCCGGCGACGACGATGACGCGAACACGGCGGTGCTGATCGTGCCGCCGGGTGTCGAAGTCGCGGACCGGCCGATGGTGATCAACCTGCGTGAGGTTTGCGCGCCGGGGCGCTTCGATCGCGTGCTCGAGGTGGTCGCGGCGGACCCCGCGGAGCGCGAGGGTTCGCGTAGCCGGTGGACGGAGTACAAGAAGGCCGGCTTTGAAGTGAACAAGCACGATATGTAAGAAAAGATCCCGCCAGTTGGCGGGATTTTTTTGGTTCTTCAAGCATCCCCGGGGCCCGGGCGAACCGATCCCGTCTTAGCTAGCCGCCAAGCTTCAACGCCTGCTCGCGCATCGCCTGCGCCTGGTGGGTCCAGTCGGCGATGCGCTGGCGCTCCTGCTCGACCACTTCCGCCGGGGCATTGGCGACGAAGTTGGCGTTGCCCAGCTTCGCTTCGCACTTGCGGACCTCGCCTTCGATGCGGGCGATTTCCTTGGCGAGGCGCGCCTTCTCCGCACCGACGTCGATCAGGCCTTCCAGCGGAATCAGCACGCGCATGCCGCCGACCACGCCGACCGCGGCGGCCGGCTCGTCACCGTCGACCCAGACCGGTGTTTCCACGCGGCCGAGGAAGGCGATCTGCGCGGCGAACTTCCCGGCGCGTCCGCGGTCGGCGGCATCGCCGTTGGCGAACAGCAGCGGAATGACCTTGCCCGGTGAGATGTTCATCTCGGCGCGGATGCGGCGCACACCGGTGAGCACGTCCTTGACCCATTCGATCTCGGCCGTGGCCGTGGCGTCGGCCTCGATGTCCGTAGCCTCGGGGTAGGGACGCAGCATGATGGTCCCGCCCTCGATACCGAGTACCGGGCGCACGTTCTGCCAGATCTCCTCGGTGACGAAGGGGATGATCGGATGCAGCGCGCGCAACAGCGTTTCCAGCACGTGGACCAGCGTGTAGCGCGTTGAGGACACCGCCGCGGCGTCATTACCGCTCAGCGCCGGCTTGGACAGCTCGAGGAACCAGTCGCAGAACTCGTTCCAGGTGAACTCGTACAGCGCCTGTGCGGCGAGGTCGAAACGGTAGCCCGCGAGCTGCTCCTTCACCGTGGCGAGCGTGTCGTGCAGGCGGGTGAGGATCCAGTGTTCGGCTTCGGTCGTCGGCTTCGTCGGGGCGACCTTCGCGTCTTCGCCTAGGTTCATCAGGACGAATCGCGAAGCGTTCCACAGCTTGTTGACGAAAGCCTTGTAGCCGGCAGCGCGCTCGAGATCGAACTTGATGTCGCGACCATGCGTGGCGAGCGAGGCGAACGTGAAGCGCAGTGCATCGGCACCGAAGGCCGGAATGCCTTCGGCGAATTCCTTGCGCGTGGCCTTTTCGATCTTCTCGGCCATTTTTGGCTGCATCAGGCCGCTCGTTCGCTTGGCGACGAGGTCGTCCAGCGTGATGCCGTCGATGAGGTCGAGCGGATCGAGCACGTTGCCTTTGGACTTGGACATCTTCTGGCCGTCCTTGTCGCGGATCAGGCCCGTGACATAGACATCCTTGAACGGCACTTCGCCGGTGAAGTGGTCGGTCATCATGATCATCCGGGCGACCCAGAAGAAGATGATGTCGAATCCGGTGACCAGCACGTTCGTCGGCAGGTAGCGATCGAAACCGCGTTCGGCCTGTGCCTGGGGATCGGGCCAGCCGAGCGTGGAGTGGCTCCAGAGCGACGAGGAGAACCACGTCTCGAGCACATCGAGGTCGCGGCGCAGTGCGCCGGTGTAGCCGAGTTCCGCCGCCTTCGCCTTCGCTTCGGCCTCGTCGTGAGCCACGACGATGGCGCCGTCTGCCGTATACCACGCCGGAATCTGGTGACCCCAGGTGAGCTGGCGGCTGATGCACCAGTCCTGGATGTTGGCGAGCCAGTGACGGTAGGTGTTGATCCAGTTCTCAGGGACGAACTTCACGTCGCCCTGTTCGACCAGCTGCAGGCCGCGAGCGGCGAGCGTGTCCATCTTCACGAACCATTGCCAGGTGAGGTACGGTTCGATGACCTGGCCGGTACGGTCGCCGCGCGGCACCTGCAGTTTGTGCTTCTTCGTCTCGACCAGCAGCTCTGCGGCTTCGAGGTCGGCAAGCACGGCCTTGCGCGCGACGTAGCGGTCGAGGCCGCGGTACTTCTCCGGCGCCGCGTCGTTGATCTTCGCGTCGTCGGTGAGGATGTTGATCATCGGCAGGTTGTGACGCAGGCCGATGGCGTAGTCGTTGAAGTCGTGCGCCGGGGTGATTTTCACGCAGCCCGTGCCGAAGTCTTTCTCGACGTAGTCGTCGCCGATGATCGGGATCTGGCGGTCGGACAGCGGCAGGTTCAGCATCTTGCCGATCAGGTGCGCGTAGCGCTCGTCTTCCGGATGCACGGCGACGGCGACGTCACCCAGCATGGTTTCAGGGCGGGTGGTCGCGACGACCAGTTCACCCGAACCGTCAGCAAGCGGATAGCGGATCGACCACATCGAACCGTCTTCTTCCTCGCTGACCACTTCGAGGTCGGAGATCGCGGTCTTCAGCACCGGATCCCAGTTGACCAGCTTTTGGCCACGGTAGATCAGGCCTTCCTCATGCAGGCGCACGAAGGTCTCGACCACGGCCTTCGACGGACCCGGGTCCATGGTGAAGACTTCGCGGCTCCAGTCGCCCGAGACGCCCATGCGGCGCATCTGGCGGCCGATGGTGTCGCCCGACTCGGCCTTCCATTCCCACACGCGGCTGATGAAGGCGTCGCGGTCGAAATCCGAGCGCTGCTTGCCTTCCGCGTTCAGCTGGCGAGTGACCACCATCTCCGTAGCAATACCGGCATGGTCGGTACCGAGCTGCCATAGCGTGTCATAGCCCCGCATGCGGTGATAACGGACCAAGGTGTCCATGATCGTATGCTGGAACGCATGGCCCATGTGCAGCGTGCCCGTGACGTTGGGCGGCGGCAGCATGATCGTGTAGGGCGTGCCCTTGCCGGACGGCTTGAAATAGCCGTTGGACTCCCACTGGGCGTACCACTTCGACTCGATCTGGCTGGGCTCGAAACTCTTATCCATGCGTGGGCTCTCGGCTCGCGCCGCGAAGGGGCGCGCTTTGGAAGACGAAAAGACTGCCATTGTAGGCGATACTTGAGGGATGACTGCATCCGATGTGGCCGCGATCCTCGGCGCGGAGGGCCCGTTTGCCCGTGAAGTACCTGGTTTCGCGCCCCGCGAGGCGCAGGAGCGCATGGCCGGAGCGGTCGCTACGGCCATCGAGGACCGCGACGTCCTGATCGCCGAGGCCGGCACCGGCACCGGCAAGACCTTCGCCTATCTGGTTCCGGCCTTGATGTCGGGGCGCAAGGTCATCGTTTCCACGGGCACCAAGGCCCTGCAGGACCAGCTGTTCTTCCGCGACCTGCCGCGCGTGCACGCCGTGCTGGGCAGCCGCGCCAAGACCAGCCTGCTAAAGGGGCGGGCCAACTACCTGTGCCTGTACCGGCTGGACCAGGCCGTCCGCGAGGGCAATCCCGATCGACATCTCGTCGGCCAGCTGTCCGCCATTCGTGCCTGGTCGGCGCGTACCCGGCGCGGCGACCGCATGGAAATGATCGACATTCCCGAGGATTCCCCGGTGTGGCCACGGGTCACTTCCACGCCGGAGAACTGCCTGGGAACGGAGTGCCCGTTCTTCGACGACTGTCACGTGGTCAAGGCGCGTCGCGAGGCGATGGAGGCTGACATCGTCGTGGTCAATCATCACCTGCTGATGGCCGATCTGGCCCTGAAGCAGGAAGGCTTTGGAGAGATCCTGCCGGGCGCCGACGCCTTCATTCTCGACGAGGCGCACCAGATTCCCGAGCTGGCTGGCCAGTTCTTCTCGCAGAGTGTCAGCGCGCGACAGATGGTGGACCTTGCCCAGGATGCGCTGGCCGAAGCGCAGGGGGTCACCGGTGCGACCAGCCAGCTGCTCGAACCGGTGGAAGCGGTCCAGGACCTGATCAAGCGCCTGCGCCTGGCCATGGATCCGTTGCCGGCGCGCGGCCCGTTCGGCGCGCTCGATCGCGACGAGGTGGTTCACGAGCTTCTTGGTGAGCTGCGCGAGGTCATGGCCGCGCTCGCCGACCTGCTTTCCTCGCTGGGCGAGCGCTCGCGAGGACTGGCCAACGTGTTCGAACGCGCGCAGATGCTCAGCCTGCGCCTGGATCGCATTGCCGAGGAACATTCGGCCTCCGACGTCCGCTGGTACGAAACCTGGCCGCGCGGCTTCGCCTTGCACGCCACGCCGCTGGACCTCGCGACGCCGCTGCGCGCGATGCGCATGGCGACGGACGCGGCGTGGATCCATACCTCGGCCACCTTGTCGATTGCCGGCGACTTCGCGCACTTTGCCCGCCAGCTCGGAATTGAAGACCCGCAGACGCTGCACGTCGAGAGTCCGTTCGACTACCAGCGCCAGGCGCTCGCCTACCTGCCCAAGGACCTCCCGGATCCCGCGGCGCGCGATTACACCGACCGCGTCATCGCGGCGATCCGCCCCGTGCTGGATGCCTCCGATGGCCGTGCGTTCCTGCTTTTCACCTCTCACCGCGCGTTACGTCGTGCGGCGGAGCTGCTGGAAGGCCGCGTACCGTGGCCACTGTTCGTGCAGGGCACGGCACCGAGACATCGCCTGCTTGAGGAATTTCGCGCCAGCGGCCGCGGCGTGCTGCTTGGCGCGGCGAGTTTCTGGGAAGGTGTGGATGTGGCAGGCGAAGCCCTGAGCGTTGTCGTCATCGACAAGCTGCCCTTTGCCATGCCGGACGATCCCGTCCTCCAGGCACGGCTCGAAGCGCTCGAGGAGGCCGGCATCAATCCCTTCATGGGGTGGCAGGTGCCCACGGCGGTCATCGCGCTCAAGCAGGGCGCCGGGCGCCTCATCCGCGATGTGCACGACCGCGGCGTGCTGGTTCTGTGTGATCCGCGACTCAGTACCAAGGGCTATGGGCGGCTGTTCCTCGCCAGCCTTCCGCCGATGCCACGCACGCGCGAGCTCGCCGACGTCACGGCCTTCTTCGCCCCGGTTTCCCCCGAGGCCTGATTTTTTCTTCTGCCTGGTTCGACACCGTTTCGCCCCTCGTCGCCCGCGCTTCGCCATGGCGGGCGCCGATGGCGCACCCATGACCGGCCCAGCATCGTTCCCATCTATCAGGAAGGGAGAAGCCGATGTTTCGCTGGATGCAATCGATTACCGCCAAGGTGCTGGGTATCGGGGTGCTTGCCCTGCTCATGCTGATTCCGCTGACGCAGGCCGATGGTCTGGTGCGCGAGCGGCAGGCCATGCGGGATACCGCCGTGACGCGGGTGGCCGATGGCTGGGGTGGACCACAGGTGATCGGTGGACTGGTACTGGCCGTGCCGACCCAGCGAGAGACCCACGATGCCGCGGGCGCCGTGGCCAAGCTGGTCGACGGGACGGAAATCGTCCTGGCCGATGACCTGGACACCGTTGCCGATCTCACCGTCGACAAGCGCTCGTCCGGTATGTACGTGGTGCCGACCTATACCGGCGAAGTCACCGTCCGTGGTCATTTTCTTCCGGCCGATCTGCGTCGGTTCGCTGCCGAGACGGGCGCTACCTGGTTCACCGGCAAATCGGAAGTCCGAGTGCTGATCGCCGATACGCGCGGCCTGCAGGGAATTACCTCCGTCATCGTCGATGGCCATACGGTGCGGTTGTCGTCATCCACCGCACGCATGGGCCCGTACACGGTGCTGTCGGCGCCGATCGTTATCGAGCCCGATCGGGAAGCGCCGGTCGACTTCGAACTCAAGCTCAGCGTCGCCGGCACGGAGTCCTTCTCGTCGCTTCCATTGGCGCGTACGAACAGCGTGCGGATGCGCTCGACGTGGCCCGATCCCAGCTTCACCGGCGCCCTGCTGCCCACGCGGCGCAGCGTCACGTCGGCAGGTTTCGATGCTTCCTGGAAGATCCTCGACCTCAACCGCACCTATGGCCAGCATTGGGATGCGGCAAGCCAGGACGTGGCCGAACGCCTCGCCCCTTCGTCCTTTGGTGTGAAGCTCTACCAGCCCGGCGGCGTGTACCAGCAGAACGATCGCGCCGGCAAGTACGGCCTGCTCTTCATCGCGCTCACCTTCGTGGCCTTCTTCCTGTTCGAAGTGCTCAAGGGCCTGCGCCTGCATCCGGTGCAATACCTGCTGGTCGGCGCGGCGATGACCAGCTTCTACGTGCTCCTGCTGGCGCTCTCCGAACAGATCGGGTTTGGCCCGGCTTATGCCGTTGCCGCGGCCGCGGTCGTACTGATTGTCGGTGGCTACGCCATGGCGGCCTTGCGCGCACGGAGCGCCGGGCTGGCCCTGGGCGGTGTGCTCACCCTGGTTTACGCCATACTGTATGGCCTGATCGGCGCGGAACAGTACGCGCTGCTGATCGGTTCGGTCGTGCTCGTGGCAGTCATCGCGCTGCTGATGTACCTGACCCGCCGGATCGACTGGTACGCCCAGGGCGTGCCACTCAACCCCACGTCGGAAACGCCATGAACTTCCTCGCCATCGAAACCTCCACGGAAGCCTGCTCGGTCGCCCTCGTCCACGGCGACGAAGTGATCGAGCGCAGCGAGATAGCACCGCGCAGGCATGCCGAACTCGTCCTGCCGATGGCCGATTCGCTGCTCGCCGAGGCAGGTCTGAGCCGCGAAGCGCTGCGTGGCATTGCGGTCGGCCGCGGCCCGGGCGCCTTCACGGGTGTGCGTCTGGGTGTGTCACTGGCGCAGGGCATGGCGATGGCGCTGGACGTGCCCGTCGTCACCGTGTCGTCGTTGCAGGCGCTGGCGCTGGAAGCGCCCGAGGACGATGCCGCGATCCTTTCAGTGATCGATGCGCGCATGGGCGAAATCTATGTCGCCGCATGGCGTCGCGAGGACGATGGCAGCATCACGCTGATCGATCGCGAGCGCGTCGATACCGCAGCGGCGCTCGTGCTACCCGAAGCCACGGCATGGCACGTAGTCGGTACGGGCTGGGCCACCTACGAGGCGATTCTCCGGGAACGCATCAAGGCGCCGATCCGCTCCGCCGATGGTGCGCGTTTTCCGCAAGCGCGGCATGTTGCCGAAGTAGCGGCGCGGGCCTTCCGCAATGGCGAGGCGGTGGCGCCGGAGCTGGCCCTGCCCGTGTATTTGCGAGACAAGGTGGCCTTGACGCTTGTGGAGCAGGGCCGGGCTTGAGGCTAGCGCCCGCCTCAGGCGGGTACGACAGGACGCTTCGCCGTTTCGTCACCACTTTCGGCGAAGGCAAGGCAAACGATGCCGGCGACAATGACCACGGCGCCGACGATCTGCGTCGTCGTC
>Ga0247742_10001001_pt1 | contig 20798 bp, 24 predicted proteins | sample UWRJL208509C2_FD_180944 | JGI IMG/M metagenome (GOLD analysis project Ga0247742, IMG submission 180944) | Plant litter microbial communities from Arlington Agricultural Research Station in Wisconsin, United States - UWRJ-L208-509C-2 | ecosystem: Environmental > Terrestrial > Plant litter >... | reverse complement strand
CACGCCCATAGGCATCACCGTTGCCGCGATGCTCATCCTCGCGCTCTCCGTCCTTCTCGGCACGCATCTGTGACCAGGCCTTGTGCCCAAGGAGGACTCCATGAACGACCTTTCCCAAGCAAGCCGGATCGCCGCCAATGACCTCCGGCGCGCCGAACATGCAATAGTGCGCGCCACCCGCGATACCGCACAGTTTCTCGTGACCACGCTCGATATCAGTGAGGCCCACAGCCTGTCGCCGACCTTCTCCCATGCGACGGCCAAGGCGACCGTCCACGCGCTGTCGGCGCTGGTGGAGAGCCAGCACCAACTCGGTCTACGCGCGCACATCGCGATCGAGAAGGCGGGCATGGCGCTCGGCCTCACGGTGACCGATTGGGGCGCGGGCGATCCCAAGCGGGCCGCCATTATTGGCGAACCGGAGCCGGTGGCCGCCTGATGTGCAAACACGATCGCGAGAAGTCCGGGCGCACATACCCGTGAGCATGTTTCAATTTCTCGCGATCACCTACGACGTCGTTCTGTCTGCGGTCTGCCTCTATGCTGCCATACGAGGTGGCCGCCCGGAACGTTGGGGGGCAGCGATCAACGTCGCCGCTTCGCTCCTGTCCAGCGCGGCACGGCTTTCCGGCCTCGCCACCTGGGCACCGACCGACGCGGTGATTCTTGCGATCGACCTCGGCGTGGCGTTCGGCTTCTTCAAGCTCGCCACAACCACCACCCGGTTCTGGCCGATATGGGCGCTAGGCTTCGCCCTCGCCGATATCCTCGCCAGCGTCGCAGGCCGGTTGCTACCGGAAAGCACTTGGCTCGCCTATGCGAACGGATTGGGCATCTACGCGTATCTCGCCCTGTTCGTCCTCGCGCTCGGTACTGCCCGCCTTCCGGCACACGCCGACGACCTCACTCGATCGGGAGTACGGCCACCATGCCACTCGCGGATGAACAGGAACGGATCAGCGTCAGAGTCGAACTGCCCCGATCCGTCGTAGAAGCCATCATCCTTACCGCCCGGCAGGATGACCACCGTGACCGGACAAGCCGACGCGAACGGCTTGCGCGAACCATTCTCAAGAGTCGACAGCGTCGGCAGGAGAGCTTTCCATCGGTCGCGTTTGGCGAACCGGGCTGGGACATGATCCTTCAACTCTATATCGCCGATAAGGCCGGCAAGCCGATCGACGTATCCAGCCTGTGCGCCTCTACCGGCGTCCCCAAGACTAGCGCGCTGCGCCATCTCGATCGGCTGGCGGACGAAGGGCTGGTGCGCCGTTACGACGATAACGTGGACGGCCGGCGCATCTTCGTCCAGCCGAACGACGCCCTGCGCCTCCAGATTGAGCGATGGCTCGATGCCGCCAGCCTGTCGCTGGAGATCGGGCCGCCCTGAAGACGGCTCCCGGCCCAACCCCGCACCGGGAGTTTCGGGGAGCGCGCCGCGGTTCGGCGAGCGTCCGCAGCGCGCTGATCTTCACCCCTGACAGGGCATGGCCGATCGTCCGTACAAAGATGATCGCGTGATGCCGATCCTGCGCCGCTCGCCCCCGATCAACCGGCGGAGGCTTGATGCTCAGACGATTTCTGCATCCTCCCTGGCCACTCCATCCCTACCGGAATGGCAACGGCGCTCGGCCGTGGATCGACCGCGCCGAACTCGACGCGCTATTCGCACTCCGACATCCGCTCGCCGCGAACCATCGCTTCCTGACTGTCACCCGGCACGTCCTGCGTGCCGACCCTTCGCTTCTGCTGCTCGATGTCGGCAGCCCCGACGCGCCGCCGGAGACCCCGAGCCTGCGATTTTGCTGATCGAACCTCCCGGCCCGATCCGCTGCGCAGGATGTTCTGGTCGGCAGCCGGTGATCCGGCCGTCCTGCCGGTCCATGCGATCGTGGCCGCCCGCAGGGGATCGGACACTCTCGACCGTCTTGGCCTGCCACTCGCCGTCGCCATCTTCCGCGAGAGTCCGCAGCGTGAATATGCGGTGATCGCCCACGGTCCCCGGCACATCCGCCTTGAATCGACTGGCGATAGCTTGATCGGCGGCCCCGTGCGGCTTTCCGATGACCTCGCCGACTTTTTCCGGCTTCGCGCTCAGCTGCTCACCCTCAATCGCCTCGAAGCTGCGGCGCGATCTGGGCGGCTCCCGACCCGCCTCTATGACCGCGACCCGCTCGCCGTCCGCTGGATACACGCCCTCGCGGCGCGGACATGAAAACGCGAGGCGCATCGCAGATCGATATCGCCATTGCCCTCTTTGGTGACGATCAGGTCGATGGCGACACAATCGAGCGTACCGATCGGTTTGTACGCTGTGTCGCGCGCGCACAGGATGGCGGTCGGCGATATCGTCGCCGCCCATCTGCCAGACAGCGCCGCACGTCTCGCCGCCACGCGCCATTATCTGCCGCTCAATGTGCCGTTGATAAAGCGCGTCGGCGCGGGTTCGGGCGCGCAGGTGTACGCGACCGCGACGGTCATCACGATCAACGGACGCCACGCCGCGATCCGGCTTGCACAGGATCGCTTGCGCCGCCCCTTGCCGTGGTGGAACGGTTGCACACGCCTCAACGAAGGGTCAGTGTTCCTGCTATCACCTGTGTCGGAATCGTTCGACAATCGCTATTTCGGACCGACCGACATGCGCCTGATCCTCGGGCGCGCGCAGCCCTTGTGGACACGGCCTCTCGCGGGATTTCAGCCGTGACGAGACCGCTCCAGTGCGCCACCGCACCCCTCCCGATCGCCACGCTTGCGGCGGCAACGACCATCCTGACGATACTGGGCGTGGCCCGCTGCCTCCCGACGTAACGCCGAAAGCTGTCGCGCTGTCCGATCCCGGCGCGGGCGCCGTACCGCCCGCCCTCGCGCGATCGCAGGCGTTCATCATCGAAGCCGCGCGCCGCTTCGACGTTCCGATCGACTGGATCGCCGCTGTCATGGCTGCCGAAAGCGGCAGTCAGACGATGCGGAACGGCCATCCGCTCGTCAGCCGTGCGGGAGCGATGGGGCTGATGCAGGTAATGCCCGCCACATGGGCGACGATGCGTGCGCGGCTTCGGCTATCCGGGTTTGTTCGGTGCCTATAATGTCGGACCGGCGCGCTATGCCGCCTGTATCGAGGCGCGAAGGCCGCTTCCCGACGAGCCGCGCACCTATGTCGCACTGCTCGCCGAGCCCTGCGACGGCGGCCATGCCGCCGGCGAGATTGTCGGGGACGCGGCTGTTCTTCACGATCACGCACCCCGCCGAAAAGTCGGTCGGCGCGCTCGATTTCGCGCCGAAAGCACCGCCGTCAAACGGCCTTTTCGTGCCGCTTACGGCATCTCAGGGCCGCGATCAGTGAATATCTTGCGCTTGTGGAAAGGAAGGAAGCCGCTTTTTCTCGCCCAGTATCCGGCATGGATCGCGCCGCCCGAAGGACGACGCCGGATACGAATTTTTCCGGCGATCGGGCGTCCGTTCCTTCCCCCCAATGCAGCGCCGCGCTGGAAAAAGTAGCGCCCGGCATCGCCGCTGGCGTTGGCGCGACGCAGCGGCCCGTGGAGGCGCGATAAGGCTGGGCTTGGGGGTGTTCATCGGTGACTTCCATGTCGCCAATGCCGCTGGCAGCGTCCTGGAAGCTCGCCGCACCACATCGACGTCCATCCACCATGAACTTGCCAATCGCCCACATATGATATACGTTATTGAAGAACGATATCATCGGGAGTTAAGCGATGCAGGTAGCGAAGTGGGGCAATTGCCTTGCCGTGCGGTTGCCCGCCGCGATCGTGGAAGCGCTGGGACTGCGCGAGGGCGACGATATCGAGTTCCATGTCGCCGACCCGCACCATATGGGCATCGCCCGCAAGCCTCGGCGGGAGGAGATGTTGGCGCGGCTGCGCGCCTATCGCGGACGCCTGCCCGCCGACTTCAAGTTCGACCGGGACGAGGCGAATGCCCGGTAGCTTTATCGATACAAACGTGCTGGTCTACCTCGCTTCCGGTGACGAGCGGCGGGCCGCGCGGGTGGAGGCTCTGTTGGCCGAGCGCTGCACGATCAGCGTGCAGGTGTTGAACGAGTTCACCCATGTCGCCCGGCGCAAGATGGCGTTCGCGTGGGACGAGGTGCGCGAGTTCCTCGCGATGGTGCGCGGGGTCGCGAGCGTGGTGCCGGTCACGGTCGAGACACATGATGAGGGGATGCGCCTCGCCGAGCGCTACCGGCTGTCCGTCTATGATGGCATGATCGTCGGCGCGGCATTGATGGCGGAGTGCGCGACGCTGTGGTCGGAGGACATGCAGGACGGGCTTGTGATCGACGGGCGGCTGACGATCCGCAACCCGTTCGCGGCGGGCGCGGAGCATTGATGAAGCGGCGTGGCGATGAAGACGGTGGCGGGCGGCGCGGCGGCGCTTTCGACCGAACCGCAGACCTACCATATCAGGCTCGGCAAAGATGGCCTTCGTCTCGCCGACGTCATATTCTCGCTGCCCTCTGGTTCCGAGCTTTGAGCGGAGCGTCGTCCCTGGCATGCAACCTGGCCCGCCATCGCCCGACCTGCATCGGCCCTGCGGCCGGGCGGCGTGGGCGATAGGCGTCAGATGATGCGAAGCGGAATCGGCCATCTGCCGGACTGGAAACATAACGAGTTGCGCGAGGTCGTGCGGATCATCCTCGATCGGTTCGAGGAGGCGCATACGCGGCGGGCGACGCAGTGGAAGAAGAAGGGGCGCATCCACCAGATCATCCTCTATGGCAGCCATGCCCGTGGCGATTGGGTGTATGAGCCGCAAACCGCTAAGGGCTACTGCTCCGATTTCGATCTGATGGTTGTCGTCAACCATAAGCAGGTCGCCGAGCATGGCGACTTTTGGCACGGCCTACGCGCCGAGTTCGACCGGATGCGCGCCGCGCGCCGGCTAAAAACTCCGGTCGGGATCATCCTCCACACCCGGCAGGAACTGCATCGATCGCTGGCGGAAGCGCGCTATTTTTTCGTGGACGTGGAGCGCGATGGCATCTTTCTCTATCAGGACGACGACAAGCCGCTTCCCAAGCCAAGGGCCCACACGCCCGAATCCAGATTGAGATTTGCGCGGGGGTATTTCGCCAAATGGTACAAGGATGCAGGAGAGTTTTACGACGATTTTTCTTCCAATCTCGATCGTAACAGGTTTAATAAAGCAGCATTCGAGCTGCACCAATGCGTAGAACAGCTTTATCACACGACCTTGTTGGTAAAGGTGCTATACACTCCCCATGTGCATAATATCGGTTATCTTCGCGACGAGGCGGCGAAACTGGATCGCCGGTTTCTCCATGTCTGGCTTGAGGATAATCACTGGCAACGGGCAGCGTTCAATCTGTTAAAAGGAGCCTATGTGAAGGCGCGCTACTCAAAACGCTATGCCATCGGCGCCGATCAGTTGCGCTGGCTGGGAGAACAGGCGCAGGAACTGGCGCGCGTGGTCCAAGCGGTCTGTCAGGAGCATATCGCCGAGCTAGAGAAAATCGTTGCTCTCCGCGAGGTCGCATAGGACGGGATGATGAGAACCGGCATCGACCATCTTCCCGGCTGGAAGCAGAACGAGCTGGAGCGCGCTGTAAGGTTGATCTTCGAGGAGTTCGAGGATGCTTTGGCCGGCGCCGAGAACGAATGGAAGAAGCGCGCCGAGATCGTCAAGATCGTCCTGTTCGGCAGTCATGCGCGCGGCACCTGGGTCTATGAGCCGCATACCAAGGTCGGCAAACATTCCGACTATGATATCCTCATCATCGTCAACGACGAGCGGTTGACCGATTGGGAAACCTATTGGGCGAACCTCAGCAAGCGCCTCCGCCTCGAATATCTCGTGACCCACAAGTTCATGTCGCCGGTCCAGTTCTTCGTGCATTCGCTCGACCAAGTGAATGACATGCTGATCCATGGGCGCTACTTCTTCATGGATATCGCCCGCGAGGGGATCGCGCTCTATGAGTCGGATGACACCGCCTTGGCCGATCCCCAGCCAAAGACGCCGAAGCAGGCGTTGGACATGGCCCGCGAATATTACGACCTTTGGATTCCGAGCGCCGCAGAATATTATGACGACTTCGTTTCGAATTACGAGAGAGGACGGCTTAACAAGTCCGCTCTAGAGCTGCATCAATGTGTTGAGCGGCTGTATCACGGCACGATGCTGGTCCGCACTTTCTACACCCCGCACAGTCACGATCTCGTGAAACTCCGCGGACAGGCCGAGCAGATCGATCCCCGGTTGATCGAGGCATGGCCGCGTCGCCGCAAGGAGGATGTGGATGCTTATGAGAAGCTTCAGGAAGCCTATGTGAAGGCGCGCTACATCAAGGATTTTCACATTGAGCGGTTGCAACTGGAATGGCTGGGCGCCCGCGCGGCGATCCTGACGCGGCTTGTCGAAGCCTCCTGCCGGGAGCGTCTGGACGAACTGGAGCGAGCGACCCGCGCCCCTTCCTGAACGGCGCGACAGTTCCCACCGATTCGGTTTCATCCCGACGTGAGGCGGACGCGTCGTCGCACCCCTGCGTGGCCGTCTGCGAACGGACGTCCCTAATCAATCAATTCGAACGGCGATGTTGCATCTGGCCTGCCGGATCGGCACTATGGTCGCGCGGTCTGGAATAGCTGGCAACCATTCCGTGGGGTTCTCCCCGCCAAGCATGATGCGCGCCGTTCACAGGATCAGGCGACTATCCTTGCGAAGCTGATGCCCCGGTTCCGCCGGGCCGTTCGGTGTTGCCGCGCTGGTCCGCGCCCATGTCCCTTCGAACTTCCCGGTTATCCGATCGGCCCTCCCCGCGTCGGGGCGGGGCTTCGTGAGGCCGCCGCCACGCCTGGGCGGCGCGACGCCTGCGGCGCTGTCCTGCCCGTCCCAACAGGACGAACTGGATCACCTGTTCAAATCCGAAGCGCCGGCGCTGCATCGCTATTTTCGGCGCAGGACGAACGACAACGACGCGGCGGCGGATCTAGTCCAGGATGCATTTCTCAGCATGGCGACCAGGCCACAGGACGGCATCGCCAATCCGGCTGCATATCTCCAGCGAATCGCACGGAACCTGCTCGCCGACCGCTTTCGGAATCGCCGACATTCTGCGTATGATGATGCCATTCCGCTTGAAGAATGCGACGTCGTTGTTCCGCCGCTTCAGGAGGAAATTTCCCGTTATCGGCAAGCAATCGACGGATTGAGCGACAAGACGAAGGCGATATTCCTTCTCCAAAGGATAGAGGGCCTGACCTATGACCAGATCAGTCGGCAGGTGGGTGTCAGCGTCTCGACCGTGGAATATCACATGATGCGGGCGCTCGCGCATATCGACCGGGTTCTGGAGGGGCTGTGACCGAGGACGAGACCGAACGCCTCCGGGTTGAGGCCGCCATGTGGTATGCCCGGATGATGCGTAGCGACGCAGAGCAATATCACGCGGCGTTCGAGGCGTGGTTGCAGGCCGACGACTGTCATCGTCAGGTGTATGACCGCATCCGGGGACACCATGAACGATCCGGCGTGCTCGCACTGACGCCCGAGGGCCGGATGGGGCCATCGACGCTCCGTCGCCGGTTCCTGGGCATCGGACTTGGCGTCGCTGGCATCGGCGGCGGAATCGCCGCCGCCGCCGTGATGCTGCTCACGCTGTCCTCGGTGCAGACCAGATTGTTCGGCCCCGGCATCACGCAGCGGGAGTCGATGGCGGCGTCGGCGGATGCTCCCCGGCATCTCGACACGCGGCGCGGCGAGATCCGATCCGAGACGCTGCCCGATGGATCGAAGGTGGTGCTGGATACCGCCGCGCGCCTCGAACTGGCCTTTGACGGAAAGGAGCGCCGACTGACTCTGACGAGCGGACGCGCCCGCTTCGAGGTAAGCCATGAAGCGCGACCGTTCATCGTCACCGCAGGCAATGGTGCGATCACCGCACGCGGCACGATCTTCGACGTCGAGGTTCGCGACGGCGGCCAGGTTCAGGTGACACTCCTGCGCGGCGCGATCGACGTGAGCGTGCGCGATGGCGGACAATCTCAGCCCGTCGTGCGCCGGTTGGCCGTGGACCAGCGAACGACCTTCAGTCCGGCGGGCTTCACGGCCCCGCCGCAACCGATTTCGGAGGCTGCCTCTGAGTGGCCCACCGGCCTTCTCGATGTGGAAAGCCTACCGCTGGCCGAACTGCTGGCGCAGGCGAACCGCTATGCGGTGGTGCCTATCACCGTCGAAAACGCCGATCTCGGGGGGCTTAAGGTGTCGGGGCGGTTTCGGATCGATCAGCCCGACCTTTTCGCCCGGAATGTCGCCGATCTTTTTGACCTCACTATCGACCGCAGCCAACCCGACAGGATCGTGCTTGAAAGAAAAATGTAGCATTCTTATCCGCACGCCTAAGGAGAACGCCTCTGGCTCACGTCGAACCCCTTGGTGAGAACATCCGCCAAGGGGGATTGAAGTGAACAAATATCTGCTATCCATCGGGTTAAAATCGGCGATCCTCGTCAGCTCGGCGGTCATCCTTCCGGTTCCACTGCTCGCGCAATCATCGCCGGCATTTCACTTTGACATGCCCACGCAGTCGCTGGACCGCGCACTGCGGCAAGTGGCCCGAAAGACCGGCGTGCAGATCATGTTTTCGTCGGCCGACGTTGCGGGTCTGACGGCCCCGAAGATTACCGGCGACATGACGGCCGAGGACGCCGTGCGGCGCTTGCTCGCCGGCACGAACCTCGTTGCGGAAAAGTCGGCGAGCGCGATCATCATTCGGGGGGCGGGCCGGATCGCAGGCGTAGGTATCGAACAGGCTTCCCCTGTCGCAAATGATATCGTTGTTACAGGGACGCGAATCCGAGGCGCGTCAGCGATATCGACCGTCATTGCGCTGACCCGAGACGATATTTTGCGCTCGGGTCAGACAAACCTTGGCGAAGCCGTCCGAAGCCTGCCGCAGAGTTTCAACGGCGGTCAGAATCCGGGCGTCGGGGTCGGGGCAGGCGGCGCTCGCGAGAATGAGAATCTAGGCTCGGGCGCAACGATCAATCTGCGTGGGCTGGGTCAGGACGCAACGCTGACTCTCTTTAACGGTCATCGGGTCGCCTATAACGTGGCGTCGCAGGGCGTCGATGTGTCCTCGATCCCTCTGGAGGCATTGGATCGGATCGAAATCGTCGCAGATGGGGCATCCGCTCTCTACGGCTCCGACGCGGTCGGCGGTGTAGCCAACATCATTCTGAAGCGTGACTATGATGGCCTTTGGACCGGCGCGCGGGTCGGTACGGCAACAGACGGGGGCGACTGGCAGCAGGAATACGGAGTGGTGGGAGGGCGGCGCTGGCGCTCGGGCGGGTTTCTTCTCGCCTATGATTTCGAGCGGGACACGCCGATCGTCGCCGGCCAGCGGTCGTACACTGCCGGAATGTACCCCGGAACCACGTTGTTACGGTCGCTAAAGCATCATAATTTCGTGTTGAACGGCCATCAGGAGCTGACCCCGGGCATAGAATTGCAAGTTGATGCCGATTTCAACAAGCGTTGGTCAAACTATAATATTCCTATCTTGGCCAACGAGGACTACCGAGCCTACGGTATTTTCGGCAACTCTACGTCAACGTCGTTCTTTGTTGCGCCATCCATTCAAGCGGCGCTTCTCGCAGGATGGCGCGCTACGCTGAGCGGTGTCATCAGTCGTGATCGCACACGTTACGGCTCAGACACCTACGTCAGTGGAAGCGTCGTAGATTCCACGCGTGGCTGCTACTGCAACGGCTTCGAGAGCGTGGAGGCATCGGCAGAAGGAGCGATCTTCGATCTTCCCGGCGGCCCTGCGCGCCTCGCCATCGGCGGGGGCTATCGCAACAACAGCCTTCATGCGTTCAGGACGGTTGGCGGCGCTCAAGACGTCGATGTCAGCCAGGATACCTGGTTTGCTTATGGCGAAGTAAATCTCCCGCTCGTATCGCCAGCGCAGAATATCTCCGGCCTCCGAAGACTTGCCTTGAACGCAGCGGTCCGCTATGAGGACTATCCCGGTGCCGACCGAATTGCGACACCCAAGGCCGGGATCATCTACTCTCCTTTCGATGGGCTGGAACTTAAGGCGAGCTGGGGACGATCCTTCAAGGCGCCAACGCTCTACCAGCGCTTTTCGGTTCAATATGCCTCGCTCTACTCGGCGGCGGCGATCGGAGGCACGTCCCTTCCTTCGACCGCAACAGCGCTGGTCCTTAGCGGCGCCAACCCAAACCTCAGTTCGGAAAGGGCGCAAACCCTATCTCTGTCGGCTGTGGTCGCACCCCCGTCCTGGCGCGGCTTTCGCGCGGAATTTTCCTATTTCAATGTCGACTACCACGACCGCGTAGCCACCCCGATTCCGTCCTACACCGGAGCTCTGGGAAATCCGGCTTATGCCGCGCTGATTGATATTACGCCATCAGCTAGCCAGATCGCATCCGTGCTAAATCCGGCCAACTACCAATTTTACAGTTACGTTGGAGGCACGTTCGATCCCTCGGCGATCGCCGCGATCATCGACAACAGATACCGCAATATCGCCCGGCAGTCAGTCAAGGGTCTTGATTTCTTCCTTCGTTATGCGACCGATTTGAACCAAAGGGACAAAATAACGGCAACAGCCAATCTGACATATCTAGACAGCTCCGTATCTCTTGGGGCGACCGCTCCGGTCATCCCACGGGCGGGAATAATTTTTAACCCACCACATTTCCGCGGACGGGGCGGCGTCGCCTGGGATCGCGATGGGTTCGGCCTCGCGTCATACGTAAACCATATCGGTCCGCTTACGGACAATCGGTATGTACCGAGTGCGCGCGTAAAGTCCATGACCTCGCTCGACGCCACCGCGCATATCGACCTAACATCTGCCGCCGGGGCGTTGCGAGGCCTCAGTCTGCTCTTGTCGGTCCAGAATATATTGAATGCCAGGCCGGGCCGGATCAGGACCGCCGCGTCCTATGCGACCCCCTATGATTCGACCAATTACAGCGCGGTCGGACGTTTCCTAAGCCTGTCCATCAGCAAGCGCTGGTGACGAGGTGCGGAGCCATCACAAGGGCTTGCGATGTGTCGTCGCAGGCTCGCTATTCGCCGCAACCTGGTTGGCTGCTGCACCCGCGCTCGCAGTAACGAAGGATTGCAGCAGCCTCACCCCGCCTCCCGTCGCCGCCATCGAGCGGCAAGGCCGATCGGCGTCGGTGGATGATCTCGCTCGCCTTCGGGATGTCGGTATGGCGGGCGAGTTCGTTCCAGATCGCTCACCCTTCTCGGTCTCGCCAGATGGAAAACGAATTGCGTTTGTTCTCAGGCAGGCAGACCCCGCATCGAACAGCTATTGTCAAGGTCTCTATGTCGAAAGCTTGGAATCGGATGCACCCCCACAGCTGGTCGATGCCGGCGGCGAGTATATCAAGTATGTGTTCGATGACTTTCGTGGCCTCGTTTTCCCGACGGGTTCGCCGGCAGTCATAACGCCCGCTTGGTCGCCCGACGGGCGGTGGATCGCCTACCGCAAGCGGTTGAACGATAGCACGCAGATATGGTTGGTTGCCGTTGATGGGAGCGAGGCATTCGCCGTCACGCACGAACCGTTCGACGTTGACGATGTTGCCTGGAGTTCCGACGGCCGCCTCATATTCTCGGGATCGCCAGCACTTGAAGCTGAGCGCACGGCGATCGCAAGAGAAGCGCTTTCCGGCTATCATTTCGATTGGCGCGTGGTTCCGATGGGTGGACCAAGACCTTACCCGCGCTCGCCCGTAATCCGCCACTATTACAGTCTGGAGCCTTGGAAGGCATCGATCAGAGACGCCCAACTCGATGAACAAATCCTCATCGATTCGGAGAGCGATCCAAGGCGCCCCAAGGGCGCGGAGCAGGTTGCCTACAGCGCGGCGGGACACATGGCATGGTCCACCGGGAGCGCCCTTTATGTCCGCCTTGTGCCTTCTACCGTCTCCGCACCTTTCGAATGCACGGCGGATTCCTGCCACGGACGTATCGTAGGGTTGGGCTGGACGCCCGACGGCACCCATATCTGGTATCTTCGTCGCGAAGGCTGGGGCGAAAGCGGACTTGGCTTGTATCTCTGGCACCCATCCTCTGCCGAGCCGACGCGCATCTTGTCTACGATGGACGTACTTGGTAACTGCACGCCCACCCGCTCCTATCTGATCTGCCTCCGCGAGACTTCGATCTCCCCGCGTCATTTCGTGCGGATCGATTGGGCGGATGGGGCCGTGCGCCGATTGCTCGACGTGAATCCCGAGTTTGAGGGATTGCAGACCGGCAGTGTGCGTCGGCTAACCTGGCAGGATAGCGACCATTTGGCGGGCTATGGTGATCTGGTGCTGCCTCCCGGTCATCGGGCTGGGCAAAAACATCCTCTGGTAATCGTGCAATACCGAACGCGAGGTTTCCTTCGCGGCGCCGTTGGCGATCTTTATCCCATTCAGGCACTTGCTGCACACGGAATGGCCGTCCTGAGCCTTGAGGGGCCGCCGAGCTACGCGCAAACGCGCGTCCGGCTCGGCAAGCTGCCTCCAACGACCAACGTCGCGCGGGTGGACGTTGAAGGATGGTCTGACCGGCGGCATATACTGGCATCGCTGCTCGACGGGTTGTCGTCTGCGATCGCGACCGGCGATATCGATCCGGACAAGATAGGAATCTCGGGGACCAGCGAAGGAGCGGTAAGCACATGGTTCGCCGTCATCAATGCGCCCGAAAAATTTAAGGCTGCTTCAATTGGCTCCTGCTGCTTCGACCCAAAGACGCTGATGGCCGTCGCTGGTGAGGCGTTCCAGAAGCACCTTCGCCAAATTGGCTATCCATCCTACCTCGACAACAAACCGGAATTTTGGCGGGGGATATCCGTCGCTCGAAATGCGGAAGCCATCAGGACTCCCATGCTCATTCAAATTCCAGACGAGGAATTTGCGTCCTCACTGGAAGCGTTCACCTCCTTGAAGGAAGCCGGAAAGGACGCTGATATGTACGTCTTCCCCGGTGAGCATCACTATATATGGCAGCCAGCCCACAGGCGGATGATATATGCTCGTAATCTGCAATGGTTCTGCGCGCATTTGGGCTGCGTGAAGGAGTGATTTCGGAATTACGAGATCCACGAACTTGCCCAAGCATTAGTATCGCAAAGCAGAAGAAGCCGGTTGCGCCGAAAGCCCATTTCAGGCCCACGAGACTGAAAAGCGGCCGCGATAGCCTTTTTGTCGATGACGCCCTGTTGCGCGAGCGGCCCGTCCATGAGGCGCTCTAGAATAGCGTCCCTGTTGTTCTCGAAATATTTGATCGAGAACCCATCGGGCGTGCCTTTCGATTGTCGTTCGATAATTTTCCGGGGAAGATCGGCCGCGAAAGCCCGGCGAGCCATCGCTCTGTTCCTCCCATCTCGAAGCCACATCCAACTCGGGATCGAAAGACACGCCTCGATGATCGGTTGCGCCATCAACGGGGCTATTAGAGGGGCGTGCAGCTCTCTTTGTGTGCCTTCAAGGTAATTATAAATAGATGAGATTAGCATGACGTGCGCGGCCGAACCTGGCAGAATCCCGCGAGGCGGTCGAAGCCAAGGATGTATATCCGACAAATCGATGCCTCCGGGAGATTCCAGAAGAAAGCTGGCATCGTTTGACAAGGAGAAGTGGAAGCGGCGGGACATGAGGCGGCGAGCCGTTATCAATGCAGCCGTTCCCATATCAGCGCCGGTAAGGATGCTGAGATCACGGAGCACTTTCCAGCTTCCCACCCAATTATCCCCACGCATAAGATAGTCCAGCACCGGCGCGACCGAAGTGAGGTATCCAAAAACATTGTCGCCACCAGCGCCGTGAAAGAAGGCGTCGACTCCAAGGAGGCGCGCTCGGCGAATACTGATCGCGTCAACCGACTGGGTGAATGTTCGGCCCAATGGGCGCGGGCAATGTGCCGCAGCCGATCGGTCAAGATCAATGTCGGCGGGATCAAGGTAATCTTCGATTAGCGCCATACCACAGAAGTCCGTTACGGACTTGGCGAAACCAGCTTCGTTTCCAGTCGCGACGCCCGACGAGATCGTTAGGCAGGTAGCGGAATCGTGCCCCGAAGATGCCACGCAGCTCGCGATTATTGACGAGTCCAGCCCACCAGACAAACCGATAAGTATGTTATCAAAGGGCTTCGTCCACGCCCCGATGGCCCGCCTAACCGTGTCTCGTATCAGCTCCGAAGCTGCGCCCACGTCGGTAATGAAGCGATCGGGATGCGCGAAGGTCCAGGGGGACCACACCATGCGGGTCGATCCATCGGCGAGCGCAAGGCAATGCCCAGGCAAGAGTTCGTACAGGTCCGCAAGGGACGTTCTCGACGAGCGCATTTGAGGTGATAGTAAATGCCGGTGAATGCATGACCAATCCGGTACGAATTTCTTCCCCGCGACCGATTCGATATCTTTAGCATTTGTACCTACCAAAATCGTACCAGGCTCGGTTTGACAGTAATATATTGGAACGGTTCCCGACGGGTCGGCAAGTATCTTCAGACCCTTCTCATTTACAGATTTGAAAATTGACGAATATCCGCCCCATATTGATCCGACGATGTATTCCTCAACAGAAGTGCGTCCGAAGTCCGGCCGCCGGGCTTCTTTCAACGCAGCCGCTCCGCCGAGGACATGACCAATGATAAAACCGCAGGTCTCGGCGAACGATGTGACATTAGTGTCTGTCGAAACCATCACGGCATTATTGGGATCGGTGTAGATCGAAACGTATCCGCGAATTCGCGCACGCGCTATGAATCCCTCCGGTACTCCTTGCGCCCGCCGCGAAGACATCGCCAAAAATCCCCGAGCGCTCATATCGCAAAAATCGGCGTAAATGCAGACACATGCTCAACGGAGTCATTCAATACCGCCTTGTCGAGCTGCACCCAGCAATGAGCTGAGAAGGGATATGCCGAGACCCCGAGGACGAGTTCCGGACGTATTTCTCTGCGGTAGAGAAAGAGCGCAAGCGCCAATGAGTGAGCGAGGCATTGATCGAGGGACGATATGTAACGGCGGCTTTTCTCGAACGCGCGGCATATTGGTGATACGTCTATCGGTTTGCCCTCGCTGCTGTTCACGGCGTTGGCGGCCGACGCCGCATGTGCAAGCGTCACTTGCAGGCCGTAGCGTCTTAAAATGCGCTTCGCGCGGAGGATGGAAAGGCTAGCCTGCATCGTCAGCCAACGAGAATGCGATGCCGCCTCATTCAGATTGATCTCTGATCGAGATGGGGGATGTTGACAGGAGCAAGAGCCATCAAAATACGGCGTCTCCCGAACGAGAATGCCTTTCTCGACGAGCAGGGCGAGCGGCGGTGAGATAATGGCGATTCCTTCACTTGCGACGAAAGCAAGGAAGGCTTCGCGCAAACTGCCGGTAAGGCAAAAGTAGCGGTCATATTGGACGTCTAGAAAGTAGATGCGGCGGTCAATCTCGCAGTAATGAAGCCCTTTCCGGAGAGAAAGAGCGCACATCTTGCGAACGAGCCGATCACCTTGAGGCAATCGGCTCATCCTCTTTATTCGTCGGAAATGCCGCCGAGCGGCTGCCGGCCAGCAAAATCGTCTGCCATGCCGATGCCGCCCTTGGTCTCGACGCTCGCGGTGCCGAGATCGACCAGTTCGTCATTCATTTCGCATTCGCGTTCCATAACCTCTTCCTTCGTTCGAAAAGCGGACCGATCCGCGGAGTAACTATACAACACAAGAATAATACTTTCAGAATATATTCGGTCTGTTTCGTGTCTTTTCCATTTTCAATCACTTAGAAGATGCTCGCTGGTTGGAACCATAATTGATATCGGAAAAATCTCGCGTATATACGCGAATCACTTTACTGCTTTTTTTGCGCGCGCATGATCTTTGGCAAGATCGCCACACGTCTTCGATGGAAGGTGTGGAGTAGACGAGGCAGATTGTGCGCTCCCACCGTCAATCCGTCCTCGATCCGATCTAATTCGTCATCTGCGTCCGGGAGAAACGCCAGTTCCGTCCGATACAGCCCGTTGAGACGGAGGGCCGCATTGGTGAGCGCCTTTGCGATCTCCGCGTTGCCGGCCATACGTCCAATGCCTTGAAACAGGATCGTGACGCGGGACAAGTGGTCCGCAACATCGCGTGGTACCAGCTCTGCTTTCTGGGACTTGCCAGCCTTGACACACTGGCGCGCGAGATGATCGCTCCACTTCAGGAGATCGCTAACGGCCGTGAACTCGAATAGTGGCACATGGAACCCGCTGCCCTTGGTCGATTCGAGCAATCCTTCGGCGGAAAGTGTGCAGAGCGCTTCGCGCATTGGCGAAGTGCTGATGCGGATCGTGGAGGCGATCGTGTTGATATTGATATGCTGCCCGGGCCGCAGCGCGCCCGAGACAATCTGCATCTTCAGGGAGCTGTAAGCGAGATCAAAGGCGCGCGACATGGAGCAACCATCTCCCCGCAAGGCGGGGGTATCCTCGACCGCAGTTCGCCTTCATTTTCCGCAGCATACGTGCAGGCCCCAATACTGCTTTCACCAGAAAACAGGTAAATCGCTGTCGACCGCCGGTCACGGATATTTTGGTCCGAGATCGGTCCGTCTGCTCCGGATGTGTTCCGGCGATGCTTGGCCTCTTGTTTTCCAGCAGACTGGTCGTCCGTAGTCTCTCGTCCGTAGAACATCATCACGCGGTGTAGATCGGCGGCCAACGTAAAACACCCTGTAGTAACTATACCAGATTGAAACAATAATAGTGGTTCTTATGATAGCGTCGTCCTGTTTTGGCCGATTTTTCGACAGTAGCGATACAAGATCGTGCTAGATCGATTCTTTATTCATCGGAGATTTTTCGAGATCCCGGTTTGGACGCCGATTCACAATCTTAGCCGAGTGCAAGCGGGCGGTGCGAAGGAATTCCGCGCTTTGAAGTAGCAGCAAACCGCGTCGTCGTTTTTCTCACTGGTTGCCACCGATCGCTTCCGGTCGGCCGCCGCCGCCACAGCCGGGTCTATCGCGGCCTTTTTTTAACCGACGATGGGCAACACGCGACGCTGGCGGGTGCGGGTGCGGGTGCGTGGCACGCAGGCGGCGGGCCACGAAATCCTTACCTACGGTTCCCCGTCGGGCCGGTTTCGGCCCTCCGCCTTCCGTTCGCTTTCCAGCCGATCGACTTCGCGTTTCACGATTTCGCGGATGAACTTGGCGCGCCGGTTGGGGCCGATCAGGGCGTCAATCCGCCCCGCCAATCCGCCAGGCAAGCGAACGACGGTAATCCTAACTTCGAGCGGTGGTCTTCCATCCCGTCGTCGTAACTGTGCAACACGTCCGTTCAATCTCAAGCTGATTAAAGGGTATCCTTTATTCTCAAATAGCTGCGCGATCAGTTATATCAGTTATCGGATAGTCTGCATGGGGGCTGCACGCCTCCATATGGGCCGAATGATGGAAGGCGTGGCGATGGCAAGGGAGCATTTCGCTTGCGGTGAATCGCCAGGCGGCATCTCCCGCAGCGCCTTGCTGCGCGGCTTGGCGGTAGCCCCGGTGACGTTGCCGGTGATCGCCTCGCCTTAGACGAAGACGCTCGCCGCATTTCACGACCTCTACCAGGATGCACCCGCTGTGCTGCCCCGCAGCCAGGAGAGGCGAGAGATAAACCGCGACCCCTGCTACAGCGCTGAAATTGCCTTCATGAGCATCGAAGCGGGGTTCTTCGCCGATCCACGTCATATCCATGACGCTGTATCAGGCGGGAACCATCGCCAAGCTGGCCTTGTGCACGCATCTGCTGGGCGTGGGCTTCGCCGACGAATGGAACGCCGAGCATATTCGGCAGAACATTGCCAAGGCCCTCGCCTATGCTAATGCGACGGAGTTCTAGCATGACTGCCCGGAAACGGCACGCTTGGCGGCGATCCTGTCGCGTTACTGGGAATGGGGCTATCCCCATTTGATCGGCGATCCACCAATGGACGACGGCGGATTCATGCATGATCGCGTCCGCGTCCTTATCCGCGAGCTGCTGAATCGCGTATACGAGGTTGCCGGCCATTCCCGGCCGCGCGGCGCGCGCGGCGACCATCGAGACGAGGTTGACCCGCGTTTTTGAGCGAATGCGCCGCGGGGCGATAGCCGTGCTGTCGGCGTTGCCGCGAGCCCTATTCAATGTTCACAATTTCTACAATGTCGATTTGGAGCCGATGACAGGAGTGTTAACCACTGACAGCGACACCATTGCCGCCTGCCTCGCCGAAGCGCGCGCAATGATCCACGGCTATCGCCTCTATGCGCGTTCCGCCCGGTTCGATCCGGCGAGAGCCGGTGCGCCGACCGCTCAGTTCGAGCGGGCATTGGGCGGGCCTATCAGGACGGCTTTGCCGCGCACTTCACGCTCAGCGGTTATGACGATACGATCGATCGGCCCGTGGCGGACACCGACATCGCGGCCGATAACGATGTCGCCACTGCGTTTGGTCACCTTTCTCGATCAATCATTGCGCAATGCCGTGCCGAGAGCGCGCCGCTCGCATGTCGCCATCGTCGAACTCTGACGCGTCGCATGGCTTGTCAATTCTACTGCACAGTGTTGAGGACACGTTTCTCACTCGATAGCGGGCCGGCCGAGGCACTCAAACCTGTTTGCCGTATTTCGCCTCGCGAACCCGATCTTGATGTGCAGTTACGCGCGCGACCAAGTCGCTGGCCAAACTGCGGGCGAGACCTCGTTTGATGGGCTCGAAGTCTCCAATGGTGGCAGCGTGGCACTCGTTAAGGGCTCGCGCCAGTTCGAGTTGCATGACGGCAGCGGTCTCGTTGACAGGATCGAAATAGGCGTCGGCATTTCCGATCTGGTGCACAGCGACGAACGCGCGATTGAGGTCGACGTTGAGGGCGTGAAGACACTGGAAGGTCTCTTCCATGAGCAGTGTCCCGTTCCTAAGCCGCTTCATGAAGGTTGAGCGATTACGTAGGCGGCAGCGCTCGTAGAGCTGACGGACGCTAATTCCCTCCTTTTCCATGACCCTTTTTATCAGGGCAAAATACCCGCTGGAAATGTCAGGATGTGGGTTCCTCGATAGTTCTGGTTCATCAATCACCGACATGAATGCTCCATCTATGCTATGCTATTGCATATCATTTGCAGGCGCTAGGCCAGAAGCCGAGCCGGAATCAAGCTGGAAAAGCAGTGACAGAGCTACATGCGGATATAATGACATCGCAGATCGTGCATCGTCGCCCTGTCGCGAAACCAAGTTTTTCGCGGAGGTTCGCCAGCGCCTCCGAATGCACACTAGAGACGCGCAGGGTCTAAAGGATATCCCCGCTAAGGACAGGCAAATCGATAAAGATCGCCAGGTGAACAGCATCAGGCACGGATTGAGGCGAGAAACATCTCGATCAAGGTAGGTAACGTTGCGAGCCGGTCTTGCCGTAAGGACATCGTGTAAAGCGCGCGTGCGACGATCTCGAAGGCGCTCTTGCTGAGGCGTATTTGGTAACCGTTACTTTTAGCCTGCATATCGACGGGTGCGATTCCTTTTGATGAGCATTGGCTCGTTATCGAACCTACCTACCGGGAGCCGTACTTAAGCACAATTAATTCAGTCTGCGCCGCAAGCGCCGCGCAAATCATGCGAGCGGGCGGAAATCCGGCCAGCGTGGGTGGAAAGCCTGCCAGGGTGGAAAGTTTTGAGTCCACGCCGGGCTAAGAACGGACCAGCGTGGCCAGAAAACCGACCAACGCGGTGCGTATCGCGACCACGCTGGCCGCAAAGCTCTCCAGCGTGATCGGTTTTCCGACCATTTCTCAAGCTCGACCCGTTTAATTGCGCAATCGGATTCCCGAACTGATTGAACGTCTGTGGCAGAATGACCGAACCTTGGGGCAGCGCAATTCCAGCGCTGAAACAAGGAGGCAGAGCGTGACCAAAAGTGTGCTTCTCATTCAGGGTGCGGCTTCGCCGAGCCTGGCCAGCAAGATCGGTCAGGAAGCGAAGTCGGTGGGCAAGAACGTGCTGGTGGCGGCGGCGATCGTCGGCGCCATGAGCCTGGTCGGCGCGGAAGCGGCGCTGGCGGGGACCGATGCGACGTTCGACACCGCCTACCAGAAGTTCTCGGGCTTTCTGGAAGGTTCGGGCGGCAAGATCGTGACCATTCTGTCGCTCGCGGGCGGCATCGTCGGTCTGGCGTCGGGCCGTTTCTCGCTCGGCCAGATCGCGATCCCCGTCGGCGTTGGCGTCGGCGTCGGCACCGGCATCCCGATCGTCACATCGACCATCACCGCAACGATGTGATCCGATGGCTGGCTGCCCTTCCCCCCTTTCGGGGCAGCCAGCCACTTTTCCAACTGAGTGATCCGGGGGTGCCAAGCTGATGAACCGATACACGGTGCCGAAACATCTCGATGACCCTGAACTGATCGGGCTTTGGACGCTCGATGAGTTTCTGGTGATGCTGATCCCGTTCGGCTGGGGAATCATGACCCAGCATATCGTGATCGGTCTACTTTTAGCAGTCGGGAGTTGGTTTGGATTTCGCAAATTTAAAGCCGGTCGGCAAATATCGTGGGTTCTACACTTCGCCTATTGGCATCTGCCGGGCGGGTTTTTCGGTCTGAAGCTGGCGCCTCCATCACATCTTCGGGTGATGGCGGGCTGATATGGAACTGGCGATTTCGCATACCACGGCGCAGAAATACCTGCGCCAGCGCAACCTGTTCGGCCTCGCGCTGGCGGTCTGCGTCGTTCTTCTGGTGGTGTTGTTCTCGGTTGCGATGGCG
>Ga0247742_10000999_pt1 | contig 20867 bp, 12 predicted proteins | sample UWRJL208509C2_FD_180944 | JGI IMG/M metagenome (GOLD analysis project Ga0247742, IMG submission 180944) | Plant litter microbial communities from Arlington Agricultural Research Station in Wisconsin, United States - UWRJ-L208-509C-2 | ecosystem: Environmental > Terrestrial > Plant litter >... | reverse complement strand
GGGGCGATCAAACGCTCTACGGTGAGGCCTACCACTACGCTGAACCCTACACCGTGCTCGGTGATCGCATCGATCAGGACGAAGACCTGCTCAGTGAAAGCGGTTTTTTCTACGCCCGCTTGCGCCATGAGCGATACCTGAATAACCAGACGCGCCTAAGCGGTGTCAGCAGCAGCCCGACCCTGGCGCTGGCCCAGGTGCTGAAGATTTCCGGAGGCGCCCCTCAGGCTTTTACCCCCGGCGCGGTCATCACCCGCCTGATCACCCGGGCGGCCCGGGACCGCAGTTTCGAAGTCAGCTTCGAAGCGATACCTTACGCCGAAACCATCTGCTTCCGACCGCCGCTGCTATCCAAACCGCAGATCGCCGGCACCGTCCCGGCCCGTGTTACCAGCACCCAGGCGCAGGATATCTACAGCCACATCGACCGGGAAGGGCGCTACAAAGTCAGCTTCCTGTTCGACCGCGACAGCTGGAAACCGGGCCAGGAAAGCCTCTGGCTGCGCCTGGCCAGGCCTTACGCCGGCGACACCCACGGCCTGCACCTGCCGCTGATCTGCGGCACCGAAGTGGCCATCGCCTTCGAACAAGGCGACCCCGATCGCCCGTACATCGCCCACGCCCTGCACGACAACAAACACAAAGACCACGTCACCCTCGACAAGCGCGACTACACCCGCAACGTCCTCAGAACGCCCGCCAACAACAAGCTGCGCATGGAGGATCAGCGCGGGCAGGAACATGTGAAGCTCAGCACCGAATACGGCGGCAAGAGCCAGCTGAATCTGGGGCATCTGGTGGATGCGCAGAAGCAGAAAAGGGGGGAAGGCTTTGAACTGAGGACCGATGGCTGGGGGGTGATTCGGAGTGGGAAGGGCGTGTTCATCAGTGCGGATGAGCAGGCAAAAGCCCAAGGCCAGCAGCTGGAAATGGACGCTGCCATTGGACTTTTGCAACAGGCCGGCGACCAGCTGAAAACGCTGTCCGGGGATGCGAGCGCTGCCAACGCCGACCCCGCCGATGTACAGGCCCAGATCGATCTGCTCACGCAAGACCTGGAACAGCTCAAGTCGTCGGTCCTCTTGCTTAGCGCACCGCAAGGCATCGCCCTCACCAGCGGTAAGCACCTGCAACTGGCGGCGCAAAACAACCTGATGCTCAACGCAGGTAGCCAAGCTGACATCAGTGTGGTCAAGCGGATGTTCATCGGCGTGGGCGAAGGGCTGAGTGTGTTTGTGCGCAAGCTCGGTATCAAGCTGTTGGCCAATCACGGCCCGGTGACCATCCAGGCGCAGAACGACACCCTGGAAATCCTTGCGCGGCAGGGGCTGCAGATCACCAGCACCGACGATGAAATCCACATCACGGCCAAGAAGAAAATCACCCTGAATGCCGGTGGCAGCTACATCACCATGGATCAGTGCGGCATCGAGTCCGGAACCGTGGGCGATTACACGGTCAAGTCCGCGCACAACGAGTATTTGAAGGAAAAAGCCAAGCAGGTCGCCCAATTGCCCGACCTGCCTGTCATTGCCAGCGCAACGCCTGTGGCGCCGTTGCGCGGAACAAGTGCGGCGGTCCGTCCGGCTGCAAACCCTCTCGATGATCCTGGCAAACCTGACGATCCGGTTTTGAATAACGATCTGGATGAAGAAGAGGAGGAAGAAGAACTCGAAGGCATCACCCTGCGCCTGGGTCTGTTTTTCGACGGAACCGGCAACAACCTCAGCAACTCCGCCACCACCGCCCAATGCCAGCGCGAAGACCTGCAGCTGTTCAGTTCAACTGAGCTTGCGAGCATCGTCGCGTATTGCGGGCAATACGGCTTCAGCGGATTTGACGGCAACTGGTTTGATAGCACGCCGGACACCAGTTATGGGAATGCGGCGAGTAATGTGGTTCACCTCCATCGTCTGTATCCGGACCACGCTACGGACGGCCTGCCAGCGGAAGCTGACATTGGTTACGTAAAGACTTATCACGAAGGAATTGGTACCCGCAGTGGTGGCAAAGATTCGCGTTACGGTCAAGCCACCGGGCGTGGTGAAACAGGTGTGGTGGCGCGGGTGGAGCAAGCGCCGGCCAAAATTGAAAAACAGCTTGACCTGTTCCAGCGTTCCAATCCCGGCACCAAGATTCTTCGAGTCGAATTCGACATCTTCGGCTTCAGTCGTGGTGCAGCAGCCGCCCGTCATTGCGCCAATGAACTGCTCAAACCCGGCTGCGGAATTTTTGCTGAACTGCTGAAACCCAATCTTTTCGGCCTGCTGCCGACTTTTAATCCGGCCAAGCACGTCAGCCTCAACCTGATCGGTCTGTTCGATACCGTCGCGGCCATCGCAGCGCCGGGCCACGGAGACCTGAGTGTTGCCAATGCGGACAACTCCGGCGTCAATCTGTATTTACCGCCAGGCTGCGCTCGCAAGATTATCCAGCTGCAAGCCCGTGACGAAACTCGCCATAACTTCGCACTCAATAGTCTGCAGCGTGAACATCAGCAAATCAGTTTGCCGGGTGTGCATTCTGACGTTGGCGGAGGCTACTTGCCCCGCGCTCGGGAGAAGGTACTGCTGACCACGCCGCAGCGGGTGAATGTGAAGGTGGGTCGCAAAGTGGAATCCACCCCAGAGTGGGCCGCGGCTGAAGCCCGCGCCGATACCCTACGCGCCACGGGCCTGGCGGGTGAGGGCAGCATCAAGGTCAAGGCGATCCCGTTTGCCGTACCGCCGCAAGGTAAAAAGGAAACCACGGAGCAAGATTATCTGATTTCGGTCGAGCTTGATCGGCCAGTGCGGGGCGAGTTGGCGCTGATCGCTTTGCGCCTGATGCGCGAGCTGGGCGTGCGCCATGGTGTGCCGTTTGACGTCATTGAAGATGCAGATCTTCGGTTTAAAATTCCCGAGGAACTTCAACCCATAGCTGCTCAAATCCTTGAAAGCGCTTTGGCAGGCACCGGCGAAAGTCTGGATACCGATCAAGAGCGTTTGCTCCTGAGCCGCTACATCCACGTATCAGCCCATTGGACCCCGGTTGGCGGCTTGTTTATTAACAAGCCTGCGCAAGAAAACCGCCGCATTGTCCATCCTGATTACCCTCAGCTGGGTTACCCGAAATGAAGAACCTGACTCTGCTGATCGGTCTGTTATTCAGCATCAGCGCCTGTGCCAAAGGGCCAGACTCATCCTCGCCACTCAAGCTCCCATACCCCAGCTGGTACGTCGGTTTGGCAGCCCCGCGGTACATGGAAGTCTGGGTCGAGAGCGTGGATGTGCTTGATCAACGCGGGCTGGCGTTCTTCAACGTCTTTGGGGGCGTGGCTGGCTATACAAGAAAACCGGAAGGCTGGCACCAAGGCGGAGGCAAGATGATGCCGGTCAGCAACGTCGATCTTCCAGAGCGTATTTTTGCGCGCTGGCAGTCATTGGTAGAGCCGCAGACCTACAAGATCGGCATAAGGATTCCGCAGTGGGTGCGTGACGAGATGGTCAGACCGGAGCGGGTGTATTGCCAAGGATCGCAAGAATGGAGGGACGATTACCGAAAAATGATCACCCTCGGCATGGCACCTGGCGGCATCGTCAAAGTCTGGGTGGGTGGGGCGTGCCTGGGGTTCACAGAAGTCGGACGCTTTCAGGCCGAAATCGAACCGCTTGGGCCATACAAAGGCAAGAGTAACGGCCAGTACGTACCGATAGAACCCGAGAATAAAGCTTATATCGACAAGCACGGTATTCCTTATGACTCATGGTAGAAGCCTACGAACGCTGAAGCGCATGAGTCTGCTCATTGGCCTGACGTTGAGCCTAAGCGCCTGCGCCACTGGGCCACGCTCTTCACTCCCACCGAAATTGCCGTATCCCAGCTGGTACGTCGGTTTGGCAGCCCCGCGTTACATGGAAGTCTGGGTCGAGAGCGTGGATGTGCTTGATCAACGCGGGCTGGCGTTCTTCAACGTCTTTGGGGGCGTGGCTGGCTATACAAGAAAACCGGAGGGCTGGCATCAAGGGGAGGAGCGACGATGCCTGTGAACAATGTCGACCTTCCAGAGCGAATTTTCCTGCGTTGGCAATCTCTGGTAGAGCCGCAGACCTACAAAATCGGTATCAAGATTCCGCAATGGGTGCGTGCGGCAATGATTGAGCCGAAGAGGCTTTACTGCCAACCCGCTCAGAAGGAAATGACCCTGTTTCAAGACACCATCAACTTGGGGATGGCGCCCGGTGGGGTGGTTAAAGTGTGGGTGGGAGGAGGTTGCTTGGGTTACAAGGAAGTCGGCCGCTTCCAGGCCGAAATCGAGCCGCTTGGGCCATACAAAGGCAAGAGTAACGGCCAGTACGTACCGATAGAACCCGAGAACAAAGCTTATATCGACAAGCACGGTATTCCTTATGACTCATGGTAGAAGCCTGCGAACGCTGAAGCGCATGAGTCTGCTTATTGGCCTGACATTGAGCCTAAGCGCCTGCGCCACTGGGCCACGCCCTTCACTCCCACCGAAGCTGCCTTACCCAAGTTGGCAGGTCGGCCTCGCAGCCCCGCGTTACATGGAGGTCTGGGTGGAAAGCGTGGATGTGCTCGATCAACGCGGGCTGGCCTTCTTCAACGTCTTTGGGGGCGTCGCGGGCTATACCCGAAAACCGGAGGGCTGGCATCAAGGGGGAGGCGCAATGATGCCTGTAAGCAATGTCGATTTGCCTGAGCGTATTTTTGCGCGCTGGCAGTCATTGGTAGAGCCGCAGACCTACAAGATCGGCATAAGGATTCCGCAGTGGGTGCGTGACGAGATGGTCAGACCAGAGCGGGTGTATTGCCAAGGATCGCAAGAATGGAGGGACGATTACCGAAAAATGATCACCCTCGGCATGGCACCCGGCGGCATCGTCAAAGTCTGGGTGGGTGGGGCATGCCTGGGGTTCACGGAAGTCGGACGCTTCCAGGCAGAGATCGAACCGCTTGGGCCGTACAAAACCGGTAAAGGCATCTATTACCGGGCGCCGAATCCAGAGGCGCAGGCCTACATCGACAAGCACGGTATTCCTTATGACTCATGGTAGAAGCCTGCGAACGCTGAAGCGCATGAGTCTGCTTATTGGCCTGACGTTCAGCCTAAGCGCCTGCGCCACTGGGCCACGCCCTTCACTCCCACCGAAATTGCCATACCCCAGCTGGTACGTCGGTTTGGCAGCCCCGCGTTACATGGAAGTCTGGGTGGAAAGCGTAGATGTGCTTGATCAACGCGGGCTGGCCTTCTTCAACGTTTTTGGGGGTGTGGCGGGCTATACCCGAAAACCGGAAGGCTGGCATCAAGGGGGAGGCAAGATGATGCCGGTCAGCAACGTCGATCTTCCAGAGCGTATTTTTGCGCGCTGGCAGTCATTGGCAGAGCCGCAGACCTACAAGATCGGCATAAGGATTCCGCAGTGGGTGCGTGACGAGATGGTCAGACCGGAGCGGGTGTATTGCCAAGGCTCCCAAAAATGGAAGGACGACTACCGGGACATGATCACCCTTGGCATGGCGCCCGGCGGCATCGTCAAAGTCTGGGTGGGTGGGGCGTGCCTGGGGTTCACGGAAGTCGGTCGCTTCCAGGCAGAGATCGAACCGCTTGGGCCGTACAAAACCGGTAAAGGCATCTATTATCGGGCGCCGAATCCAGAGGCGCAGGCCTACATCGACAAGCACGGTATTCCTTATGACTCATGGTAGGAGCCTGCGAACCCTGAAGCGCATGAGTCTGCTTATTGGCCTGACATTGAGCCTAAGCGCCTGCGCCACTGGGCCACGCCCTTCACTCCCACCGAAGCTGCCTTACCCAAGTTGGCAGGTCGGCCTCGCAGCCCCGCGTTACATGGAGGTCTGGGTGGAAAGCGTGGATGTGCTCGATCAACGCGGGCTGGCCTTCTTCAACGTCTTTGGGGGCGTCGCGGGCTATACCCGAAAACCGGAGGGCTGGCATCAAGGGGGAGGCGCAATGATGCCTGTAAGCAATGTCGATTTGCCTGAGCGTATTTTTGCGCGCTGGCAGTCATTGGTAGAGCCGCAGACCTACAAGATCGGCATAAGGATTCCGCAGTGGGTGCGTGACGAGATGGTCAGACCAGAGCGGGTGTATTGCCAAGGATCGCAAGAATGGAGGGACGATTACCGAAAAATGATCACCCTCGGCATGGCACCCGGCGGCATCGTCAAAGTCTGGGTGGGTGGGGCATGCCTGGGGTTCACGGAAGTCGGACGCTTCCAGGCAGAGATCGAACCGCTTGGGCCGTACAAAACCGGTAAAGGCATCTATTACCGGGCGCCGAATCCAGAGGCGCAGGCCTACATCGACAAGCACGGTATTCCTTATGACTCATGGTAGAAGCCTGCGAACGCTGAAGCGCATGAGTCTGCTTATTGGCCTGACGTTCAGCCTAAGCGCCTGCGCCACTGGGCCACGCCCTTCACTCCCACCGAAATTGCCATACCCCAGCTGGTACGTCGGTTTGGCAGCCCCGCGTTACATGGAAGTCTGGGTGGAAAGCGTAGATGTGCTTGATCAACGCGGGCTGGCCTTCTTCAACGTTTTTGGGGGTGTGGCGGGCTATACCCGAAAACCGGAAGGCTGGCATCAAGGGGGAGGCAAGATGATGCCGGTCAGCAACGTCGATCTTCCAGAGCGTATTTTTGCGCGCTGGCAGTCATTGGCAGAGCCGCAGACCTACAAGATCGGCATAAGGATTCCGCAGTGGGTGCGTGACGAGATGGTCAGACCGGAGCGGGTGTATTGCCAAGGCTCCCAAAAATGGAAGGACGACTACCGGGACATGATCACCCTCGGCATGGCACCTGGCGGCATCGTCAAAGTCTGGGTGGGTGGGGCGTGCCTGGGGTTCACGGAAGTCGGACGCTTCCAGGCGGAAATCGAGCCGCTTGGGCCATACAAAGGCAAGAGTAACGGCCAGTACGTACCGATAGAACCCGAGAACAAGGCATATGTCGACAAGCATGGCATTCCTTATGACTCATGGTAGGAGCCCGCGAACCCTGAAGCGCATGAGCCTGCTCATCGGCTTGCTGTTCAGCAGTGCGCCTGCGCCAGCGGCCTCGGCAATCGCCGCCGCCCAAGCTGTCCTATCCATCTGCCACATCGGCCTCGTAGTTACACACACACACACACATGTATCAACCAAGGTTTGCTTTCAACAGGAGAAACATATGCAAGGAATCATCCGTATTGGCGATAAAACAACCGGTGGCGGAACAGTGCTTTCGGGCTCTTCTGACATGATTTTCGAGGGTATCGGAGTGGCTCGCGTGGGCGACCCGGTGATTTGTCCAATCCCGGGTCATAGTCCGACGGTGATTGTCGAGGGGCATCCAACCTTCAAGGACAATGGTGCATCTATAGCATTGCAGGGGCATCTTTGCGGGTGCGGCTGTGCGCTGCTGTCGTCCCTGCCAAACGCGGTCGCGGGTTAACCGTGCCGGTCAGACTGGATCGACTTCCGCCCCCTGCGCCAAAACCTGGGCGCCCGCGTTTGTGGCTTTGGCTGGCCTTGCTCCCACTCTGTTTACTGTTGGGAGTTGGGTTGACTTGGGTGTTGGGCGGTCAGGCGCAATTTCGGGATGAATTGCATTTCTGGAGTTTTGCGCTGGGTGCGCCGCTGCTGGGCTGGAGCGCGGTGAGTTTCGTTCGGGCCTCGTTATTCATTGGCCAGCAACGCGCCGCACAGGGATGGGACGAGGCTCGTGAGGCTGATTTGTTCAGCCGCCTTCGCCGTGCTCGACGCTCCCAGCAAGTATTGAGCGTAAGCGTGTACACCGGGTTGCGAGACGTTGAATCTCCCGCATCCGCCCAACTCGATGCCTTCCTTGACGGGACCCGCGCATTGAAGGCTCAGCCCTCTCGAGCAGACGGAGAGGTTTTGCGCCATAGCCATTTGGATGGCGTTACGGATGCCCACCCTGATGGCGCACTGCTGCAAGTATTGGTACGCACGCTTAATGAGCTGAGGCAAACCCTCGCCCAGCTGCCAGACGATAAACCCCTGGCCCTGTTGTTGGAGGTCGATAGCCAACTGCAGCAGGGTCAGGTGCATCAACTATGGCAGCAGGCATGGAGTGATTCCGGTATTCGACAATCGACGACACCTGTCGAGAACAGAGGCTTGGCAGCAGTGGACCAATGGCTCGACCAGCGTATTACCGATCAGGCGCTGTTGCTGGTGGTCGCGGTGCAGTATGCGCCGGCCGACGCGGAGGGTACGGCAGAAGCAGCCGTTGGACTTTTGCTGGGCAACCGTCTAACACAAGCGACTTTGCCACCTATGGCTTACCTCCACCGACCGGAGCAAGAAAGCCATCTGACGACTGAAACGTTGCGCCACGCCATGCATCAAGCACTGGAGTGGGTTCCGTTGGCCACCAGCTCAATCGAGCAGGTGTGGAAGGTGGGAATCGACGCGCAGCGTGATGTTGAGCTCACAACCGTGCTGACCCAAGCCTCGATGCCGAGCAAGCCTAACCACGGATTCTGCAATCTGGATGCATTGCTGGGGTTTTCCGGTAAAGCGTCACCGTGGCTGGCGATTGCCGCCGCAGCGCAGGCCATCGAACGCGGCGCCGGGCCGCAATTTATTTTTAGCGGGGACAGCGCTGTAGACGCGGGTCTCTGGAGCACGGTTTTGACCCCTGTTCCGCCACTTTTGAAGTAGAGGTCTGAGATGAAATTTCGACGCTCTGTAGTGTTCGGTATTTTGGTCTGCGCAGTTTTGCTGACCGGTATGGTGTTGTGTGTGCTGATCTTGCGTCAGCCTGAGCTGTTAAATATTCAGACTGGAAGCGCCAACCAGACTGCCTGGCTGTTGGCGATGGGAGTGGGCGCGTTAGTCGTAGCGACCTTCCTGGGTGGATTTTATTGGTTGGGTCGTCAGGTGGGGGAGTCAGCTTACAGATCGTCTATGGCAGACGATGTGTCTGACCCAGAACAATTGCCGGTCCAGACATCGACTGATCGAAAATCCGTTTCGATTGCCTCGATTAGAGAGAGCCTTCGCCGATCCCACGGCCCCTTCTGGCGCCACAAAACCCGCATCCTCCTGATCATCGGCGAACCCAATCACATCGAAGCCATCGCCCCCGGCCTTGCCGAAAAACAATGGCTGGAAACCCAGAACGCCGTCCTGCTCTGGGGCGGCAGTTCGCAGGTTTCGCTGTCCGACGCGATTAAACAATGGCGTGGCCTTGGCCGCTGGCGCGCACTGGACGGCGTGGTCTGGGCGCTGGATAAAGATCAGAGCGCCAATGCTACGTTCATGGCTGCAGGCGTGCGTCATATACAGGCGCTGGCCGGCGAGCTGCATTGGCAGTTGCCGCTGCACCTGTGGCAGGTCTGCGACAGCGCCTGGCCGCAGCCAAAGAGGCCCACGCAACCGGTCGGTCGTCTGCTGCCGTCCAGGTTCACGCCGTCGCAGCTGGAAGGCTGTCTGGTTGCCCTGCAGCGATCGTTGTGCGAGCAGGGCATCGCGCAGATGCAGACCGCGAATGAGCATGATTTTCTGCACCGGTTGTCCCGGGATCTGAAGCGCGAAGGCATCGCTCGCTGGCGTAAGGCGCTGGAGCCGTTGCGGGGTATGCTTGCCCGTGGCGTGCCGCTGCGAGGCTTGTGGTTCAGCCTGCCATTGCCAGTCGGCAACGCGACCGAACACCATCACTGGCCTACCGAGCCGAGCTGGTTGGGAGTGCTCAACCACCAGGCCCCAAAAGGCAGGCGCTTCGGTTGGAACAGAACGCGCATCGGTTTCGCGCTCATGATGGGGCTGGCTTTGGTGTGGGAGGCGGGACTGCTGTTTTCGTTCGTCACCAATCGCGCGCAGATCCTGCAGTTGCACGCATCCCTCACGACCCTGCAACAACCGCAAACCGGCGACGCGCAGCTGCTGGCGCTCAATGAATGGGTGCGGGAGCTGGCCCGTCTGGACTACCGCGCACAGCACGGCGCGCCTTGGTATCAGCGCTTTGGCCTGAACCAGAATGCCGCGCTCCTGAATGCTTTGTGGCCGCAGTACATCGCCGCCAATCACCGGCTGATGCGTGATCCGGCCGTGGCCAATCTGGAGCGTCAACTCCAGGGGCTGGTGAAGCTGCCACTCACCAGCCCCGAACGGCTGAAACGTGCGCCGAAAGCTTACGAACAGCTGAAAACCTACCTGATGATGGCTCGTCCGGAAAAAGCCGATCCGGCGTATTTGACCGAAGCGCTGACCACCGCAGTACCCGAACGAGAGGGGCTGGACCCGGGCGTGTGGCAAGGCGTGTCTCCTGCGCTGTGGCACTTCTACAGCGAACAGTTGGCGTCGCACCCGGACTGGCGCATTGCTCCGGACGCCAAGCTGGTGGCGCAGGTGCGACAAATCCTGCTCGGCCAGCTAAGCCGCCGTAACGCCGAAGCCAGCCAGTACCAGAAGATCCTCAACGCTGCCGCCGAACACTACCCGTCGCTGGACTTGTCGCAGATGATCGGTGAGACGGACGCGTCGACGCTGTTCTCCACCAGCGCCAGCGTCCCTGGCGTATTCACCCGGCAAGCGTGGGAAGGTCAAGTGCGCCAGGCCATCGATGACTTCGTCCAGACCCGGCGCGAAGTCATCGATTGGGTGCTCAGCGACAATCCCGATGATATCGCCACCGACGTGACACCGGATCAGCTCAAACAGCGCCTCGTCGAGCGCTATTTCCGGGACTACAGCAGCGCCTGGGTGAGCTTCCTCAACACCACGCGCTGGCGCAAGGCCGACAGCCTGCCCCAGGTGATCGATCAACTGACCTTGCTGAGCGATGCTCGCCAATCCCCGCTGATCGCGCTGTTCAATACCTTGGCCTATCAAGGGAAAGCCGGGGTGAATCCGGTTACGGATCACTCCCTGCTCCAGTCCGCAACGCAGTGGATGGGCCAGCGCAACATTCCGGCAATAAACGCAGTAGAAACCTTAACGGCCAGTCCGCTCGATGCCACCTTCGGACCACTGCTCGCGCTGACGAACAAAGACGAGAGCCAGAACACAGACGACAACCCGAGCCTGCAAGCCTTCCTGACCCGCGTCACCCGCGTGCGCCTGAAGCTGCAACAGATCACTGACGCACCTGACCCACAGGACATGACTCAAGCCCTCGCGCAGACGGTCTTCCAGGGCAAAGGAGTCGACCTCACCGATACCCGGTCCTACGGCGGTTTGATCGCCGCCAGTCTTGGGAGTGACTGGGCAGCAATGGGCAGGACGCTCTTTGTGCAGCCGCTCGAGCAAGCCTGGCACCAGGTGCTGCAACCCTCGGCGGCGGGCCTGAATAACCAATGGCAGCGTTCAATCGTGAGCGACTGGAACACCGCATTCACCGGCCGCTACCCGTTTGCCGCGACCGGCAGCGACGCGTCCTTGCCCATGCTCGGGCAAATGATCCGCGCCGATTCCGGCCGCATCGAGCAGTTCCTGCAGCGCGAACTGGGTGGGGTGCTGCGCAAAGATGGCAGCCGTTGGGTGGTCGACGCTCGCAACAGCCAGGGCCTGCGCATCGATCCGCAATTTCTTGCCGCGATCAATCAGCTCAGCCATCTGGCCGATGTGCTCTACACCGACGGCGGCATGGGTCTGAGATTCGAGTTGCGCGGCATCGCGGTGCGCGACGTGGTGCAGACCAGTTTCGTGCTCAACGGCGAGCGGCATCACTATTTCAACCAGAAAGAAAGCTGGCAGCGCTTTGCCTGGCCGGGTACCAACGATCATCCGGGGGCCAGTTTGACCTGGACCAGTGTCAGCGCCGGGGAGCGATTGTTCGGTGATTACCAAGGCGCCTGGGGCCTGATCCGTCTGCTGGAGGGCGCGCAAGTCACCGCGCTCGACGATGGCGAAAGCCACTACCGGATGGTCCTCAAGGCCCCTGACGGCCTCGGCTTGACCTGGCACCTGCGCACCGAAATGGGCGCGGGACCCATGGCGTTGTTGACGCTGCGGGACTTCAAGCTGCCGCAGCGGATTTTCGTGAGCGAACGCAGCCCTACTAATGCCGTTGCGCAAAATGAGGTCTACGAATGAGCCTGCAGACGTTGATCGACCGCTGCCTGGGCGAGCGCGATGCGCTGGCCCTGGCCCGACAGCAAGCCGCCAATTGGGACGCCTGGTTACTGCCTGTCAGCGCTGACTCTGTGGTCGGTCAAGATCCCGGCTATGACGATGATTTCCAGCGCATGCGCGGCGAGGTCAACAAGCTGTCGGGCGCCGATGCAGAGCTGGTGATCCAGCTGGCAGAAAAACTGCTCAAGCACAGCTGCAAGGATCTGCGTGTGGGCACTTACTACCTGTGGGCGCGCTTGCACAAGCAGGGTGAAGCGGGGCTGGCCGATGGTCTGGAACTGTTGGCCGCGATGATCGAACGTTATACCCATCAGGTGCTGCCCGCTCGGGCCAATAGCCGCAGAATGGCGCTGGAGTGGCTGGCCGGCAGCAAGGTGCTGGACAGTCTCTCGATGTTCCCGGAGGTAGATAAGAATGACGCCGATCGGATTGTTGCAGCGCTGGCCTGGCTCGATGACGCGCTCGGCAGTTGGCCCGTTGAGCAGCGTCCTTCGCTGGGCCCGTTGTACACCACCTTGTCTGCGCGGCTGGCTCAGTACGGACAAATCGATGCGTCATCGTCGCAACCTGGCGTCCATCCGGAATCGAGCGGAGCCAAGACGGCACCGACGCTGGCCGCGATTAAATCCGCACGGGATCTGCTGGACAGTGGTCGCTCGCTGGCGGGCTATTTGCGCGAGCAACCACAAGGCTGGCTGGCGGCCCATCGGCTGATGATGAGTCTGCGTTGGGACACCGTGCATCAAATCCCAGCCCAGGAACCCAGCGGCAACACCCGGTTGGCGCCTCCGCGTGGCGACTACCGCGCGCAGCTCAAACGGCTGTATCGACAACAGAGCTGGAGCGAGCTGCTTGATCAGGTCGAGCGGATGTTTGCGGAAGGGGTGAACCATTTCTGGCTGGACCTGCAGTGGTATCTGTATCAGGCGCTGAGCAAACAACCGGCGCCGCAGGACAGCTGGGCCACGGTGGTCCTGCGCGACCTGGGCCTGTTGCTGGAGCGTTTGCCGGGCCTTGAAGAATTGTGCTGGAACGACGGCACGCCCTTGGCCGATGAAACCACCCGTGAATGGATTGTTCAGCAGGTCAACGGCAATCGTTTCGCGGCAGGGTTGGCGGAGCCGGCCGCTGCAGCATTGATCGTTGATGCGGACATCCTGTCCCTGGAAAGCGAAGCCCTGGTCCAGGCCGACAGTGGCGGCGTCGAACAGGCGCTGGCCTGGCTGGCGGGCAAGCCTGAAGTGCGCACCGGGCGGCAACGCTGGCTGCTACGTCTGCTGATGGCGCGGGTTGCCGAGCAGCACGGTAACAGCGATCTGGCGCTGCGCCTGCTGGGTGAACTGGACGCTGCGGCGCGCCGCCAGCGTCTGGTCGAGTGGGAGCCGGATCTGAATTTCGAGGTCAAGGCGCGCCTGCTCAAATTGCTTCGTGTGAAATCCCAGCGCACTGACGCAGACAAACCCGTTCTCCTGCGGCGCATGGACGTATTACTGGCGGCGCTGGTCGCCATCGATCCGGTGCGCGCCGCCCGGCTTTGCGCCTGAACCTCACTCAAAAGGATATTGAGCATGGACAATTTGACGCTGCGCTATTTCGACGCCGAAATGCGCTATCTACGCGAAGCCGGCAGAGAGTTCGCCCAGGCGTTCCCTGACCGCGCAGCGCACTTGAATCTGGACAAACCCGGCAGTCACGACCCGTACGTGGAGCGCCTGTTCGAAGGCTTCGCGTTCTTGATGGGGCGACTGCGTGAGAAGCTCGATGATGATCTGCCGGAGCTGACCGAGGGCCTGGTCAGCTTGTTGTGGCCGCATTACCTGCGCACGATCCCCTCGCTGTCAATCGTCGAGCTGGCACCTGACCTGGCACTGGTGAAGGAGGCTCAGGTCATCGGCCAGGGCTTTGAAGTCATATCGCAGCCCATCGGCCCTCAGCGTACCCGCTGCCGCTACACCACCACCCAGGATCTGACCCTGCGCCCGCTCGCGCTGGATGCCTTGCGGGTGGCCCAAGAACCAGACGGTCGTTCGGTATTGCGGATGCGTTTTGCCTGCGGCGCGATGACCGATTGGAGCCAGATCGATCTGCGCTCGATTGCGCTGTACCTGAATGCCGATCCCGCGACCGCCAATGCGCTGCACCAGGCGCTGACCCTGAACACGCAGACGCTATATATCCGGCTGCCGGGGCAGGGCGAACGCCAGCGGCTGGAAGGGCACTTCGCACCCAAGGGTTTTGCCGAAGAGGATCGCCTGTGGCCCAAAGGCGATAGCGCGTTCAGCGGCTATCAGCTGCTGTTGGAGTACTTCAGCTTTCGCGAGAAATTCATGTTTGTCACGTTGCATGGCCTGGAGCATCTGAGCCTCGAAGCGGGCACGCCCTGGTTCGAACTGGACGCGGTCTTGAGTGAGCCGTGGCCTCACGCGTTCGCTTTAAACTGCGAACACCTCAGACTGCATGCGGTGCCGGTGATCAACCTGTTCCCACTGGAGGCCGATCCCCTGATCCTTGATCCGTTGCAGACCGACTACCTGCTGCGGCCGATGCGCCTGCAGGATGGCCACACGGAAATTTATTCAGTGGACCGGGTGACCGGCTCAAAGAATGCGCAGCGTCATGACTTCGTCCCGTTTACCAGCTTTCGCCACAAGGGCGGCATGCTCCGGGACGAGGCGCCCGAGCGCTATTTCCACACGCGCTTGAAGCGCGCGGCTAACGGATTACATGAAACATGGTTGATCCTGGGCGGCGAGGCCTTCGATGAAGATCAGTTGCGTACCAGTGAAAGCCTGTCGCTGCGCCTGACCGGCACCAACGGGCAACTGCCGCGCAAGGCCCTGCAAAGCACCTTGCTCGACACACTGGTGCAGGCCGATCAGTTTGGCCTACGGGCGCGCAATCTGTGCGCGCCGACCCTGCCTTGCTACCCGCCCAATCGCGACCGCTTTCACTGGCGACTGCTCAGCCATCTGGGCTCCAATTTCCTGCCGATGCTCGACAGCGCCGAAGTACTGCGCGGCACGCTGGCGCTCTACGACTGGACCGGCAGTGAACTCAATCGACGTAGGCTGGCGGCCATCGTCGAGGTCAGCCATCACCTGATTCAGCGGTTCGAAAAGGGCTTTCTGTTACGCGGCGTGGACATCGAAGTCACGCTGGATACCAACGGTTTCGCAGGGGAGGGCGACATCAGTCTGTTCGGCGAAATGCTCAACCGCTTCTTTGCGCTGTACGCCGACATCCACCTCTACAACCAGCTCACGCTGATCCTGCAACCCACCGGAAAGTGCCTGCGATGGAACGAGAACCACAATCAGCGTATTCCCGGCTGAAGGCCGACGGTTTACTGGACGTGCTGAAGGAGCGCATGGCCGAGGCCAATCTGTATCGCTTCTGTCAGTTGCTGGAACAGGCCATGCCCAACCACGCGCCGCTCGGCAGCACCGAGCATTTGGCAGATGACCCGGTGCGCTTTCGTCCCGACCCCGGCATGGGCTTTCCGGCCAGCGAACTGAAGGCCATCGAAACCAGTGATGAACGCCCCCAGCAGCCGGCCACGATCCGTACGCGGCTGCTGGGTCTGTACGGCGTCGATTCGCCGCTGCCCACTGCGTTTCTGGACGACATCGCTCAGCGCCGGGAAGGGCACGATGCCCTGGAGGCTTTTCTTGATGTTTTCAACCACCGCATCTTTACCCAGTTCTACCGGATCTGGCGCAAGTACTCGTACCCTGCCTCGTTCGAGGCGGGGGGCACCGATGCAACCTCGCAATGCTTGCTGGGGCTGATCGGCCTGGGCATTCCCGGCACGGGAGGACAGATCGCCACGCCCATGTCGCGTTTTCTCGCCTTGCTTGGGGTGATGCGCCTGCCCACTCGTAACGCCGAAGGCATCGTCGCGCTGGTCAGGCTGCTGGCGCCCAATACCCTGGCCCGCGTCACCCCGCATTGGCCGCAGAACGTTGCGCTGGCGCACCCTGCCAGCCTGTCCCGCGAGCGTCCGGTGAGCCTGGCCCAAGGCACGCCATTGGGCAGTGTCGGGCATGACGCCAATAGCCAGCTGCACCTTGCCTTATTCACCGAAGACAACAACGAAGCGGCGGGGTGGTTGCCCGGTGGGCAGCTGCACAACGACCTGTTGGTGGTGTTGCGGGTGTACCTGGGTTGGCGTTGCACGGCCAGGTTGCAGTTGTCCTTGCCCGTGCGCAGTCTGCCGCTGCCACTGCTCGGCGGGTCGCCTGCCCTGCTCGGTATGACCTGCGTGCTGGGGCTCAACGATAAGGCCCTGGCCCTCGAAAATCGCGCCACTATCACCCTTAATCTGGGCCGCTACCAGGGCCTGCGCAGCAACTCACGGAACAGGGAAGTACACCATGTCGCGTATCCCATGTAATGCAATTACGCTCATTGGCCTCGCCACGCTGCTGGGTGGCTGCGGGCTGGTCCAGAGTGTGACCGATGCCACCACCTCTACCACCGAAGCGATTTTCTACAAGCAGGTGAAAACCCTGCACCTGGATCTCAGCGCTCGAACGGCGATGAACACTGATTCGACCGACATGCGTGCGTTGTCTGTGCCGACGCTGGTGCGGATCTATCAGCTGCGCGACAGCAAGTCGCTGCACAAGGCGACTTACGATCAGATTCTCAGTGACAGCGACAAGGCACTGGGCGCCGATCTGCTTGCCGAGCATTCGCAAGTGGTCAAGCCGGGGGAGGGGGTGCAGCTGAATGTGCCGTTGAACAAGGACACGCAGTTCGTTGCCGTGGCCGCGCTGTTTCGCGAACCCGATAACAGTGCCAATAGCTGGCGCCTGATGTTGACGCACGACGAACTGGACCCCGATCAGCCGCGCGTGGTCGAGCTGGGAGATAACCGGCTGACCTTACGTGCGCTGTCGAAGGAATGACCAATGAGTGAACTCAACCCGTCACTTTACGAAATGCTCTTGCACAATTTTCATGGCGAGCTGGACCTGCATCGCGTTGACGAAGCGGACCAGCACACGTTGTCAGTGCTGGACAATCTGCAGCGGATTCTCAACAGCCGCGCCGGCACTCTCAGTCATCTTCCGGACTACGGTTTGCCGGACATGGGCGTGGTATTACAGGGGTTGCCGGCGACGGCGCACGCGTTGATGGACATCATGGTCGGCACCTTGCTCAAGTACGAGCCGCGCCTGGCTGCGGTGAACATTCGACTGTTGCCGCAGACCCGGCCCGGTCACCTGGAATATGCCCTGGACGTGCAACTCAAAGGGGGTAGATGCGCCACGTTCGGCACCACCGTGGCGCCCGAAGGCAAAGTGTTGATGCGCCATCTAAAGCGCCATAACCCATAAATCGGGCTGGCCAGCACTCCCCTGATAGGAGCGAACGTGATCGCGAGGCACCCGGGATCATTTCCCAGAGTCAGTTTCAGATCAGTGCTTGGGCGCATCCTTGGCCATGGTCAGAAACTGCTTTTCCTGATTCCAGTCGAAGGGCTCGTCATTCTGCTGGGCTTCGTAACGGCGTTCCTCCAGCGCGGTGTACAGGTCGATTTCGTCGTCGGGCATGAAGTGCAGGCAATCGCCGCCGAAATACCAGAGCAGGTCGCGGGGCACCAGGTGAGCGATTTGCGGGTAGCGCTGAATCACCTGGCACAGCAGGTCCTGGCCCAGGTACTGGCTTTCGATGGGTTCTTGCGGCAGGAGGGTCATCAGTTCGTCATAGCGTTCGATGAACAGCTCATGACTTTCTTCGGGAACCTGTTCGGCTTCACCCAGCGCGACCAGGATGCCGCGCAGGTGCGTCAGCAGGTTGAGAGTGTGGTCGAGATTGGCGTCGGCCATGATGAAGTCCTCAGAGACAAAAACAGGCGCGAGAGTATAAGGCCCTCACTAAACCTCCGATACCCCGGCCACGATTGACGGCATCTTGAGCCTTATGCTGCAAGCCTCAAGTCTCAAGCTTCGACTTGCCGCTTATAGCTGCTCCTAATGCCACAACCCTGCCAGATACCTGTGCCCGGCATCGGTCAGCGTCAATTTGAAGGTGTCTTCGCTGTGCGGCTTGCGTGTGACGAAGCCAAGAAGCAGAAGTGTTTGCAGACGAGAAGTGGGTTTGCCGCGCTGTACGTCTTCCCCGGCGGCGATGTCAGCGAGCATGCAGCGGTGCGAGATGCGTTGGTCGATCATGATGCGTCCCCTTGTTTGTTTCTTATTGTTGGGGAGAGTGTAGGACAATCTGTAGCGGCTGGGGGAAGCCGCTGGGCGGGAGGTTGTGCTGAACATTGGCGCTGACGAGCAGCGCGAGGCTGCGATTCGATTTGTCTAAAACACTCAAATCGCAGCCTTCGGCAACTCCTGCACATTACTGCGTCAGCGGACCTTGCCTTCGGCCTGCTTCAATTCTTCCTTATCAAAATCATCCACATCAATCACCTTGCGCCGCGCCGCTTCGGCAGCACGCAGTTTCTGCGCTTCACCGGCCTGCAACACGCCAGCATTGAGCGCCGCGTCGATCAACGGCTCACCTGCCTTCGGATTAACCTGCCCGCCTTTTACCCCGTGATGCAATTTGCTGTGCAACGGGCGACTGGCTGTCAGCAGGTCACTGGCCTGCTGCAACGCGCCGACCGCATCGTCCGGGGAGGTCGGTCGGTAGCAGCCGGCAAGCAGCGACTCCAGCGCCGGATCACCTTTGGCGCGGCCTAATATCTGCGCCACTTCAGCGTCGAGCCGGTCGGACGGGCCTTTATGGCGACGACCGAACGGAAACACCACCACCCGCAGCAAGGCACCCAGGACCCGATTCGGGAAGTTGCTCAGCAACTCATCCAGCGCACGTTCGGACTCGCCCAATGCTTCTTCCATGGACCAGCGGAACAACGCACTCAGATGCTCCGGATAATCCAGATCGTGATAACGCTTGAGTGCTGCCGACGCCAGATACAAGTGACTGAGCACATCGCCCAACCGCGCCGACAACCGCTCACGGCGCTTCAGTTCGCCGCCCAGCAGCATCATGCTCAGGTCCGCCAGCATGGCGAAAGCCGCTGCCTGGCGATTCAATGCGCGGTAGTAGCCCTGACTCAGGCGATCCCCCGGCATCGATTCGAAGTGGCCGAAACCCAGGTTGAGGATGAAAGTGCTCGCCGCGTTGCCTACCGCAAATCCGATGTGCTGCAGCAGCAGCGTGTCGAACTCGGCCACCGCGCGATCCTGGTCCTCGCGCCCGACCAGGGCCATTTCCTTGAGCACGAACGGATGGCAGCGAATCGCGCCCTGACCGAAGATCATGAGGTTACGCGACAGAATGTTCGCGCCCTCCACCGTGATAAAGATTGGCGCGCCTTGCCAGTTGCGGCCCAGGTAATTGTTCGGGCCCATGATGATGCCCTTGCCCCCGTGCACGTCCATCGCATGGGTGATGCACTCGCGGCCACGCTCGGTCAGGTGATATTTGAGAATGGCCGACAGCACCGAAGGCTTCTCACCCAAGTCCACCGCGTTTGCGGTCAGCATCCGCGCGCTGTCCATCAGCCAGGCATTGCCGCCGATGCGCGCCAGTGATTCCTGAATCCCTTCGAAGGCAGATAAAGGCACGTTGAATTGCTCGCGGATCTGCGCGTACTGACCGGTCACCAGGCTGGTGAACTTGGCCGCGCCGGTGCCGACGGCCGGGAGCGAAATCGAACGACCCACTGACAGGCAATTCATCAGCATCATCCAGCCTTTGCCGAGCATGTCCTGGCCGCCGATCAGGTACTCCAGCGGGATGAACACGTCCTTGCCGGAGTTGGGACCGTTCATGAATGCAGCACCCAGTGGCAAATGCCGACGACCGATTTCCACGCCTGCGGTGTCGGTGGGGATCAGCGCCAGGCTGATGCCCAAATCTTCTTCCTCACCCAGCAAGTGTTCCGGGTCGTAGGCCTTGAAGGCCAGGCCCAGCAGGGTGGCGATAGGGCCAAGGGTGATGTAGCGCTTTTCCCAATTCAGGCGCAGACCGATGACTTCTTCACCTTCCCACTGACCTTTGCAGACGATGCCGGTGTCGGGCATCGCCCCTGCGTCGGAGCCGGCCAGCGGACCCGTCAGCGCAAAGCAAGGGATGTCGTCGCCGCGGGCCAGTCGGGGCAGGTAATGATTGCGTTGCTCTTCGGTGCCGTAATGCAGCAGCAGTTCGGCAGGGCCGAGGGAGTTGGGGACCATGACTGTGGACGCCAGATCGCCACTGCGGGTCGCCAGTTTCATCGCCACCTGTGAGTGGGCGTAGGCCGAGAAGCCTTTGCCGCCGTACTCTTTGGGGATGATAAGCGCGAAAAAGCCATGCTCCTTGATATGCGCCCAGGCTTGGGGCGGCAGGTCCATGGCCTGACCGATTTCCCAGTCCGTGACCATGGCACACAATTCTTCGGTCGGGCCGTCGATAAAGGCCTGTTCTTCAGCGCTCAGCTGGCTCTTTGGATAAGCGAGCAAAGTGTTCCAGTTGGGGCGCCCGCTGAACAGTTCGCCATCCCACCACACCGTGCCGGCATCGATGGCGTCGCGCTCGGTTTGCGACATTGGCGGCAGGACTTTCTTGAACCAGGCGAACATCGGCGCGCTGAAGTACTGACGCCGCAGCTCCGGCAATGCCAGCGGCAGTACCACGGCCAGCCACAGCAGCCAGAAAATCGTCATCAGCCAGGCGTGGGCATGACTGAACACGCCCATCGCCAACAGATAAACCGCCACCACACCCAGCGCGGGTAGGGGTGCGACCCGACGATGG
>Ga0247742_10000998_pt1 | contig 20874 bp, 18 predicted proteins | sample UWRJL208509C2_FD_180944 | JGI IMG/M metagenome (GOLD analysis project Ga0247742, IMG submission 180944) | Plant litter microbial communities from Arlington Agricultural Research Station in Wisconsin, United States - UWRJ-L208-509C-2 | ecosystem: Environmental > Terrestrial > Plant litter >... | reverse complement strand
AATAAAACTTGATAAAAAAGACAGCAACGATTCTATCATTGCTAAAGCCATTATTGTTGTTGAACAATATCTGGATGAGTTTACCCGTAAACATTACGATAAGCTTGAAAAATCATTAAACATGGGCTCAAACGAGCTGCGTGCTGTTATTAATGAAATTTTAAAGCTAAATCCTAAACCGGGCGACTCCAATGAATTGAACACCAAACAAATGCAGGTTATTCCTGATTTTCACATTACCAATAACGATGGTGTACTTATACTTACCTTAAACTCTAAAAACGCGCCCGAACTGAGGGTAAGCCGCTCTTACCAGGAAATGTTTCAACATTATGATAAGGCTGCGCAAAGAGATAAAAAATTAAAGGAAGCGGTACAGTTTGTAAAGCAAAAGCTTGATTCGGCCAAGTGGTTTATTGATGCCATTAAACAGCGTCAGCAAACGCTGCTGAAAACCATGAACGCTATTATGCAGTATCAGTATGAGTTTTTCCTAACGGGCGATGATAAAAATCTGAAGCCCATGATATTGAAGGATATTGCCGATAGAATAAATATGGATATTTCAACAGTATCGCGGGTGGCTAACTCCAAATATGTACAAACTGAATTTGGCACCTTTTTGCTAAAATCATTTTTCTCGGAGGCTATACAAACCGAAAGTGGCGAAGAGGTATCAAACAAAGAGGTTAAAAAAATACTGGAAGAACATATAGGCAAGGAAGACAAACGTCATCCCCTGGCCGATGAAAAATTGACCGACATTTTAAAAGACGCCGGCTATAATATTGCCCGCCGTACCGTTGCCAAATACCGCGAACAAATGAACATACCGGTAGCAAGGCTCAGACGGGAGCTTTAGTCCCCCGGCCCCCTAAAGGGGAGTTTTTGATGTGGGGAAGCGTGCAAATTCCCGATAGGCAGATTAAATAATAAAGAAGCCCTGTTTATTCAAACAGGGCTTCTTTATTATAGTTACTTGCATAATTGCACATCTTAAATCTGCAAGCTCTGTTGTTTACTTGAATGCTTTGGCCAGGGTTTCCAATTCCATATTAGCCATTTGCAGTTTATAAGTGAGCTCCTTATTTTCTTTACGAAGGCTGTAAATTTCTATCGCATTTTGAATATGTATCCTTAACTCGTCGTTTTGCCAGGGCTTTACAAGGTACTTATAAACCTGGCCCCGGTTTATAGCGTCGATAACTGCATTAATATCAGAAAAACCTGTCAATAATATTCTGATGGTATCGGGATAAACATTTAAAATAGATTCCAGAAACTCAATTCCTGTAGTTATCGGCATACGCTGATCTGTAATAATAACACCTACTTCATTACCATCTAAAATTTTCCGGCCTTCAACAGCGCTACTGGCGGTATAAATATTAAAATCGCGCCTAAAAGCTGCCTTAAAGCTATTCAAATTATTTATCTCGTCATCAACATACAACACTCCTACAGGCATAAAGGATCACATTAGTAAACGGTTAATAAATATAAACACTGCTTTCAAAAGTAAATTTATACAAAGTTTAATTTACTACGCATTTTTATTATCATTAAACCATCATATCCCTATTACAATTTCACTATGAAATATCTATTAATAACAGCCTGTTTAATATGGAAAAGTGCTATCGCTTTTGCGTATAACACGGATACGCTTGTTATAAGTGCGAATCAATCATACCTGTTAACCAATCAATATTTTACCGAACTGGAAGACCCACACAGTAATTTATCTTTCAAACAAGTTTTCAATAGCAATAAATTCCGGAGCATTAAACATCACCTACCGGTTTTACAATATTCAAAACCGGCAACATGGGTAAAATTCACCTTAAAAAACAATAGCGCACAACCCTCGCTTATCATCAGTAGCGGATCGGCCATTATTGATCAATTTGATTTGTTCTATACCGATCCAGCATCCGCAAGCTTCAGGCATCAGGTTCCTGATTATTCATCCGGCCCTACAGCACAAAGTAATACATTTATAAATATTCCAATTGCACCAGGAACATCTCAAATACTGTATTTACATGTTAAAAGTATTGCCTCAACCATAGTACCTATTAAGGTTTACAGCACACCCGCATTTTTAAAGAACCGAAATACTGAAAATATGATCATCGGTGTTATAGCAGGTGTGTTTGTTATAATGGCTTTGTATAATCTCCTGCTTTTTTTCATTGTTGGTGACCATAGCTACCTGTACTACGTTTGTTATATTGTTTTTTTTGGATTAGCACAGATTTTAAAAAGAGGCTATGGTACCAATTTATTTACTACAGATATTTTCGTTTTAAACAACTACCTGATTCCCCTTGTACGCGTATCTTTCGGACTTTCCGTGCTCCTTTTTATCAGTGAGTTTTTACAGATCAAACAAAACTTAAAGCAACGGCACAAATATTATTTACTGCTGTATATACCCTATTTTTTTGCTTTAGCAGCCATTTTATTGGGCAAAGCAGCCATTGCTTATACACTAATTACGCTAAGTATCTCTTTTACTTCAATCAGCCTGCTTGCTACAGGTGCCTACTTGTATTTTAATGGCTTTAAACCTGCTAAATTTTTCATGCTGGGCTGGGGATTATTTTTAATGAGCATACTGGTATCTGTTGCACTTAATAAGGGATTTATACCCTATAATAATTTCACAGCCGACATTGTAGTTTACTGCTCCTTTTTTGAGCTGATACTATTTTCGGCAGCCCTGGCCGAAAAAATAAACTTTTACAGACAGTTAAAAAATGAATCGCAAAACTTTGCCCTTACCATAGCCCAGGAAAATGAGCGTTTAATAACCGAACAAAACATCATACTCGAGAATAAGGTAAAGGAACGTACAAATGAGCTGATCAATACCAATAAAAACCTTTCGGTGTCGATAGATCACCTTACGGCCACCCAAAAACAACTGGTGGATAACGAAAAGATGGCTTCACTGGGGCAGCTTACGGCAGGTGTAGCGCATGAGATTAACAACCCTATTAACTTTGTAAGCTCAAACATAAGTCCGCTGCGCCTTGATTTTGACGAATTGATCTCATTACTTCATAAGTATAGTGAGGTGATCAATAACCCGTCGCGTCTCGATTTGCTAAAAGACCTTAATGACTATAAAAAGAAAGTTGATCCTGAATTTATTAAGGAAGAAATAAACATTCTTCTGAATGGGATTGAAGAAGGAGCCAACCGTACCGCCGAAATTGTAAAAAGCCTGCGCACCTTCAGCAGTACCGATGAACAGGTTTTAAAAACCGAGGACATTAATAAGTCGATTTTAAACAATCTGCTCATTTTAAGAAGCACCATCCCCTATTACATTGAAATAAAACCGGTATTTGATAAGCTTCAGCCGCTAAATTGTTATCCGGGTAAAATAAGCCAGCTCATTATCAACCTCATCAATAACAGCATATACGCCATTAGGGCCAAGGAAACACATACTGCAGAAAGTATAATGATCATTACGAAGGATTACCAGGATCATATTTCTATAGAAATTACAGACACCGGCATAGGTATGAGCGAGGAAACAAAACAACGAATATTTGAACCTTTTTTTACAACCAAGGGCATTGGCGAAGGTACGGGCCTTGGTCTCTCTATCGTGTTTGGTATTATCGAAAAGCACCGCGGCAGCATTGAGGTCACATCTTCTCCCGGCAACGGTGCAAGCTTCGTAGTACAGTTCCCTAAAAATTTAGGCTGATCGGTGATCCCGTAATTAAAAGAATTTTTCGGGATTGGGAACCAGGTTCAGGAATGATTCAATATTCTCTTCGTAATGCGATTGGTCAAGTTGATAATAAAACGCACCTTTTTTTGACGATAACTTATCTTTTTCAGGCAGTTTTACCAACAGCCCCGTTGATAGCAGCTTACGGCTGAAGTTACGGTCATCAAATTTGGTTTGATAAACACCTTCGTAAAGTGCCTGTAGTTGAGGTATGGTAAATTTTTCGGGCAATAACTGAAATAATAAAGGATGCAGGGCAGCTTTATAGCGTAACTGGCGCAGGGCAAGCCTTACCATTTCGGCATGATCAAATATCAGCTCGGGCATTTCGTTGAGCAAAAACCATTCAGGATGATATTCCTCACTTAATTGCTTTTCGTACTTATGAATATCAATGAGAGCAAAGTATGCTACAGAGAGCGTCCTTTCTACCGGGTCACGATCAGGGCGGCCAAATACATGAAACTGCTCCATATATACATTTTTAAGTCCTGTACGTAACTCCAATATACGATTAGCGGCATCATCCGGCGATTCTGAAGGCTGTATGAAGCCCCCCATCAGGCTCCATTTATTTTTTTCAGGTTCAAGACCACGCTGTACAAGCAGCAGCTTTATCTTAAAGCCGTCAAAGCCAAAAATGATACAATCAGTTGCCACTAAAATGCGCGTTTCGCCGCTATACTTCTGCATAATTATGGTTAAGTTTATTTACAAGTGTAAAAATAATTATGCAATTATTTAGTGTAGTACAGACAACTATTTTTCAAATAGAAATTTTGTAAACTAATCTAACTAACCCGTTTACCCTGCAACAGCATATCCATAGCATCATTAAGCGAGCCCGCACGGATCACCTCTCCCGAATTAACAAAAAATATCTCATCGGCATTTTCAATAGTATTGAGGCGGTGAGCTATAATAACCCGTGTTGTTGTGCTGGGTAGTTTATTTAAAATATCACTCAGCAATTTCTCTGTAATGGTATCAATATTGGCTGTGGCTTCGTCAAGTATCAGTAATTGCGGGTTACGCAATACGGCCCTCATAAATGCAATTAATTGCTTTTGCCCAAGGCTTATGCTGTCACCGCTCGAAAGTACTTCAGTATCAAGCCCTGCTTCAAAAATAGCCAGCAGACTGCCTAAATTGGCATCCACAATTACTTTTTCCAACTGTTCATTGCTGTGGTTTAGGTACAGGTCATTACCATATAAAATATTCTCCTTAACCGTTCCGGTAAACAAAAACGGCTCCTGCAAAATAAAGCCTATCTTTTTGCTGCGTTCTTCGGCACTATAGGTCCTTATATCCTTACCATCAAGCATCACCAACCCCTTCGACGGATCATATAACCGGGCAATTAACGATGCTGTGGTGGTTTTACCTCCTCCTGTGGGGCCAACTAAAGCATAAGTTTTGCCCTGCTCCAGCTTAAAGCAGATGTTGTGCAATATCTCCTTGTCTTCGGTATAACCAAAATGAACATTTCTAAACTCCAACAACGCTGTATCCGGCTCGGTTATCCCTGCCTGTAACCGCGGCAGATTTGTTTCGAGCGATAATATCTGTGATATCCTGTCCCAGCCAGCCATAGCCAGTTGAAAATTAGTCCACAGTGCCGCCAGCTGTCTCAAGGGGTTATAAAATAAGGTAGAATATGACAGGTAGCTCACCAGTAAACCCAAAGAAAACCGGCCCGTGCTTATTAAATAAATACCAAACGTAAGCACTATCAGTTGTGCTATGCTGGCAAAAAAACCATAAACAGGCACAAAAACGTTATTGGCCAGTCCGGCCCCAATGGCCGTTTTATAATTATCGCGGTTGGCAGTGTCAAAACGCTTCCTGAAATAATCACGACGGTTAAAAGCAATAATCACTTTAAAATTATTCAGGCTCTCTTGTATCTCTGCGCTCATGCCGCCTACGCTTTTCAGGTTAAGGGCATTTTTTCTTTTAATCCAGGGCGATAAAACCAGTGTGAGTAAAAGGATAATAATCGCGGGCGAAAGTGTAGCGGCACCCAGCTCAATATTAATCAGGATTAAGAATATACCTGCACCAACCATAGTTGATATATTGCCGATAAACTGCATTAACGATTGCGAAAAAAACTGGTTAAGCTTATCTGTATCATTATTTACCCTTGATATTAAGTCCCCCGCCTTGTTTTGATTAAAAAAATCAACCGGCAGTTGCTGCAACTTGTTAAATATAGAGTTGCGCAGCGTAAAAAGCATCCGCTGGCCTACCCCGCCCATCAGCTTAGTTTGTTTATTACTGGTAAATAAGGCCGCCAGGAACATACATAGCAAAATAGCTGCATTATGCAGTACACCGGTAAAGTCCTTATGCTGCACGTATTTATCAATAGTATGCCCTATAATAAGGGGGCCAAGCAGGTTAAGCGTGGAGTTAACCAGTATAGCTACTAATGCAATAATGAGCGTGCGCTTTTCATGTGCTATTAGCTGTAATAACTTCCGCAGACCGGCAAAGGTTGATGTTTTTTGCTGTTCCTGGCCAAGCTTATTAAGATCGTAATTCATTGATGCTTATTTTTAGTGAGCAATGCCCTGTTCGTAATTACTGGTGCTTTGCTGCGAATTAAATATTTGTACATAATCGGTGCTGGTATGCATCAGTTCGTCATGTACGCCGCGGGCCACAATTTCGCCCTGCATAAGCAGGATGATCTGATCATAATGCTCTACCGCCGCTATTTTTTGCGTAACCGATATGAGCGTTAATCCCGGGTAATTTTTTTGAATGTTGGTTAGTATCTTTTTCTCCGTATTGGTATCAACCCTGGCAGTAAAATCATCCAGCAGTAAAACCTTAGGGTTAACCGCCAACGCCCTGGCCAGCATAATACGCTGTTTTTGCCCGCCCGAAAGACTCGCCCCTCGTTCAGATACTATTGTATTTAAATGATCGGGTAAACTGGCTATAAAATCCCCCAGTTCGGCGGTATCAATGGCTTTTTGTAATGACTCATCGGTAACGGTATCGCTAAAGGCAATATTTTCGCGGATGCTCATATTAAAGATAATACTGTCCTGAAAAACAAAACCTACCTGGCTGTGAAATGATTCGCTGTTATAAGCACCAATACTACGGTCATCATACAGCACTTCTCCTGAGCTTGGATTAATCAGGTTGGTAAGCAAATAAAGTAACTGCGTTTTACCAGCGGCTGTTGGCCCTATCACAGCTATTTTTGCCCCTGCCTCTACTTTTAACGATACATTTCTAAGGGCCGGTTTTTGCCCGTAAAAAAGAGATACATCTCTAAGCTCCACATCGCCACGCAGGGCTTCCGTTACAGTACCGGCATGCGCCACATCAGGTGCATCTAAAACAGTACTGATACGGATAAATGATGCAGAGGCCTGCGCTATCAGGTTGCTCATAAAACCCAATATAAATATAGGGAATATAAGCAGCGAAAGGTAGCTGTTAAAGGCAGCGAAGCTACCAAGCGTCATGCTTCCGTTGATTACAAAATGCCCGCCCATCACCAAAATGGTTAGCCCGGCCATGTTGGCTGTAAACGTTACTATAGGTATTAGGCCCGCAAAAAAGCCTAATATGCGTAAGCCATATTGTTTGGCTTCGGTATTGGCCAGCAAAAACTTATTATACTCCAATTGTTGCGAGTTAATTACCCTGATAAGCGCCGCCCCAAGGATACTCTCATTAATTACCTTATTCAGCTGATCGATAACCCCACGGCTTTTAATAAATAAGGCCCTCACGTTTTTTAGTACATAAAAAAACGTACCGCCTATGATCGGTATAATGGCAATTACGGCTAAGGCCAGTCGCCAGTTAATGGTGAACAATAATATACTGGCCCCTATAATGATAAATAACGAGGATACAATAGATACCAAAGCCTGCGATACAAACAGCTTAATTGAATCAACATCGGCGGTAAGATTGGTCAATAATTTTGCCGGATTAGCCTGCTCAATAAAGGCATGGGTTTGCCTTGATATTTTGTCAGAAAGCCTCGATCTCAAATCGCGGGCCACCCGTTCAGAGGCATAGGTTTGAATAATGGTTTGCAGGTAGCTAAAAATAAAAATCACTACCACAGCCAGCGAAAACTTTTTAATAACGTCATTAAAAACAAACTGCTTCTTCGCATAATCATCAATACCATTTGCAATTACCTTAGGCAGCCATAAATTAACACCGTTACTTAACAGGGCAAATAATAAAAGTAAAGTAACCAGCCCCATGTAAGGTTTTAACAGGCTGAATACACCCGGCGGCTTTTTATTTGTTTTTTTAGGATCGTTCGTTTGCATATTTTCTTTTAGATAAACCTCTGTACCGGATGTTTCAAAATACTTTCCATCAGGTTCAGGCTGTAGTTTAATAAAATACCATTACCAAATTACACTTTATTATGATGACGATTGAGTAATTAAAACATTTTCTGCTTTGAGTAAAATAATTAAACGCCAAAGCCAAATACTACCAAACTGAAATATAATCACAAACATATTACTATTTCGTAGTAAATAAAACCATTTAGAAATAATTTTTTAATTTTACAACTAAACAGGAGTAAAATGAAACCTATAGTTGAATTAGTGCAGGAATGGTCGGCTTTTGAGGAAGCAAACGCAGACCACAGCGTTGAGGCGTTTTGCAGGTATTATCTTCAAAAACAAAGACCTAAACCTAAAAATCCGGGCAAAATTGGCGAGCGTATCATGAACGGCGCACATCTCCTCAAAACCATGGGTCGTATTTTAAGTGCCTATTCCCTTTACTTCCGTGCGGCTGTTAACCATATAGAGGCCCCTCCCGCCGAAAGTTTTTATTATTTAAACAGCTTATTACAATTGGGCGAAGTACGAAAAAGCGACCTGATCAATCATATGTTTGCCGAAACTACCACCGGCATGGAGGTTATTAACAGGCTCATACGTGAAAAAAAGATAGCGGCGCGTACCTCTCCGGACGACAAACGCGCCAAGCTCATCAAGATAACTGATAAAGGCCTGCAAGCACTTGACGAATACTACAAAATATCGGGTAAAGTAGTTGAAATGACCTTTAAGGATATTGATGATGATGTTATGGTAGACTGTTACGAGATGCTCAAATATTGCGAGCAACGCAACTCAACTGTAGCCATTGAGGTAAAAAACAAACCTTTCCCTCAAATGTATGATCAGGTAATGGGCGAAAAATCCTGATTTTTAAAACAAAGAACCTGCCTGCCGGGAAATAATAATAAATTAGCTACAAATACTTTATGATGAGCTCACCATTCGATCCCGAAGCTGCCTACATTTTAGAGGATGACAGGGTATTACTAAGACCTTTGCAAGGCAACGACTTTGAAAACCTATTACCCTTTGCCGTCAACGAGCCCGACACCTGGAAATACTCGCAAACCAGCCCTAAAGGTAACGATGGCATGCGCATTTATATTGATGCTGCCTTGAAAGCACGCTCGGATGGAAAAGAATATCCTTTTATTGTATATGATAAAGTAAGTAAAGCTTACGCCGGCTGTACCCGGTATTATGATATACAAGTGGCTTTTGAATCGCTGCAATTGGGTTACACCTGGTATGGCGAAAAATTCAGAGGTACGGGTCTCAACAAACACTGTAAATATTTATTGCTGCAATTTGCCTTTGAAAACCTGGGTATGAAACGGGTTGAATTTAGGGCCGACGCCCGTAATGAGCTCAGTATTGCCGCCATGAAGAGCATTGGCTGTACTGTAGAAGGCATACTCCGGAGCCATATGCCGCTCAGAGAAGGTGGCCGTCGCGATTCTATTGTGCTCAGCATTTTGCAACGGGAATGGGACGAGGAAATAAAAGAAACCTTGAAGGCTAAACTGTAATTGTATTTTTAAAGTCATTAAATTCAGTTTATGCGGTATACGGCATAATTGAAGGGTATTTACACATGCCGCATTGGTAACAAATTTATTCTGGTAGCATCTATATCATAAAATTATACCGTTTGGAAACTATACTCAACATTACCGATCTGAGCAAAACATATCAAAGTGCCGGGCGCACGCTTACTGTGCTCAGCGATATAAACTTCGCCATAACAACAGGTTCAACCAACGCTATTGTGGGCCCATCAGGTAGCGGCAAAACAACCCTGCTGGGATTATGCGCCGGACTTGACCGCTCAAGCTCAGGTTCTGTACAATTAAACAGCATTAACCTGAGTAATTTAACCGAAGATCAACGTGCGCAGGTACGTAACCAGCATGTTGGTTTTATATTTCAAAACTTTCAGTTGCTACCCACGCTTACCGCACTTGAAAACATCATGGTTCCGTTGGAGCTGCGCAACGAGAAAAACATCAGAGCTAAAGCTTTGGATCTGCTCGACAAAGTTGGCCTGGCAGAACGTGGCCACCACTACCCTTCTCAGTTATCCGGTGGCGAACAGCAACGGGTATCTTTGGCCCGGGCCTTTTCAAATGCCCCCAAAATTTTGTTTGCCGACGAGCCTACCGGTAACCTGGATGCCGAAACCAGCGAAAAGGTGGTAAAATTGATATTTGACCTGAACAAGGAAGCAGGAACTACATTGGTACTGGTAACACATGATCTGGACCTGGCCGCCAAAACCCAGCGTATCATCCGGATAAAGGGGGGTAAATTAATAGCCGACGAAAAAACAATTAACGGGTAGGCCCTTATGGAAACTAACGCAGTTAATTACCATCGAAAAATAAATTTCCGCTGGCTGCTTACCATGGCCTGGCGCGATAGTCGTAAAAATCATTCCAGGTTATTCCTTTTTATATCGGCCATTGTATTTGGTATTGCCGCACTGGTGGCCATTTATTCGTTCAAATACAATGTACAAAATGATGTAAATGGCCAGGCTGCCACCCTTATTGGTGCCGACTTATCCGTATCGGGCAATAAAATACCAACCGGATCATTAAAACAGCTGCTCGATTCTTTGGGCGATGAACGATCACAGGAACGCAGCTTTGCTTCCATGGCCTATTTTCCCAAAAGTAAAGATACGAGGCTGGTACAGGTACGGGCTCTGCAAGGAGGTTTCCCCTATTATGGCTCTATTGAAACAACACCCATACAAGCAGGAACATCCTTTAAAAAAGACAAAATGGCCCTGGTTGATAAAACCCTGATGCTGCAGTTCAACGTTCACCTCGGCGACTCTATAAAAATCGGCAACAGCTTATTTTTAATTACAGGCATCTTAAACCGGGCACCTGGTCAAAGCGGTGTGGTGGCCGGCATTGCACCCGTGGTTTACATCCCTATGCAATATTTGCAGCAAACGGGGCTATTAAAAATTGGCAGCCGTGTTAATTACAGCTTTTATTATAAATACAATAAGCCTGTAAATATGGACAGGCTCACCAAAAAGATAGATCCCACATTGGATAAAGCCGGGATGCGATATGAAACCATCGAAGGCCGTAAGGAAAACACCGGTCGTAATTTTGGCGACCTGAGCAAGTTTTTATCGCTGGTGGGTTTTGTTGCTTTATTGCTGGGTTGTGTAGGTGTGGCCAGCGCGGTACATATTTATGTGCGTGAAAAAATTGCTTCTATTGCTATCATGAGGTGTCTCGGTGTTAAATCGTCTGAAGCATTTTTAATATACCTGATACAAATTGTAGGCATAGGACTCATTGGTTCGGTTACCGGAGCAATTTTAGGTACAGCCATACAACATTTGCTTCCCCTGCTATTTAAAGACTTTTTACCGTTCACCATATCGGTACAAATATCATGGATGGCTATTGGTCAGGGCATTTTACTTGGTGTAATCATATCTATATTGTTTGCCATGCTGCCGCTCATATCCATCCGGAATATTTCGCCGTTGAATACGCTGCGCATGTCGTTCGATACGGTAAATCCCTCGCGCGACCCCTTACGCTGGCTGGTGTATTTACTAATTGTACTGTTTATTGTTTGCTTTACCTTTTTACAGCTGGATAGTTGGCTGGGCAGCTTATTCTTTACGCTGGGTATACTGGCCGCCTTTATCATACTGGCTGCCGTAGCGTGGTTATTAATGCGGGTAATGAAACTGCTTATCAGCGATTCATGGAGTTACTTATGGCGACAGGGCTTTGCGAATTTATATCGCCCTAACAACCAAACCCTTATCCTGATGGTTTCTATCGGGCTAAGCACCATGTTTATATGTATCCTGTTTTTTATTCAAAGTATACTGATCGGCCAGGTTAATTTATCAGCCAGCGGCAATCAGTCAAACATGATATTGTTTGATATACAAAACAGCCAGAAAGATTCGGTTGCCAATTTAACCCGCCAGCACGGGCTGCCCATATTGCAGCAGGTGCCTATTGTAACCTTGCGGATAGAACAAATTAATGGCAAAACGGCTGCTGATCTGCAAAAAGATTCGACCATAAAAATTTCGCATGGCGTTTTTGCCTACGAATACCGGGTAACCTTCCGAGACTCGCTCTCAGAATCGGAAAAACTAACAGATGGTACCTGGGTTGGTAAAGCGCAACCGGGTAAAGATGTGCCCGTGTCTGTTGAAGAGAACCTGGCCAAACGTGCCAACCTTAAAATTGGCGATAAGATAGTATTTAACGTACAAGGTGTACAAATGCCCGCCTATGTAAGCAGCATCCGTAAGGTAAACTGGGGAAAGGTTCAAACCAACTTCCAGGTAGTTTTCCCAACCGGGGTACTGGAAGACGCGCCTCAATTTCAGGTGTTGTTAACCCATGTGCCTTCAAATAAAATATCTGCGGCTTTTCAGCGGGCCGTGGTACGGAGTTTCCCAAATGTATCTATCATTGATCTGGGCCTTATTTTGAGTGTGCTTGATGAGTTACTGAGTAAAATAAGCTATGTAATACGCTTCATGAGCGCATTTAGTATTTTAACCGGTATAGTGGTGCTTATTGCTTCACTGCGTATCAGTAAATATCAGCGTATACAGGAGAGCGTTTTGTTGCGTACTTTAGGTGCAAGCCGCAAACAAATATTGGTAATTACGGCTTTGGAGTATTTGTTTTTGGGAAGCCTGTCGGCCCTTACCGGTATAGTTATAGCCTTTGGAGGCAGCTGGCTATTGGCCAAATACAGTTTTGAAGTACCCTATACGGTGAGCTATTTACCTGCCTTGATTTTATTTTTCGTTATATCCATACTAACAGTTATCATTGGCTTGTTAAATAGCAGGGGCGTTTTAAACAAACCACCGCTTGAAATATTAAGAACAAACGCTTAATTATTGTTATGCATAAAATCCGGTTAGCCATTATATTATTTGCGGCAGTTACACTTGCGGCATGCGGTGAAAAAAGCAAACCCGCAAGCGAAGAAGCTTCGCAAGCTACCTTAGCAGAAACTAAAGCTGATTCATCAGCCTCAAAAATAGCTTTGTTTTTTGGCGACAGCATTACCGCGGGATATGGGCTGGATGATCCTTCTGAAGCGTTCCCTGGGGTGCTTAAGAATAAAATAGACTCGTTAAAACTACCTTACAAGGTAATTAACGCCGGCCTCAGTGGCGAAACCACAGCCGGCGGCAATGGCCGTATTGACTGGCAGTTAAAACAAAAAATAGATGTTTTTATACTGGAGCTTGGCGCGAATGACGGTCTGCGTGGCATACCTGTCACAGAAACCAGTAAAAACTTGCAAAGCATTATTGATAAGGTAAAGGCTAAATACCCGCAGGCTAAAATAGTATTGCTGGGCATGCAGGTTCCACCAAATATGGGTGCCGATTATACCAACAAATTCAAAGCGGTATTCCCTGCGCTTGCGGCAAAAAACAATATACCACTTGTGCCTTTTCTGTTACAGGGTGTAGGTGGCGTACCCGAACTTAACCAGGGAGATGGTATACATCCAACGGCTAAAGGCGCAAAAATAGTAGCAGACAATGTATGGAAGGTTTTAAAAGGAGTACTATAATAAATACTCCTTTTAACTTATACTACTCTTTTACAAAAACTACCTTCAGGTTGATTTCCTTACTTTCAGATCGGTTGGCAGTATAATGTGTTGTTTGGTATTGTTTTGAGTTGTGGTGTTAAGCCTGTTTAATAATATGGTGATCACTCTATCGGCAATATTATCAATAGGCTGAGCTATGGCGGTAACAGGCGGATTACTCAGTTCAAAAACCTCATAATCATCAAATGAAATTAACGCAATATCTTCAGGTACTTTTTTATCTAAACTTCTGAGTGCTTTGAGCCCACAGGTAGCCAGGCGATTATTACCAAACAGGATGGCATCAATTTCTTTATGTTCTGTTAAAAAATCAACAATCTGGCTTGTCACTAATTTTTTATCCTGGAAAAAATCAATCTCCTGCATATTCATATTCAGCTTGCTTTCGTTCATGGCTTTTTTATAGCCATCAAGCCTATCTAACATTTGGCTTTGTTCCGCATCAATACTAATGAAAGCTACATTTTTATATCCCTTATCAATCAGGTAACGGGTAGCGTTATAGGTACTGAACAAGTTATCAACCAGCACATAATCGGTTTCTACATTGGGTAAATGCCTGTCAAAAAGCACAACCGGTAAACCATCCCTGATCAATGCACTTATATCCTCTTCAATATTTGGAGGTGGTACAATGATATATCCGTCAACATGCCTGTCGCGAAACATGGCTATCAGCTCCTGGGTTTTTTGGGTGTCGTTATCTGTGCTGCTGTAAATAATTTTATAGCCGTTTTTATAGGCACGGTCTTCAATTTGCCTTGCTATACTGGCAAAAAAGGTATTAGATATATCCTCTACCAATAAACCAATAATATTTGACTTACCGGTACGCAGACTTTTGGCAAGGGAGTTTGGCTTATAACCAACTTCTTTTACATATTTTAAAACACGGTCAACCAATTCTTCACTTATCCTCTTTTCGCGAGCCCGTCCATTTAAAATAAACGAAACAGTAGTTTTAGATATGTTCAGGCTATTGGCTATATCAACAATAGATAATTTCTTCTTCAAACGCTTAATGTTATTTATCCAAATATATGATATATATGGTAACAGAAAAGAGCTTTAGCTATATGTATTAATAAAAAACCAACCGAATAAGTTAATTATTACTAATTCAGGATCTATCCTTAAAATTCAACAAAAAAAGACCGCCAAAACAGGCGGTCTTTTATGTATGTAATATATAGGGAATTGAATTAATACATATCTGTTATAGCAATATCTTATTGGCGGGTGCCGTAACCTGCTCTGTTTTGAGCAAAACGTTCATTGTTATTGTTTCCGCGATCATGATTGTTGTTACTGTTTGATCTGTTCCAGTTACCACGGTCACGGTTATCATTTGATCTGTTACCCCAGTTGCCACGGTCACGGTTATCATTACCCCTATCCCAATTGCCTCGGTTACGGTTATCCCTATCCCAATTGCCTTTATTGCGGTTATCATTGTTCCAGCTGCGATTATCATTACCCCTGCCCCAATTGCCTCTATCGCGGTTATAGTTACCCCAGCCACGGTTATCCCGGCTACTGTATGCATAACCTCCTCCATTATATCTCCTCTCAAACCTACGGCCCCAATTGCTGCGATCGCCGGCATACCCACCCCATCTTGAACGGTAAATGTCATGATGCAGGTAAGGACGTGGAGAACGGACCTCGTACCTTACAGCAGTACGCCAGTTATAGTTACGGTACGCGCCGGGCAGGTAAACCGCGCTTACCCAGGCACTGCCATTGTTATAATAATAACAATGATTAGGTACACTATAATAAGCCTCTACCTCGGGTAAATAATAATAGTCATCACTATAATCAGCGGGTATGTTTTCATCGTCATAAACCGGTGCTTCTTCAACCACTACGGGGCGCGGGGTATAAACGCGGTGTACCGGTATGTTTAAACCAACTTGTATAGATATTTGGGCTTGCGCTTTACTGGCATAAAACAGGGTGCCAGATGCTATTGCTGATAATAAGATTAACTTTTTCATAATTGTAAAATTTATACAGTTATGACGATACAGCAATACAATGGTTTAATTGCCATTTGCTATCATATTTCAAAACAACTGTAAATCAGAATTTAATTTCATTCAACTCTTCTTTAAAAGAATTAAATATCACCATGTACTTTCAATTCTTTTGCGCAGTAAACAAGCACCAATCTATTGACCTCATAGTTCTTATTGTCATAGCATTACTACAAAACAGATTTCCGTATTCAGTGTATATTTATTTAATTTGATAACCATAAATCAATTGCCATGAAGAACAGAAAACTACTTTCCGCATTGTTGCCCGTGGCAGCGATAACAAGTTTTATACTTTTTAATGCTTGTAAAGACGGTGGCCCTGCAACTAACTCAGAAACTCCAACCGCAACATCTCCAACAACCGATGGCGGAGCTGGTTTAAAATTACCTGCAGGCTTTACCGCAGGCATCATTGCCGACAAACTTGGCGGTACCCGTGAAATTTCAGTGACTCCGCAAGGCGATATCTATGTAAAGTTGAGCCGTGCTAAAAATGGCAAAGGCATTTTGTTTTTACAACAAGCAGGCGATAAAGCTACCGTAAAAAACAGCTTTGGCACATTTGGAGGTACAGGTGTATTTGTTAAAAACGGATATTTATATGCTTCATCTGATGAAGAGGTATTTCGTTTTAAGCTCAACGATAAAAACGAAGTAATTAACCCCGATCAGCCTGAAAAAATTGTTACAGGGCTAATTAGCCGCAGGCAGCATGAGCCAAAAGCTATTACACTTGATAATGATGGTAACCTGTATGTTAACATAGGTGCCTACTCTAATTCATGCCAGGTTGACGATCGTAAAAAAGGTTCACCAGGTCGTAAGGGATGTCCTATTTTAGATTCGGCAGGTGGCATATGGCAGTTTAAGGCCGATAGGCTTAACCAACACTATGGCGATGGTGTGCGCTATGCAACAGGCCTCCGCAATGTAGTGGGTATGGACTGGAATCAGCAAAACAATCAACTTTTTGTGATGCAACATGGCCGCGATCAGCTGCATGACCTTTGGCCAGATTTTTATACCGTACAACAATCGGCTATTTTACCGGCAGAATGTATGTATGCCCTGAAAAAAGGAGATAATGCTGGCTGGCCTTATATGTATTATGACCAGGAGCAACACAAAAAAATGTTAGCGCCTGAGTATGGTGGCGATGGCAAAAAAGAAGGCGGACAGGAAGCCATTGACCCGGTTGCTGCTTTCCCAGGCCACCTTGCGCCAAATGGCTTATTATTTTACACCGGGGATCAATTTCCTGAAAAGTATAAAAACGGCGCATTCATAGCTTTCCACGGCTCATGGAACCGCGCACCCGAACCACAGGCAGGCTACTTTGTAGTATTTCAGCCTTTTAAAGATGGCAAACCCGCCGGCCAGTGGGAAGTTTTTGCTGATGGCTTTTCAGGATCGGCTGCAAATACAGCTTCGGGCCGCGCAGAACACCGCCCATGCGGATTGGCCCAGGGCCCAGACGGCTCACTTTACGTAACTGACGACAGTCAGGGAACTATTTACAAAATAACTTATAAAAAATAACCATGTACCTTAAAAAACTCCCTTTACTTATACTGGCATTTGCATTATCAGCTACTGCTTTGCAGGCGCAAACCAAAGCCAAAGCCAAATCCAAAACAATTAAAAAAAGCAGCGGTGTTGGTTTAAAGGCTTCTATTGCTGCCGGCCAAAAAATATTTTCACAATACTGTGTATCATGCCACCAGGCCGATGCTTTGGGTGTGCCGCATATGAACCCTCCACTGGTTAAAACCACCTATGTTTTAGGCGATAAAACCAAACTGATAAAAATTGTATTGAACGGTTTTGACGAAGATGTGGAAATTAACGGCGAAAGATACTCAAACAGCATGGCCTCACATGATTTTTTGAAAGATCAGGAAATTGCCGATGTACTAACCTTTGTACGTAACAGCTTTGGCAACAAAGCTCCTGCTATAACTATGGCCCAGGTTAAGGCTGTTAGGGCAACCAACAAAAAATAAAACCAAAAGCTACAATTATAAAACATGAAAAGCGGGCATAATACCCGCTTTTCATGTTTTATAATACCTTGCAAATACCTTAATCCTTTACTTGGTAGGTATAAGCCTGTGTTTGCTTCATTTTTGACCTTACCCTTTTCAGGCTTAGTTCAATTTCTATTTTTTCTGCATTTTCGGTAACCTCCATAAATGCTTTCTGATAGGCCTCTAAAGCTTTTGTCCATTGTTTGTTCTTTTCATAAAACAAACCTAACAAATCATAAATACCGGCAGTATCGGCGCCTGGAGTATTCAGCGCTTTAACAGATACGGTATTTACCAGTTTTTCCATATTTAAAAACACAAGCAAATCAAGATAGTGGGTATAATTATCAGGAAATGATGGTTCCAGCTCCATACAGGTTTTAAAGTGATAACCTGCTGTTTGGTAATCTTTAATTTCGTAATAATATATCATGCCCAATTGGTGGTGAGCGCGTGCATATAAGGGATCATTGCTGATGATCTCATTCAGCAATTTAAGGCCCTTAGTGGTTTTGCCATACGATAGCTTATCCACTGCCCGCAGATACTTTTCTTCTATTGTATAATAAGCGTCCATAAATTTAAAAAGTGTGCTAAGCCTGCTTAATGCAAACTTCAATTCAATAAACAATGATGTAATAAAATTCTGCCCGGATAATGATATTGCTAAAACGGACTTGAGAAAAGTATTGTTGATGCACAACTCTTCTGCTGGTTTCTCATGAACCATGATACATATTTTACGCAGAATGAATTATTAAACAGCATCATTTATTTTTACAAATTTACGCTAATTACAATAGATTGCAAAATAGGTGATGTGTACGGGAGGCGTCCGGCTATCTAAATTCAAGATGGCTTTAAGCTAAAAAGCAAGCAAACAAGCACTTTTACACAGTAAACCGCATTCAAAAAAGCATATTTGCCTGCTGTTAAAATTTACGCAGCGATTGCATTTGCTTTAGCCCCTTCAATCAAAAAATTGTTCTTCAATTCCTTTTCGGATATAATGACGCTGAAATCATCATACTTTATTCCATGCTCCAGAGGGTACAGGGTGTAGCCTCTTTTTAAAGCATCGTATCTGCCCAGTTCAAAAATTTCATCTTGTTTTTTTCCTTTTATCTTAGCGCCGCTTACTAACTGGTAAGCGTCAAGTATGGCTTCAAAATTATTGTTTTTCATAGACCATTGTCTATACAATTATTTTGCCATTTTTTAACTGAACCAGTCAAAAAGATCATTTTGCTTTAAATCTGACTTTTGTTTGTTGTTCAGGTCGCGCAATACCAGTCCCTCACCCATTTGAATAATTCGTGTGCCATAATTGTAGGCATCTTTCAGGTTATGGGTGATCAATATTGCAGTCAGTTTAAAATCGGCAATCAGTTTATCAGCCGTACGCATCACCACATCTGCAGATCGCGGATCAAGGGCTGCCGTAGGTTCATCCAGCAGCAAAACTTTACAACTATCCATTACGCTCATGAGCAGCGTTAAGGCCTGGCGCTGCCCGCCCGAAAGCGTACCCATAGGCTGCTCTATTTTATTTTCGAGCCCCATACCCAGCGTTTCTATTTTTTCGCGTACCTGCTGCTTAAACTTATCGTTGATACCAATGGATAAACCTTTAGCTTTGGTACGTATGGCGGCCAGCCTGAAATTATCTAAAATACTCAGGTCAGATGCCGTGCCGCTCATAGGGTTCTGAAAAACACGGGCTATCCACTGACTTCGTTTATAATCGGCCAGTTTACTTACATCGTTATCATCAATACTGATACTACCCATATCCGGGAACACACTACCTGCCACCAAATTAAGCATTGTGGTTTTACCCGATCCGTTTGAGCCCACAATTACCAGGAACTCACCGCTGGTTATATTAAGAGTAATGCCGTTAACCGCGTTTACCTGGTTGGCTTTACCCTTGTTAAAAACTTTGTGAACATCGTTAATAGCTATCATGATGCCTTAAGAGATGATAAACGGGGTAAACTAACTACTAACAATACAAAAGCGGCGGTAACCATTTTAAGTAAATTGGCATCAACGCCAATGGCCAATGTGAAAGCCAAAACAAACTGAAATATCACAGCCCCACCAAGCACCAGTGCCAAACTTACCCAAACACTGGTAATACGTAACCAGTTGATGAGCGATTCGGCAATGATCACGGAGCCCAGGCCAACTATCACAATACCTATCCCCATGCTAATATCTGCAAAGCCCTGAAACTGAACAATCAGGTAACCACTCAAAGCTGTAAGGGCGTTGGCCAGTGCAAGGCCTGTAATTTTCATCCGGTCGGTATTAACGCCTAATGCCCTGATCATGGATTCGCTATTACCGGTTGCCCGCATGGCTATCCCAAAATCTGTTTTGAGGAGGTAACCGATTAAAAAGGTTATAATGATAACAAACAAAGAAAGTATCCAGAAAGTATTCTGGTTTGGATCTGCAACCAAATTCAATAATGAGAATAACGATGACACACTGATCAATGGCAGGTTTGAGCGCCCCATAATAGTGAGGTTAACAGAATACAAAGCCGTCATGACCAGTATACCGGCCAGCAGTGCATTTATTTTAAGTTTAGTATGGATAAGTCCAGTTAATGCTCCTGCAATGCCCCCGGCAATAATTACAGCCGGTAATATAACCAAAGGTGATTGATGATGAGTAAGCAGCACGCCCGTAACCACGCCGCCCAGCGTATAGCTGCCGTCGGTTGTTATATCGGGTATGTTAAATATTTTCATGGAGATATAAATACCCAATGCCAATGCCGAAAAGCAAAGCCCCTGTAATAAAGCGGTCAGGTAAAAATCCATTATTTAACGGCCTCGAAATCTGAAGGTATGGTAATGTTATATTTTTTAGCAACAGCAGGGTTATATACACGCTTCCTGATCTTTACCATTTCTGGTGCCAGGCCATCGGTTTTATGATTTTTCAAATAATAGGCTGCCTGCTCGCCTGCCTGATAGCCCCATTGGTAAATATCGGCACCAAAAGCCGCTACAGCTCCGCGTTGTACCAAACCGGCTTCGCTGGTA
>Ga0247742_10000996_pt1 | contig 20897 bp, 19 predicted proteins | sample UWRJL208509C2_FD_180944 | JGI IMG/M metagenome (GOLD analysis project Ga0247742, IMG submission 180944) | Plant litter microbial communities from Arlington Agricultural Research Station in Wisconsin, United States - UWRJ-L208-509C-2 | ecosystem: Environmental > Terrestrial > Plant litter >... | reverse complement strand
TCCCACAACGGCACCTGCCTTACTGGTGCAGGTTTTGCTGGAAGAGTTCGTCGATGCGACGGTATTCGTCATACCAGGAGTCCGCATGGACGAAACCATGCCGCTCCAGCGGGTACAGCGACATCCAGAAGTTCTTCTTGTGCAGCTCGATGAAGCGCTGGTACAGGCGGACCGTGTCGCTGGCCAGCACGTTGTCGTCAATCAGGCCATGCTCCATCAGGAGCGGGTCGGAGAGCTTGTCGGCGTACATGATGGGCGAGCTGGTCGCGTACGCCTCGGGATCGAGCTGGGGGTCGTTGAGAATGTTCGCCGAATACTCGTGGTTGTAGCTGGTCCAGTCGGTGACCGGGCGCAGTGCGGCGCCGGCCGCGAACTCACCCGGTGCGCGCAGCAGCGCCATCAGGGTCATGAAACCGCCGTAGCTGCCGCCGTAGATACCCACCCGCTTCGGATCCACGTGCTGGTTCTTCACCAGCCAGGCCTTGCCATCGAGCAGGTCGTCCAGCTCCGGGTGGCCCATGTTGCGGTAAATGGCCGTGCGCCAGTCCCGGCCGTAGCCTTTCGAGGCGCGGTAGTCCATGTCGATCACGACATAACCACGCTGTACCAGCAAGTTGTGGAACATCTGCTCGCGGAAGTACGCCGGGTACGACAGGTGCACGTTCTGCAGGTAGCCGGCGCCGTGGACGAAGATCACCGCCGGGCGCGAGGCCGCCGCGGTGCTATCCGCCGGGCCGTAGAACTTTGCCCAGATCGTACCCGCACCATGGCTGGACGGTACCTGCACGATCTTCGGCGCGATCCACTCGCGTGCCTTATAGCCCGGCTTGCGCGTGTCGGTGAGCTCATGGGCGGCCGAGCCGTCCACGCCGATCGTCGCCAGTTGCGAGGGCATGTACGACGATGAGTGGAGAACGGCGAGCGAACGGCCGTCCGGCGACAGGGCGAAATCGTCCAGGCCTTCGTAGTGGGTGATTCGGGTCAGCGTGCCACCGGTCGCCGGCACGCTGTAGATGTCGTAGCTGTACGGCGCGACCTGGTTGGTGCGCACGTAGAATGTCGAGCCATCCGGGCTCAGCACGGGGTGGTCCGTTTCGAAGCGGCCCGCGGTGATCGCCGTGGCCTTGCCGCCCAGCGGACGGGTGTAGAGCTGGGAGAAACCGGATTCCTCGCTGAGGTACCAGAGCGTGCGACCGTCGCGCAGCCAGCCGAAGTCGTTACCGTCCCAATTGATCCAGGCCTTGTCCGTCAGGCGGTGCTGGTTGAGCAGCGTGTGCCTGTCGAAGTCGACCGTGGCGATCCAACGGTCCTTGTTGTCGATCGCGCGCAGCTGCAGGGCCACGTTGTGGCCGTCGTCGCTCCAGACGATGCCCGGGCTGTACTCGCCGTTGACGATCACGGGCCGGACCTTCGGCGCGGCGAGCGCGTCGGCCCGGTCGCCCTTGCCCTCCTTGCGAAGCGCGGCCACGGTCTTCGCACGGAGCTCGGCGAGCGGATCCTCGCCGATGCCCGGGAGCTTCGCGGTGTCGAGGTCGAAGCTCGTGTGCGAACGCAGATCGAGCAGGCGCAACGACTGCGGCGCCGGATCGTTGCGGCCGACGTAAACGCGCGTGGCCTCGGTTTCGGCGTAACCGGAGTCGGTCACGTAGTGCGTGAGGTCGGCCACCTTGCCTTCCTCGGCGTCCTTGGCCTGGGTGACGACCAGCATCCAGCGGCCATCCGGCGACAGCGAGGTATCGGTCACCGTCACGTTCTTGCCCAGCCAGAACGGCTGCGGCGCCTGGCCCGGATCGGCGGCGGCCTGCGCCTCGGCATCGGCTTTCACGGCATCGTCGTCCGCGCGCAGGCTGCGCAGCGTCTTGAAGATGGCCTGCTGGCTGTCCTTCAGGTCGTCGGACTTCTTCGCCTTTGGATCGTCCTTCTCTTCGAGCAGTGCGGCCGGCGTCACCGGGCCGCCGGCGACGGCGTACGTAAACCAGTTGTTGCCACTGCGAAAGGAGAGCAGGCGGCCGTCCAGGGAGAAGCGCGGGTCGCGTTCCTTCGCCGCCGAACGGGTCACCTGCACCGTGGTGCCGGTATCGAGGTCACGCAGGAAAATATCGCCATGACGAATGAAGGCCGCATGGCGGTGCTCGCGATCGAATACCAGCTTCGTGCCGTCGGCGCCTACGGCGGCCCGGGGGTCGAGCTGCTGGGACGCGCCACCGGTAGCTGCGACGCGGTAGAGATCGCGCACGGGGCTGCCGTCGTGCTTGAGCGAGTAGTAGAGCTGGCTGCCGTCGACGCTCCAGTAGGCATCCTCGACCGGTGCGCCGATCCAGTCCGGGTCGGCCATGATGGTTTCCATGTCCAGCGGCGGTGGCGCGGCGAAGGCCGGGGCGGTGGCGAGGACGGTGAGCAGGGCGGCGGCGAGTACGCGCATCGAACGTTTCCCGGGTCTGGCAAATCGGTCGAGGATAGCGCGCCTTTGCTACGCTCGGGGCCCCTCCACCGGAGTCGTCCCCCATGCGTGTACTCGTCCCCCGCCTGCTCGCCGCGAGCCTGCTCGTTGCTTGCGGCGCCCACGCCGCCACCAGCCCGCCACCGACCCCGAAGCACGTGGTCGCCGAAACTCTCGCCGGGCAGCCGGTGAACGACCCCTACCGCTGGCTGGAGAATCCGGACGCGGCGGATGTGACGAAGTGGATCGACGCGCAGAACGCCTATACCGAGGCGACCATCGGCGCGATGCCGCTGGGCAAGGCGCTGAGCGCGCGCATTCGCGAGCTCGCGATCACCTCGACCACGCGCTCGTCGCCCACCCTGGCAGGCGGCACGCTGTTCTATTTCGAGAACACGCCGCCGCAGCCGCAGCCGGTGCTGGTCGCCAAAGCCTGGCCGGATGGCCCCACCCGCACCCTCGTCGACCTCAACCAGGGTGACGGCAACACCGCCATTACCGAGTACTGGCCGTCGCCCAGTGGCCGTTACCTCGCCTATGGAACGGCCGAAGGCGGCAGCGAGCTGACCACCATCCATATCCTCGACACGGCCACGGCCAAGCCGCTGGCTGACGTCCTCCCGCTGGCCGGCGGTGGCACGACACCGCAGGCGCTGGCCTGGGACGCCGACGAAAAGGGCGTGACCTACGCGCGTTTCGAAACGCCGAAGGCCGGCCAGACCCTGCGCGAATTCGATGCCGTGCTGGCGCATCACACCGTCGGCGAGCCCGCCACGAAGGACCGCACGGTATTCGGCAAGGGCTACTCGCACGTCGCCGAATACATCCTGCTCGAAGGCAGTGCAGGCAAGTCCGTTGCGCTGCTCGCCAACGAAGGCGATGGCGGCCCGGCCGAGGTCTACCTGCGCGAAGGCAAAGGCAGCTTTACCCGCGTGCTCGGCCATGACGCGGACGTGCGTTCGGCCGCCTGGGTGGGCAACCGCCTCTTCGTGGTCAGCTTCGCCGGCGCGCCGCGGGGCAAGATCGTTGCCGTGGCGGCCGGCGGCAAGACCAGTCCCGTGCTCGAGCAGGGCGAGGGCGCTATCCAGCGCGTCACCCCGCTGGGCGATGGCTTCCTGGTGGTGCGCAGCGCCGGTCCTGACTGGTGGGCCGACCAGTACGACGCCAAGGCAGGCTTCGTGCGTCGCGTCCCGCTACCGGCCACGGGCGTGGCCATCGGCGGCATCGCCTCCGAGTCCGGCCAGAACAAGGCTTTGATCGCCTACGCTGGCTGGACCACGCCGACCCACTGGGCCGAATACGACGGTGCGAGCGGCACGCTGAAGACGATCTTCGAAGTGAAGCCCGCCGCCGATTATTCGAAGGTGCGCATCACCCGCGTGGAAGGGGTTTCCAAGGACGGCAGCAAGGTTCCGGTCACCGTGATCTCGATGGACGGCATCACGCCCAACGGCAAGCGCCCGACCATCCTCTACAGCTACGGCGGCTTCGGCATTCCGGTCACGCCGAGCTTCGTCGGCCCCAACCTGGCCTGGCTCGAGCGTGGCGGCGTGCTGGCGTACGCCAACATCCGTGGCGGCAACGAATTCGGCGAGGCGTGGCACGAGCAGGGCCAGAAGCTGCACAAGCAGAACGTGTTCGACGACTTCTACGCCGCGGCGCAGGCCATGGTCTCGTCCAACTGGACCGACACCAAACACCTGGGCATCCTCGGCGGCAGCAATGGCGGCCTGCTGATGGGCGCAGCGCTCACCCAGCACCCGGAGCAGTACCGCGCCGTGGTCGGCGCCGTCGGCATCTACGATGTACCGCGCCACGAGACCGCGTTCGCCAATGGCCCGTATAACGTGAGCGAGTATGGAACGGTGAAAGACGATGCGCAGGCAAAGGCCACCCTGGCGTGGTCACCCCTGCATAACGTGAAGAAGGGCAGCACCTATCCCGCGGTGTTGTTGACCACCGGCGCCAACGACCCGCGCGTTGCCCCGTGGCAGTCGCGCAAGTTCGCCGCCGCGCTGCAGGACGCCACGAACTCGGGCCAGCCCGTGTTGCTGCTGACGCGCATGAACGCCGGGCACGGCATTGGCGCACCCTTCAGCCAGCGCGTTGGTAACGCGGCGTTGTCGATGACGTTCTTTGCAACTGAACTCGGGCTGGGCGAGTAAGGCATCGCCGAGCACCCATCGCCGATTCATCGGCGATGGGTGCTCGCGACAATTTCGCCTATCCTTGGCAAGCGGCCAGGGGAGGCCGCGCCCTACAAGGAAGCGTTCGTGATCGTGTCGGACCTGTTCACCCTGCCCGCCTTCGTGGCGTATCTCGCCCTGGGCATCATTTACTTCGTCGCCTTCGTGGTGACCTACATCTGGATCACGCCGCAACGCGAGATGGCGTTGATCCGCGATGGCAACCTCGCCGCGGCGATCAGCCTCGGCGGCGCAGCCCTCGGCTTCGTGCAGCCACTGGCCAGCGCGATCGCGCACAGCGTGAGCCTTGCCGACCTTGCCCTGTGGGGTCTGGTCGCCTGGGTCGTGCAGTTACTCACCCACTTCGTGCTTCGACTGCTGGTGCGTGACCTGCGCCGGAAGATCGAGGCGGACGTCAGATCCGTCGCCCTGTTCGTCGCCATCGTCGCGATCTGCGTCGGCGCGCTTAACGCCGCCGCGATGTCCTACTGAGGCAGGCGGCATGTCAAACAAAGACAAGTCGAAGCCCGCCGTCATACGGAAAGATGCGGCGCTGAAGCCTGCACCCGAGTATCGGCACCCCTCGTTCCACCCCGCGCAGGAACCACTGACGCGCAAGCGCACGGTAGCCATCACCCTGGGTGTGCTGGGCGCAGCGGCGGTCGGCTTTGCCACCCTCGGCGGGAAGGACGTGCAGCGCAACAGCTACAACTCGCAGGAAGACTGCGAGCACGACTATGCGACCGGCCAGTGCACGCGCGATCAGCCAGTCGGAGGTACCGGGTACGCGGGTGGCGGCGGCTACCACTACTACGGCCCCTGGTACCGCAGTGACTGGCGCGGCGGTCCCATCAAGGGTGATCCCGGCCCCGGCCGCAGCTCCGTGTCCGGCGGTGGCTTCACTGGCCATGGCCCCACCGGATTCGATTTCGGCAGCCGCGGCGGTTTCGGTTCGAGCGGCCGCGTGTCGGCGCGGGGCGGCTAGCGCGCCAAAGCAAAACACCAGCCCCCCACCACGCTAGCGCGTGATGAAGGGCTGGTGCTGGACTAACCCTGGTAGCGCGCCCCAGGGTCTGCTTTCTCAGTAATGCAGAATCACGTCGAGGATCGCGCTGACCTGCGAGCGCTTGTCACCCTTGTCGTAGGCCGCTACGTCGTAGGAATGGTCGTAGCGCAGCTCGGGACGAATCTCCAGATCCTGCGACACCCAGTGCGTCATGCCCAGGGTATGGCTGGTGTAGCGCGTCGCGAAGCCCGTGCGCTGGCCCTTCTGGTCGTTGTACCACTCGTTGCGGAACGACATCATGTTCTTGCCGTCGAGCTCGAAGTTCATGTAGTTGACGATGCCGTACTCACCCGCCTTGCCGGCTTCCGGAGACGAACCGACGACACCCGGCTCACCATTGGGACCAAAGCCCGGGATGTTGCGGCCATACATGTAGTACGACTCGGTCAGCGTGTGGAACCGCTCGTTGAACTTGTGGCCCCAGGTCATCACGTACATCTGCACGTTGTTGTAGTTGTAGTCCGATCCGTTGATGTTGTTCGCGCAGGGATAGAGCATGTCGTTGTTGTCGGCCGAGACCCAGCGCACGCAAGCCTGCAGGGTCGGACGCGCAGCGTGGTTCCACACGGCGACGTCATTGGAGCCGTTGACACCGAGCTGCACGGTCCACTGGTCGTTGAGTTTGGTCGTGGTCATGACGCCCATCTGGGTAAACGGGTCGACCGTGTACAGGATGGAGTGCGTCACCAGGTAATTGTTGGGCGAGTACTGCGCTTCGATGTCCGGCAGGGACAGCCAGCGGCCAATGCGGATATCCATACCCTGGGCCACGTTAGGCAGGTAAATATCGCCGAAGAACAGCATCGGGTCGACGCCGTAGATCTTGCCGTTCAACGGCTCGTTCGGCTTCGGATTGTTCAGCAACTGGTTGCTGAAGACGCCTTTCGCCGTGGTGAAGTGGTAGTCGTAACCGTAGAGCACGTCGATGTGCATGCCCCAGTCCACATGGTCGGTCTGCACCGTGTCGGGCACGCGCTCGATACGCAGCAGCGCCTGGTTGAACTCGACACGATTCGGACGAACGTCATAGCTCAGCGGGTAGTTGCTGTGGGACGAGGTGCTGCCGTTGACCGACGGATTGATCCAGCCGTAGATTTCCAGGCGGTTCTTTTTCATCCAGTTACCAAACGCCGTGCAGGCCAGGGCCTTCTCCAGCGGGTACTGCGAATTCAGGTTCGGAACGCCGATCGGATAGGCCACGCCACCGAGCTGCCACTCCGCCGAGGGGAACGGTAGCGAGCTCAGCGGCGACGGCATGGCGCGGCGTGCCGCCGCCGGCGCGTTCGGGTCGGCGGGCTGCGCATCTTCCCTGTAGGCCGCGGCGAGGCGCGAGAGGAACCCGCTGGAGCAGTCGTCGCTGCTACCGGGCAAGGAGGTCGCAACCTGACCCGCTTCCGGCAACGGCACATCGGCGCCAGTCGACGCCATGGCTTCACCAGCCGGAACCAACGCGAGCAGAAGCGCGCACGAAAGAACGTTCTTGAGTTGCATAAATTTTCCTGAAGCCCGGCCCGGACGGGCGGCCCTTTGTGGATCGAGAATGAGAATCCGGACGTATCGCGGCGCGTTCTGCGGGTCGGGCAGAAGCGCTTTGCGCCGCCTATTTTCAGTGTCGACGCGTAACGCCTGCGTGGCCTGGCTAGCAGATCGCGTATAGAAACCGTATATTTTTTCGATGGGACGGAACCCATGCCCCGATGCTACGTTCGCATTCGCCAGCCGGAATAGAAGAAAAACGATGCGCCGTGAGGTAATGACACCGCGACCCCATTGGCAGCACGACGTTGAAGCAATCGGTTTCAATTTCCACACCATCGACGGTCGACCGTACTGGCGGGAGGATGCCTGCTACGTTTTCGACGCTCGGGCCATCGACGAGATCGAGCTGGCGACCGGCGAACTCCATGCCCTGTGCCTGGAAGCCGTCGACCGCATCGTCCGTGCCGGCCGCTATGCCGACCTCGGTCTCGACGACCGCGCCGCGCAACTGATCGAGCGGAGCTGGTTCGACCGCGATCCCGCGCTGTACGGTCGCATGGACCTCTCCTTTGACGGCCACTCGCCGCCGAAGCTCCTCGAGTACAACGCCGACACACCTACCTCCCTTTTCGAAGCATCGGTAGTGCAGTGGTACTGGCTGGAGGATGTCGCCCCTGAGGCGGACCAGTTCAACTCGATCCACGAAAAGTTGATCGAGCGCTGGCGCGCCGTCGGAGGTGGACCGCGCGTGCACTTTGCCGCCTGCTACGACAACCCCGAAGACGCGACGACCTGCGACTACCTGCTGGACACCTGCACGCAGGCAGGCCACGCGGTGGAAGCGCTCGACATCGAATCGATCGGCTGGGCCGGCAAGGCCTTCATCGACCTGGCCGACCGGCCGATCGACCGGCTGTTCAAGCTGTATCCGTGGGAGTGGCTGATGAGCGAGGCATTCGCCCCGCATATTCCCGCCAGCGGAACCCGGTGGATCGAGCCGCCGTGGAAGATGCTGCTCTCGAACAAGGCGATCCTGCCTATCCTGTGGGAGTACTTTCCGCGACATCCGAACCTGCTGCCGGCGAGCCCGCGTCGCGAAGATATCGACGGTGCGGTAGTCCAGAAGCCGTATTGGGGACGGGAAGGCGAAGGCATCATGGTGTTGGGATCCGGCGAACGCGGGACCGCATTACCGTTCCAGATCTACCAGGCGCTGGCGCCGCTACCCGTGTTCGATGGCAGGCATGCGCTGGTGGGTTCCTGGGTGATCGGCGATGAACCCGCGGGCATCGGTATCCGTGAAGACAGCGATCCAATCACGCGGAATACCAGCTGCTTCGTGCCGCATTTGTTTAGATAGGCGAGTAAGAGCATCGCCGATGAATCGGCTCCCACAAAGGGCCGGCCATGTAACATGTTTGAACTCCGCACCCTGGAATCTTCCCATGCCCTTGCCCACCGTCGAAACCGAAACCAAGCCGTCGCCGACCTGGTCGGTCATCTGGCTGCATGGCCTTGGTGCCGATGGCAATGACTTCGCCCCGATCGTGCCGGAGCTGGTCGACGCGAGCTGGCCCGGTGTGCGCTTCGTCTTTCCGCATGCGCCGGTGCGCGCAGTGACGGTGAACAACGGTGCGCCGATGCGCGCGTGGTACGACATCAAGGGGCTCGCCATCGCCGACAAGCAGGATGCCGAGGGAATCCGCGCCTCGATCGATGAAGTCGAAGCACTGATCTCGCGCGAAGAAGAGCGCGGCGTGCCCGCTTCGCGCATCATCCTTGCCGGTTTCTCGCAGGGCGGTGCGATGGCCCTTTCGGCGGGACTGCGCCACAGGGAGACACTGGCCGGGCTGTTGATTCTTTCGGCTTACCTGCCCCTGCATGACACGATCGAAGCCGAGCGCGCGGGCGCGAACCACAGCACGCCGATCTTCTGGGGCCACGGCACGGCCGATCCCATCGTTCCGATGGTGCTGGGCGAGCACTCACGGCAGGCCCTCGAATCGCTCGGGCATCGGATCGAGTGGCACACCTACCCGATGGCCCATCAGGTCAGCCTGCCCGAGATCGCCGACGTGCGCGCCTGGCTGACCGAGCGCTTCACCGCCGCGTGATCGGGTACGCGGCGGCGTGAACGGGCATCCGGCATACTCGCCGCATGCCTGTCACCCCCTCCGAGACGACCGATGTTCCGCGTCCGCCGTCGGCACCGCTGCCCGACTTCTGCAGCCTGCCGGTGCTGTTCGCGCTGCTTGTCGTGGGCGCGCTGACCGTCACGCTGATGTGGCTGGCACCCGGCGGGTCGGGCAACCTTCGCGATTACTGCATGGCGGTGCTCTTCACCAGCTGGCTCGCGGTCCTGCTGACCGTCCTGCTGTGCAAGCTGCGCACCGGCATGCAACGCCTGGCCGGCCTGCTTCCCTATGCCGCCGTCTGGCTGCTGCTGGTCGCGACCGTCGGCAGCATCGCGGCCATGCTGGGCTGGATGGACCACAACCTCGCCGTCGGCATCACGCCATCGCCGACCAGCCGTTTCGTGCGTGACAGCATGCTCGCCACCGGCCTGCTCGGCGCGGGCCTGCTCCGCTACTTCTTCGTCGTCGCACAGTGGCAGGTACGCGTGGCCGCGGCGGCGCAGGCACAGGTCGCCGCCCTGCAGGCGCGCATCCGTCCCCATTTCCTGTTCAACAGCATGAATGCGGTCGCCGCCCTGATCCGCGTCGATCCGGACGCCGCCGAGCGCACGGTCGAAAACCTCGCCGAGTTGTTTCGTGCCGCACTGGGCAGCGACCCGGAATCCATCGGCACCCTGGGCGAAGAATGGACCCTGGTCGACCGCTACCTGGACATCGAATCGCTGCGCCTTGGCGATCGGCTCCGCGTGGAGCGCGATATCGACGTGCCCGTTGAACTGCCCATGCCGCGACTCCTCCTGCAGCCGCTCGTGGAGAATGCCATCCGCCATGGCGTGCAACCCAACCGCGCGGGTGGCACGATCCGCCTCCTGGGACACAGGGTGCCCGGTGGTGTCGAAATCGTCGTCGACAACCCGGTCGCCGACGGTGCGCCCACGCCGGGTACGGGCCACGGATTGCGCAACGTGCGCGAGCGCGTCCGCTTTCATTACGGCGCGCGCGCCAGCGTGGGGGTGGAAACCCTGGCCGGCCGTTTCATCGTGACCGTTTTTCTCCCGGAGTCCGCGAATGCGCGTCCTGATCGCCGATGACGAACCGCTCGCGCGGGCGCGGCTGGACTCGCTGCTCGCCCGTCGCGCCGATGTCGAAGTGGTCGGCAGCGTGGCCGACGGCGAAGCCGCGCTCGAGGCCTGCGCCTCGCTGCGGCCGGATCTGATCCTGCTCGATATCGAGATGCCCGGCCTGGGCGGCACCGCCGTCGCACGCCGCCTTGCCGAAGCGCCCACGCGCCCGCAAGTGGTTTTTTGCACCGCCTACGAACAACACGCCCTCAGCGCCTTCGACCTCGGCGTCACCGATTACCTGCTCAAACCGGTACGCGCGGAACGGCTGGACGAGGCACTCGATCGCGCGGCGGCCAGGTTGCGTCCGGCCCCGGCGGCACAGCCGGCGTGGCTGCGAGCGCGCAGCGGCGCCGACGAAGTCCGTGTACGCCTGGACGACGTGCTCTATCTGCTTGCCGACGAGAAGTACGTGGCCGTGCACCATGGCGGCGGCATGTGGTTGATCGACGACTCCCTGCGCCAGCTCGAGACCGCGCATGGTGACCGGCTGGTCCGCCTGCATCGCAACTGCCTGGTGCCGCGCGCCCGCCTGCTTGGCCTGCGAACGCTTAGCGATGGCCGCGTGCTTGCGCGGCTATCCGGCACCGAGGTCACGCCCGAGGTGAGCCGGCGCAACCTGCCCGCCGTGCGCCATCTGTTGCGCACCGACGCCGGCTGAGCGTGCACGACCGGGCCGAAACGCGGGACAATCCCGCCTCGACCGATCGCTCGCCAGGATAGAAATGACCGCACCGCTTCGCATCGCCACCCGCAAGAGCGCCCTGGCCCTCTGGCAGGCCGAGCACGTGGCCGCCTTGCTGCGCCAGGCACATCCGGGGCTGCAGGTGGAACTGGTGCCGCTATCGACCCGCGGCGACGAAATTCTCGATCGCTCGCTGGCGACCATTGGCGGCAAGGGTCTGTTCCTCAAGGAACTCGAAGTCGCGATGCTCGACGACCGCGCGGATATCGCCGTGCATTCGCTGAAGGATGTCCCTGCGGAGCTGGAGCCGGGCTTCGTGCTCTCGGCCATCCTGCCGCGCGCGGATGCGGCCGATGCCTTCATCAGCAACCACTATGCGAATCTCGCCGAGCTGCCCCACGCCGCCCGCGTGGGCACCTCGTCGCTGCGTCGCCAGGCGCAGCTGCGCGCGGTGCGACCCGATCTGCAACTGCTCGACCTTCGCGGCAACGTGAACACCCGGCTGTCCAAGCTCGATGAAGGTCACTACGACGCCATCATCCTCGCCTGCGCCGGCGTGGAACGTCTCGGCCTCGGCCAGCGTATCACCGCGCGACTGGCGAGCCCCGACTGGCTTCCCGCCCCGGGCCAGGGTGCGATCGCCGTGGAGTCGCGTGCCAGCGATAGCCGCGTTACCGAGCTGATGGTCGCTCTGCGCGACGCCGAGACGCAGGTGGCCGTGGACGCGGAGCGCGCCATGAACGAACGACTGGGCGGAAGCTGCGCCGTGGCCATCGGCGCCTGGTGCGTGGTCGCCGAGTACGGGCTCACGTTGCATGGCATGGTCGGCAACGCTCACACCGGTGAACTGCTGCGTGCGCAGGCGGATGCGGCGTCGGATACCCCTGTGGAACTGGGGCACGAAGTGGCGGCGATGTTGATCGGGCTTGGGGCTGAAGCGTTTCTGGCGCCCCAGCGTTGAGGTAACCCGGCCCGCTGCCGCGGGATCGCCGCTGAAGCGGCTCCCACAAGAGTGGCTCTGCAAGAGTAGCTCTGTGTGTGGGAGCCGATTCATCGGCGAAGGGTGCTCGCGACAGCCCCGGATGCGACTTAACTCAGCCCCGGATGCGACTTAACTCAGAAGTTATAAACGAGGTTCGTCGTCATCAGCTTGTCGGTGCTGACCGTACCCGGCTGAGTGTCGCTGTTGTAGCGGATCTGGTAGCCGAGTTTCAGCGCCATCTTCTTGGTCATGCTGACCGACAGGCCGATATCGTTCTGGTAGTACTGGTTCTTCGAGCCCGCTTCGACCAGCAGCGTGTCTTCGAGCGCGGTGTTCTCCGTGAGGCGGTACTTGCCGTTGATCAGGCTACGCGCGACCACCTCGCCTTCCGTATTCGGGGTGTAGGGCACGGAGACGGCGGCGCCGGTGACCGGATCCACTACTGGCGTGCCATCCGCATTCAGTTCCGGACGCGTGGACTTGGCCGGCTGGTAGCGCTTGTAACCGGGACCGACTTCGAAGGACAGCTCGGCTCGCTCGTTCTTCAAAGCGATATAGCCGTAACCGACCGAGACGATGCCCTGCCACAGATTGGCGCCGAAGTCGTCGTGCTCGTAACGCGCGGCCGTAACGATGTAGCTGCGCGGGTCGAACTTGTAGCCCACCGACGCGCCGGTGTCGTAGCGATTCGCCGTGGTGCTGAACCGGTCGATGGTGTTGCCGTCGGCATCGGTGACCGTCGTCTCGCCCTTCGAACGCAGGCCATTGAGATAGAGGTTGTTCTTCCAGAGCTCGTTTTCCTGGCTCAGGCCGAGCTTGGCGTTGGCGTTCTCCGTGCGTGAATTACCCCGCGACGAGGCGAAGCCAAATTCGCCCGAGCCGGTCCAGCCGCCGTTCTGGGCCGCATTGGGCGCGGCGTTGGGGGCCGGCGCGTTGGCGTCGAACGGAGCGGCGGCCGGTGCGGGCGCCGGTGCGGGCGCCGCGGCGGCAACGGGTGTCGTCGTGGTGGTGGTCGTCGTGGCCGGCGTGGTGGTTGTAGTCGGCGTGGTCGTTGTCGTGGTAGTCGCCGTTGTGACGGGCGTAGCGGAGGTGGCGTTCTTGGTGGCGTTGGCGTCCTGCGCCGACGCGGTGAACGGCAGCGCGGCAAGGACGAGCGTGGCGATCAGGGATTGTTTCATCGTCTACCCGTATGTGGAGGAATTGTGTGTGGAGGAACAGGTGGGAAAGGGACTCAGGCGACCACGAGCTGCGCGTACGCCCGCCCGTAGAGCCGCTGCTCGAGACATTGACCGATACCGCAGCTTAACGCGGCCAAACCCGCGGCGAGCGCCAGCAGCCGCCCAGCGGGGTGCGACACCAGCAGGAGGCAAGGCAGGCCGACCGAAAGCACGGCGACACCGACGCGCCCGATCAGCAGGCGGCCCGCGGCGCCGCCGGTGGTGAAGCGGTCCGGCACGCCCCGCTCCTCGGCCAGCTGTCGCAGTGCGCGCCAGCGCATCCCTTCAACGATGCCCAGCGCCAGCGCCACGGCGAGAAGGCCGAGTCGCCAGTGGGTGAGCGGGTCGAGCGAGGTCTCACTCTGCAACGCGATGCAGACCCAGAACCACAGGCCGCCAGCGAACACGGCTGACACGGTGCGCCCCAGGGGCTGCGTGTTGGCCACCGCGGCGATGGCGGCGGGTAGCTGGCGGGAGGCGCTGCGGGCGGTAAAGACAAGGGTAGCGAGGGTACACACGGCCAGGGTGGCACCAGTCAGGCGGGTCGCCCAGAAGTCGTTACCACCTCGCGCCAGCCCCGCCAGCGCCAGCATGGGCAGGTAATTGGCCATGGCAACCAGGCCTTCGATTGTCGGCATCATCCGCTTGGCCGGATTCCAGCCATGCCAGTCCTGGGCGAACCCGAGGCGCAGGCAGGTGGCGATCAGGCCAAGGCTGGCAAAAACCAGGCCGATGGACAGCGGCACCAGCACCTCGCCGCGGCCATCGGGGTAGAGCCCCAGCGCGAGCGAGGTGCCGAGCACCATCCACAGCCCATAGCCGGCTGCCGTGGCCGTCTGGATGACCACGAGGGGGGCAGTGAACAGGATGTCGGCGCGAGGAGCGTCGGCTGGCAGATCGTGAGGACCCACCAGGGCCGGGCCTGCGTGCTTCGGTTCCGCCATGGTCGGGGGAGGCCTTCGGCGAATCGCAAAGCAGCATTTTTGCGCCTTATGGCCCCCGGCGCAAACCGGGACGTCGCAGATCCGACGAATGGCCGAGTCTCACGTCCCTTGCGGACGGCCAGCACCACCGCCATGCTTGAGCCGCGTAGATACGGGCGTCACGCCCGCGCGGACACACTTCCCGAAGCACCATCCAGCCGGCGATACCCATGGACCGCTACGAGCGCATTCTCACCCTGCACCGACTGCTCAAGTCAGCGCATTATCCCGTGCCGCTGTCCCGTCTGATGGACGAGCTCGAATGCTCGCGCGCCACGCTCTATCGCGATGTCGCCTTCCTCCGCGACGCGCTGGGCGCACCCGTGCAGAGCGTCGCCGGCGAACAGGCCTCGTTCCGTTACGACGCGACCGAGGCGGACAGCTTCGAGTTGCCCGGCCTGTGGCTGACCAGCGACGAGCTGGCCGCGCTGATGGCGCTCAACGAACTCATCGGTCGGTCCGACCCTGGCGTGCTCGCGGGAGCCCTGGCTCCGTTCAAGGCGCGCATCGAACGACTGCTCTCCGATCACGGCAGCGGCAAGGCGTTGCCGGTGGACCGCATCCGGGTGATCTCCTGGGGCGCACGCAAGATGGACCAGCAGGTGTTCCGTATCGTGGCAGGCGCCACGCTCGAGCGCCGCCAGCTGAGCTTCCGCTACCGTGCGCGCACCACCAATGCCGATTCCAAGCGCACGGTGTCCCCGCAGCGCCTCACTCACTATCGCGACAACTGGTACCTGGATGTCTGGGACCACGACCGCGAAGCCCTGCGCAGCTTCGCGGTGGATCGCATCGCCGACCCGCAATCGCTGGAAGCCAAAGCGAAGGATGTCGACGACGCCGAGCTCAATGAACTGCTCGCCTCCAGCTATGGCATCTTCGCCGGCAAGCCCAAGGCCTGGGCAACGATCCGTTTCTCGTCGCATGCCGCACGCTGGGTAGCCGATGAACACTGGCACTCGCAGCAAAAGGGCGAATCGCTGCCCGACGGTCGCTACGAGCTGAAAGTGCCTTATTCAAACTCGCGCGAGCTGCTGATGGACGTACTCAAGTACGGGCCGGATGCCGAGATCGTCTCGCCGCTGCCGCTTCGCGAAGAAATGAAAATCCTTCTTCAGCTGGCGCTGACCGGTTACCAGAACACTTCAAATAACCACCACTGAGTACCGGCGCTGCATGAGTGAGATCGATATCGCGGATCCGGGCGCCTTGCCCGCCGCCAGCGGCATGCCGCGAAAGCCGCGCGTGGCCGTTGCACTGGGCGCGGGTGCGGCCAAAGGACTCGCCCATATCGGTGCACTCGAGGTGCTCGAGGAGCGCGGTTTCGAAATCGTCGCCATCGCCGGCACCTCGATGGGTGCGCTCATCGGCGGCATCTACGGCATGGGCAAGCTCGATATCTATCGCGACTGGGTGTCCACGCTGGCACGCTTCGACGTGCTCCGCCTGGTCGACTGGAGCTTCTCCGGTGGTGGCTTCATCAAGGGCGACCGGATCATGGCCGCGCTTCGTGAGCTTATCGGCGAGGTGAACATCGAGGAGCTCAATATCTCCTACACGGCAGTCGCCACCGACCTGGATCGCGAGCGCGAGGTGTGGCTCACCAAGGGTCCGCTGTTCGATGCGATCCGCGCGTCGATCGCCATCCCGACGCTGTTCCGTCCTTATATCCACGACGGCCGCCGCCTCGTCGATGGCGCGTTGCTGAATCCACTGCCGGTGCTGCCGCTGATGCGCGAGGGCGCCGATTACGTGATCGCCGTAAGCGTGGACGGTGCGGCCGAAATGCAGAAGCCACCCGAGAAGGACGTGGCGGTCACCACCGACGAAGGGTATACGGCGAAGCTCGGACGGCTGATCGGTCGTGTGCTGCCTGGGTCGGACGGCAAGCCGAAGCTCAGGGATCCCGGTGCTTTCGACTTGATGACACAGGCCATGGACCTGATGCAGGCGAACCTCTCACGCCTGCGCCTCGCGGCTTACCCGCCTGATGTGCTGATCGAGATCCCGCGCAATGTGTCGACGGTGTATGAGTTCTACCGCGCGCGCGAGCTCATCGAGCTTGGGCGGGAGCGGACGGCGAGGGCATTGGATGCGTGGCAGCCGCGGATGTTGACGCGTTAGGAGCGTCTCAGACCTCTTCGGTACGCGTGACCTTCGCCCGCCGCATCAACCACGCGACACCGCGCAGATCGGCAAGTCCAACCCACAGCCGATCCAGCATCCCGTACTTGGACGTCCCCGCCGTGCGCGGACGATGCCCCACCGGCACGCTCTGGCTCGCAAACCCCGCGCGCTTGACCAGCGCCGGCAGGTAGCGATGCATGTGGTCGAAGTAGGGCAGGCGCATGAATGTCTCGCGCTCGAACAGCTTCAGGCCGCAACCGGTATCCGGCGTACTGTCCTGGAGCATGCGCGAGCGCACCGCATTGGCCACCTTCGAGGAAATGCGCTTGTTGAAGCTGTCGCGGCGGGTGACGCGCCAGCCGGCGAACAGTTTCAGATCCGGCGCGGCCGCTCGCGCAGCGAGGAGCTTGGGGATATCGGCTGGATCGTTCTGACCGTCACCGTCGAGCGTGGCGATCCACGGAGCGCGGGCGTTGCGCACGCCATTCCACACGGCCGTGCTCTGGCCGCTACGGCTCAGGTGGCGAATGACGCGTAGCTCCGGATACTGCGCTTTCGCGGCCGTCAGCACGGCGACACTGTCGTCGGTGCTGTCGTCGTCCACGTAGATGATCTCGAAGTCGATCCGGCCGCGCAGCGCCGAGGCGATCTCGGCGAGAAGGGGCGGGATGTTGTCGCGCTCGTTGAAGACGGGCACGACTACGGCGAGGTCGGTCATCGCGATTCCGGGGTGGCTCGATTCGGGGCGGCATTATCGCCCAACCGGCCCGGGATGGGGCCGCGGGCGCCGCGTTCGTTCAGATCTGGCCGACCGTTTGCGGCGCCGGACCCTCGATCGCCGCACGCCAGCCTCGCTCCACGGCGTCCATCGCGCCACGGCTGGCGCCCCGCTGGGCAAGGACCACGAGCGTGCCACCGCGCAGCGGCATCTGCCGGCCTTCCCAGCCATCGCGCTCGAACGTGCCGGGGCTGGTGTCCATCTTGCCGGGCATATAGAGGGCCACGACGGGCTCGTCGTTCATGCGGGTAACAAGGTGCACCGCAGGATAGGGGCCCACCGTGCAGTCACGCACGTAGGTAACGCCATTGGGCATCGGTCCCTTGAGCCGCGTCGCGCGGCCCATGAAACCGGCTTCGACCTGGGCATCGGTCATGGGTTGGGTGAGAGCCAGGGCGTTCATCTCACCGGGCATGTGGGCGACGGCGAGGGCGGGCAGCGAGTTCAGATCATTCTGACGCCACCACATGCCTGCGCCTGCGAAGGCGATGACGACGGAAGCGGCCATGGCCAGCCAGGCACGGCGCATGCTCACCTGGCGACGGCGCTCACCCGTGGCCTGGGCCAGCAGGATGCGATCGACCAGGCCCTCGGGGAGGGGAATGGCCAGCGCGGTTTCGAGATCGTCGTCGAAGCGCTGGGCGCGCTGCCAGAAGGCGGCGCAGCCGTCCTTGCAGCTATCGCGATGGGCGAGCAGTTCGGGGGCACGCGAGCGGGGCTCGGCACCAATGCGACGGCGGAATTCGAGGCAGTTCATTTCCGGCCTCCTTCAGCCGCGGCGCGTCCGCCGAGCAGGTCCTTCAGACGCTGGCGGGCACGGAACAACTGGGTCATCACCGCACCGGGCTGCTGGTGCGTGGCGGCGGCGATCTCGTCGCAGCTCATGCCGCCGAGCACCTGCATGGCCAGCGGCTCGCGGTATTTGTCGGGCAGCTTGAGCATGGCGTCGCGCACCTGGGCGGCGTCGCCACTGCGCTCCGGGCTGGCAAAAGCGGCCTCTTCGGGCACGGTGTCATCCAGTTCCACGGTGTCGAAGCGCTTTCGTTCGTAAAGGCGCGCGTGTTCGCGGCGCAGGATGGTGATCAGCCACGGCTTGGCGGATTCGGCGTCGCGCAGGGAGTCGAGGTTCTTCCACGCGCGCAGGAAGGTCTCCTGGACCAGATCCTGGGCCACGGACTCGTTTCGCGACAGCCAGAAGGCGAACCGGTAAAGGTCGGCCGACAGGGCGCGCACCATCGCTTCGTACTGGCGCTGCTTCGGGTTCACGTCCTTATGGACCGGAGGCATGGGCAATTCCTTTCAGACCCGCGCTCAGCGGACCTTGGTCAGGATGCCGTCGAGCTCGTCGAGGCTGTGGTAATGGATGACCAGCTTGCCCTTGCCGCCACGCCCGTGAGCCAGCTCGACGCGCGTGGCGAAACGCTCGGCCAGCTCGCGCTCGAGGTTGGCGATGTTCGGGTCGATGGCATTCGCCTTGGCCTTGCCCTTCGGTGCCAACTGCGCCTTGCGCGCGGCCTCTTCCAATTCGCGCACCGTCCAGCCATGGCGCGCGGCCTCCAGCGCCAGCGGTTCGGCAATGCTGTGCGGCAGTGTGAGCAGGGCGCGCGCATGGCCCATTTCCAGCTTGCTCTCGTCCAGCAGCTGTTTGATCGACTCGGGCAGGTCGATCAGGCGCAGCAGGTTCGACACGGCGGCGCGCGAGCGGCCCACGGCGTCGGCGGCCTGCTGGTGCGTGAGGTCGAATTCGTCGATAAGGCGGTGCAGGGCCTGGGCTTCCTCGAGCGGCGTGAGCTCCTGGCGCTGGATATTCTCGATCAGCGCCATGGCGAGCACGGATTGCTCGGGCACGTCCTTCACCAGCGCCGGGATCTCACTCATGGACGCGCGCTGCGCGGCACGCCAGCGGCGCTCGCCGGCGATCAGCTCGTAGCTGTTCTTGCCAATGGCACGGACCACCACCGGCTGGATGAGGCCCTGGGCCTTGATCGAGGCGGCGAGTTCGTCGAGCGCCTCGTCGTTCCAGTGGCGGCGTGGCTGGTACTTGCCGGCCTGGATCTGGTGGATAGGCAGCAGCCGCAGCTCGCCTTCCTGCTCCACGATCGAGGGACCGGCATCAGGGCCGGTTCCACCACCGAGCAGGGCATCCAGGCCACGGCCAAGTCCACGTTTCTTCGCTGCTGCCATCGGGAATTCCTTAAGGTGCCGTCGGAGCCGTGTCGGTGGCGTCGGGCGCCGCGTCGTCGGTCTCCTGGGTGTCGCTTGCCGCGCCTTGCGCCGCCATCATCGTGCGCTCGCGGCGAATGATTTCGCCGGCGAGGCCGATGTAGGCGATGGCGCCGCGCGATCCGCGATCGTAGAGATGAATCGGCTGGCCGTGGCTGGGCGCCTCGGCAAGACGCACGTTGCGAGGAATGATCGAGCGCAGCACCTTGTCACCGAAGTGCAGGGTGAGCTGGGCCGAGACCTCGTTGCCGAGGTTGTTGCGCACGTCGTACATGGTGCGCAGGAGGCCTTCGACCTCGAGCTCCGGGTTCAGTCGCATGCGCACGGCCTTGATCGTATCGAGCAGGCTCGACAGGCCTTCCAGCGCGAAATACTCGCACTGCACGGGAATCAGCACGCCGTCGGCCGCGGTGAGCGCGTTGAGCGTCAGCAGGTGCAGCGACGGCGGGCAGTCGATCAGGATGGTGTGGTAGTTGTCAGCGACCTTGGCGAGCTGCTCCTTGAGCCGGTGCTCGCGCGCCATGCCGTCCATGAGCTTCAGCTCGGCGGCGGTGAGATCGCCATTGCCCGGAAGCAGGTCGTAACCGGCCTCGGTGCGCACCAGCACGCTGCCGATTTCCACTTCGCCCAGCAGCACTTCGCAGCCGTTCGGCTTGGCCTCGTGCTTGTCCACGCCGGACGCCATGGTGGCGTTGCCCTGCGGATCGAGGTCGACAAGCAGCACCTTGCGCCGCGCGGCGGCTAGGGCCGCAGCGAGGTTAACGGAGGTGGTGGTCTTGCCGACGCCGCCTTTCTGGTTGGCGACTGCGAGGATGCGGGCCATGGAGGGTCGTTATCTACCGAGCGCGGAAGGGGCGCTAGCGTAGCATTGCCGGGAGCCTCCACCCTAGACAGGGCCCGCTTTCTGTGGGAGCCGCTTCAGCGGCGGTGGGTGCTCGCAGTCACTTCCGCCGAATAACAACCAGATGCCGCTCGCCTTCAACCCCCGGCACCGTCAACACATGAATCCCCTCGACCGTAAACCCGGCCGGCACCCCATCCAGCTCTTCGGCAGGATGCTTCCCCTTCATCGCCAGCCAGACACCACCCGGCGCCAGCAGATGTCCACCCCAGCCCAGCATGTCGGCGAGGCTGGCGAAGGCACGCGCCGTGATGCAGTCGAACGTGCCTTCGACATCCTCGACCCGGCTCTGCAGTGCGCGGCCATTGGTCAGCTTCAGTGAGCGGATCGCCTCGCGCAGGAAGCGGACCTTCTTGCCGTTGGAGTCGACCATGAGGACTTCACGCGCCGGCTCGGCGATCGCCAGTGGAATGCCCGGCAGGCCCGGACCGGTGCCCAGGTCGGCAAGCGTGGTGCCCTCGACGAAGGGAACGATGGCCAGCGAGTCCAGCAGATGGCGCGCCACCATCTCGTCCGCGTTACGCACCGCGGTGAGGTTGTAGGCCGAGTTCCAGCGCTCCAATAGCTCGCGGTA
>Ga0247742_10000995_pt1 | contig 20951 bp, 24 predicted proteins | sample UWRJL208509C2_FD_180944 | JGI IMG/M metagenome (GOLD analysis project Ga0247742, IMG submission 180944) | Plant litter microbial communities from Arlington Agricultural Research Station in Wisconsin, United States - UWRJ-L208-509C-2 | ecosystem: Environmental > Terrestrial > Plant litter >... | reverse complement strand
ATAAAAAGTTCATTGTTATCTATAGTAGCGCCTGTTTGCTCTTCAATCGTTGCCGCTAACACATCAGTTATTGACCAGATACCTTCAACACTAAGTTGCTCATTATCGGCGCGGATTAAATTGGGGTCACTTCTTTTGCCTAGGAGCAATCCCAGAGCATTCAATAGAACAGTTTTACCAACACCAGATTCACCTGATATAATATTTAAGCCAGCACTAAAAGGTATAGTGGTGCGCTTAACTGTAGCAATGTTCTGTATTGTTATTTCTTCAAGCATGGGTGATAATTTACCTTAAATTTTTCCAATAAGAATAGTTTACCAGTAGATTAGGTTTTTGCGATAAGCATTATTAATGTTTAACTCCAAAACGGTTATAAATTTTCTTCATCCATTTAGGTGCCCACCAGATTTTATCTCCAAGTAAAGTTATTATTGCTGGCATGAGTAGACAACGTACAATTGTGGCATCAATAATAACCGCTACTGCTAAAGCAACACCTATTTGCTTAATCATTAACATGTCACCAAAAGCAAATCCAATAAACACTAAAACAATGATTAAAGCAGCGGAAGTGATAATTCTTCCAGAAGCTTGTAGCCCTGAGCGAACTGAAAGACTGGTAGAGGCACCATGATCATGCTTTTCCTTAATACGGGAAATTAAAAACATTTCATAATCCATAGCTAATCCGAACCCAAAAGTTAGAACCAAAACTAATATTAACGGGTCTATACCAGTAATATCGTTTGAGTTGAACCCTAGAAATGGGGCTAAATTACCGTATTCAAAGCCCCAAACAAGGATTCCAACAGAGGCTCCTAGTGATAGAGTGCTTAAAACTATGGCTTTTATAGGTATTATTATAGAGCCAGTCATTAAGAATAATAGAAGCCCTGTAACTAACATAATAATTAATGCTACCCACGGTGCGGTATCAGCTAGAGAATTTACATAATCTATATCCCTTGCGGTGTCGCCCGTAACATAAACAGTTTCATCTTGCCCCTGTTCATTAATATAGTTACGCATGTCAAGAACAACACTTTTTATGTCTTTACTTGAAGTATTGAAACTTATAGTTGTTATATTATGATCTTCAGTTACAATGGCTTCTTTATCCAAAGAGGATAATTTGTTAACATATGTTTCATAATTATTAACAATTTGTGACTTAGCTGAGTCAATAACTAGTATAATTTCGGATTCATTTAAAGCTGGATAATCTTTATCAATAATATTGAATAATTGACCTTGTTCAGTTTTAGAAGGTAAAGTTTTAACAGCTAAGTTACTCACATTAAGAGTAGCAACTGATGAACCAAGGAACACAAGAACTATAGTTGTGGCGATCACGACAAGTAAAGGTTTTTTCTGAACGGCTCCTGTAAGCTTCGAGAAAGCTCCGCGTGATGGGGCTACATCCCCAAAGCGTTTAAGTAAAGAACCTAATCCCGGAATTTTTTGCAAAATAGATGGTTTAATAAGTTTTTCACCAAGTAAAGAAAAGATTGCTGGAAGTAAAGTTAAAGAGGCGATGATAGCTAAAGCAACAACAGCGGAGGCCGCGACACCAATACTTTTCATAATACTGGGTTCAAAAAGAAGCAAAGCGGATGTTGCGACAGCTACTGTTATGCCGGAGAAAAGAACAGTTCGTCCTGCTGTATGTATGGTTTCTGCTACGCTCTCTTGAATATTTGTTCTACTAAATACTGTTTGTTTCCTTAAAACTTCTCGGAAACGTGAGATCATTAATAACCCGTAGTCAATTGATAAGCCCAACCCTATTACAGTTAAAACATTCATAACACTCGTTTGAACATTCATAAAGTAACTTAAACCATATAATGTGCCTAGGGCAGATATAATCGAAACGCCTGCCCCTAACAGTGGCATCCCGGCTGCTAAGAAGCCACCGAAAATAAGAAGTAACACAATCAAAGCGATAGGTAGAGAAATTAGTTCTCCTTTAGCTAAGTCTTTTTCAGCTTGAGCGTTTATAGTTTCGATGATAGCTGTTTCTCCACCAACTAAGACTTTAGATCCATCAACACTATTCTGAACTTCCTCAGCGAATTTTTCAGCATAACTGTAGACATTCGCTATACCTTCTTCTTGCGTTACTTTATTATTTTCTTCTGTAGTAATTAATATTACAAACCCATTATCACTTATAAGGTTCTGTAATTCAGGGGTGATATCTGAAACCTCTGTTGGTATCCCATAAGCGGAAACTAAAGTGTATCCGTCCTCTTCAATGCTAATTTTTAACTCATTAAAATCATCGGCAATTACCGTGTTTGATAATTTAATATTGTCTAGAACAATAAAAGTTGTTTCCGTATAATTTTCGCTATCGTTGGAATCATCAATTAGGTCATCCGCTTTCTGGGACGAGCTACTAACGGTCGGAGCTTCATTTTTTAATCTATCGAAAAGATTTTCCCCAAATATACCGCCTATGGTAATACTGAATATACCGCCAACAATTATTAACCATGTGGTTATAACAATAATAGGGTGTTTAGCTATGGCTAAACCAAATTTTTTCAACACGATCTTTAATCCAAACGATGGTCGGTAACAAGATCGTTATCGGTTGAAAACCTGAACTAATGCTTAAAGCCCTCAGCAGAATACCAAATAGCCCAATGCGCATCAGGTTTTTTCTGTGTTTCAAACCCGTATACTTTTTTGGTTGGGTCAATTGTTTCTATATTTACTATTTCTCCGTTAGTATTAACTTGCCTTAGATAGTAAGGATCTTTTTCATCCCATAATGTAATAACTTTTTTACGTGAGTTAACAATCATCATTGTTGACTTAGGAGACTTTCTAATTATACCTTTACCTGTTTTAACCTTATTACCAACTTGAAGAGGTAAATCATTGTTAAAGTCTTCAGTGTTTTTAAGTAAACGACTCATCGTTGTATGCATATATTGTGAGAGTTGATATGAAGGCTTAACGGATGTTTTCGATAGTTGTTTAAACATAACAGGTGAAGCATAATACATCGCTACCGCAAAATGATGCGACATTTCTGCTCCACGTAGCTCATGTAAATCTTCAAAGGTTGTGGGGTTCGCTTGCCTTAACTTTCTTACCCGAGCATATGCTTGATTGTTTGCTTTATGAGCATGCCTTGAGCATCTCATACCCGGCTTCTTCTGGCACATTTTAAACCTGACCTAGTTTAACCTAGAATTGATTTAGCAGCTTTGCTAATATTGCTTCCTAAAGTTTTAAGTTTAGTTGTATCGCCTTGCGCCCAACCTGCTATATAACCGAAACTGTAATCACCAGAGTCTAACCCTTTAGCATGGGTAACAATGTATGCTACTCCTTCTGCTTCAACTTCCATATCTCCGCGACATCCACCCGGCCCAGTATGATAATCATTTCTCTCCATATGCCCAAGCTCAATATGGGCACGTTCATGAGCTAAAGTTTTAGCTCGTTGAGCGTTAGATAAACGGCTGTCAATGACGACTTCACCGCTACGAGAGGTATATCCATTAGCTCCACCATTGATTTCCTCATAGCGAACCTTATATCCTGTAGCTTCAATCTTGGACTCAAGCTCTCCGATTAATCCTTCTGGGGCTTCACCTTCAAGGAGATTAGACGGATGTTTCGGTAATTCTTTCCCTGTAGTTTGAGAAATATCAAACACTGGAACTGCTTTGAAAGCAGTGAATGTTTTTTCTTCATCTTTTCCAGTTACGCGATCCGTAACAACTTTTTTGTAATTAATAGGAGCAAGAATTTTAATAGCTTTCTCACCTTTGGTTACTTGACGCTCATGATCTGCTGCCCATGAGCGGTAGGATGCTACATGAGTGGCTTTACCGCCAGTTTGTAACATAATAAGCATCTGATTGTTAAAAGAATAGTTATGGAATGCGGCGGCTGAATCTAAATAAGCTTTAAATCCTTCAGAAGAGGACAGATTAGCTACCCCTTTTTCGAGAGCATCTTTGATTTGATCAAGCTGAGCATCGCGTTCACCATCAAAAGATAATGCTCCTTCATGAATACCGGAAGGTACTTGAGTGGCAAAAGACTCTTCAATTTGATTAAGTTTTTCAACATAACGTAAGCGTTCTTCTAATAGTCCTTTTGCTACAGGATCAGAGGTTCTATCTATTTCTTTCTGTAACTCCATTAATCCTTCAGGGGTTGCGTCATAGATACCTTGTGCATCAGATAAAGCATTCTTGGCTTTATCGAAATCATCTTGGTTAGTTAGATTACTGTTTAAAACATCCTTAGCTTTATTAAGATCTTTGAGCGCATTGAATCCAGCATTGCTGCCATGAATGCGGCATTCGGCTGGATTTGTTTTCCAACATTTTGTCAATGTTCTATCTGGAGCTAAAGTTGACATTTGATTTCCTAGTATATTAAAATTATCTTCCTTATTTCTAACAAATTGGTTAAAACTTTTTCATTAAAAACCGATACTTTAAATATGACAATAACTTTTAATGAGAAATATAAAACTTCTATCAAAGAAGATCAAAGTTTGCCTCTGACTCCAGCAGAGTTATATGGTAATGGTGGATGTATTTTTGGTAAGTATGATGAGAAGAATCATAAAAATCTTATCATGGTTAAAAACTTAAAACCTGCTGAGATGGGTTGCGGTGGGGGTGGGTGTGTTACAGATCTTGATTACACCAGTACGCATAGAACTATTACTGATTACACAAAAATTATTTCTATTTCCGGTAAGCCGGGAGCAGCCAAGAACTATTTTTCTTCCTCATTAATGGAGGATCTGCAAAAACGTGGTTATACTGTTGCCATTGCGTCCTTTGCTAAACCTTTATACACGGAACTTAACTTATTCATTGATAGATTCCATGAGCTAGAAGACTTAAATAGTAATTTAATTAATGAGACATTATCTAAAGAATTTAGTTTATCTTCTGTTGAAGTTGCCAAACTAACTGCTCTTTTTGATCGTAATCTTATTGGTGAGAGGAATCCTGAGTGGGGTTATAATAGACGTAATGAAAACATTCGTAAAGGTTTAGATCTTTTGGGGTTAGATATTCGTCGTAACCAAAATGAAAACTATTGGTTAAATAAATTTTCTCATACTGTTCCTGATACTGATTTCGTTATAGTCTCTGATATTAGATTCCCAAATGAAGCTGATTGGGTTAATGATCATTTTGGAGTTGTTATCCGTGCTGAGATTAATCCTCGTTGGACTGAAGCTAACGCAACTAATGAAGATGGATTTAAATATTCTAAGGAAAATTTAGAGTCTCCACTTGAAAGCGCGTTAGATATGTACGAAAATTTCTATGCGACTGTAAAATATGGTTGGTGGAATGAATCAGAATTTGCTGATCATATTCTTACAGAAGAAAAGCTTCCTTTAACTCAAATTTAATTTAAGGTTTAACTATTCGGAATTCGGCTAACCAGTCTGTCGTTTGTGATATTACTTCAGCGATGACGCTTGTGTTGTCATGGAAATTTCTCAATTCTACGAATTCTCCAAGATTAACTGATACGTCAACATTCCGTAGTGAACGGTAAATGTTTGATTCTTTATCATTTAAAGAATGCATCATAGGGATCTCTTTTAGAGTTACCCCCTTATAAGTTGTTGACATTTTAACCCTTCATCGAACCGCTTAAATTATTATTATCAGTAATATAAAATATTTGGTTCTTTTATGCTATTTTATGCTTTTATTTTTATAAAAATATTTTAAAGTTTTTTGGCTAATATTTGCTGTTTTGCCGATACTTATGATAGACTAATACTCATAATGAGAATTAAGGAAGAAAACAAAATGACTACAGCCTTTAAGACTGACCAGTATGAACTAACCATGCTACAAGCGGCTCTCTCAAATGGAACCGCACATAAGAAGGCAGTCTTTGAGCTTTTCGCCCGTAGACTACCCACCGGTCGCGCTTATGGTGTTGTAACTGGCACTGCCCGAGCTATCGAAGCAGCCCAGAACTTCCACTTTACCTCCGAGCAGATTGGTTTCCTCCGTAGTAACAAGATTGTTAATGAGGAAACAATTGCTTACCTTGAGAACTATAAGTTTGAAGGAACTATCGAAGGTTACCGTGAAGGGGATCTATTTTTCCCCTACTCACCTATCCTTACCGTCATCGGAACTTTCGGTGACGCAGTTCTTCTTGAAACTGTTCTTCTTTCCATTATGAACTATGACAGTGCTGTTGGTTCCGCCGCAGCACGTATGGTTCAGGCTGCTCATGAAATTCCAGTCTTTGAACTCGGCTCACGTCGCGCACATGAGGAAGCTGCTGTAGCGGCTGCGCGTGCTGCTTATATTGCTGGATTCATGTCAACTTCAAACCTCGAAGCTGGTATGAAGTATGGTATTCCCACTATGGGAACTAGCGCTCACGCTTTCACCCTTGCTCACGAGACAGAGATTGAGGCTTTCCAAGCTCAAGTTGACTCACTAGGAGTTAAGACCACTCTTCTTGTCGATACTTACGATATTGAACAGGGTATCCGAAACGCTATTAAAGTTGCTGGTAGCAAACTTGGTGCGATTCGCATTGATAGTGGAAACCTTGTGGAAGAAACATTCAAAGCTCGCAAGCTGCTTGACCAGCTTGCGGCTTTCGGAACAAAGATTATTCTTTCTTCAGATATTGATGAATATATTATTGATGATCTTTACCGCGCACATGCTCCTGTAGCAGGTATTGGTGCTGGAACCAAGGTAGTTACTGGTTCAGGCCACCCAACAGCCGGTATGGTCTACAAGCTTGTAGCTATTGAAGGTGATGATGGTATTATGCGCAACGTCGCTAAGAAGGCAGAGGGCAAAATTAGTGTTGGTGGCCGTAAGAATGCCTACCGTATTATCAACGCTAGTAACCAGATCACTGAAGAAGTAATCATGGCTGGGCGTAATGTAACCGATGTTAAACTACCCACTCACACCCACAAACAAGAACTTATCGTAACGTACATGAAGGACGGTAAAGTTGTCTTTGCCCCTACCCTTGATGAAATTCGTGACTTCCACAAGAAGGCAATCAAGCAAATTGGGGTTAACAACACGATGCTTAACCCCAACACCGAACCCGCTGTAGCCACTCGCTATGAAATTGGAGAATAAAATGAGTAAGACCGCATTAATTATTGTTGATGTCCAGAACGACTTCTGCGAAGGTGGAAGTCTAGCCGTCACTGGTGGTATTGCTGTTTCCGAGCGAATCAAAACTCTAATCGAGAACAGCAAATATGATGTTATCATCGCTACTCGTGATTGGCATATTAATCCCGGTAATCACTGGGCTGAAAACCCAGACTACACTGACACATGGCCGCGCCATTGTGAAGCCGGTACTGAAGGTGCGGAACTTCGTACCCCCGTTAAAGAAGCCCTAGCTTCAGTTACCGTTCCTGTCTTTATCGTAAATAAAGGACAGTACGAAGCTGCCTACTCAGGGTTTGAAGGTGCAACCGATCAGAATAAGACTATTCCTCAAATCCTAATGGCTAACAATATTTTCAACGTTGATATTGTTGGTATCGCAACTGACCATTGTGTTAAGGCAACAGCTTTAGATGCTTTAACTAATGGTTTTACAACCAACGTGCTAACTAACTATATCGCTGGTGTTGGTGCTGAAACAAGTGCAGCCGCTTTAGAACTACTTAATGAAACAGGTGCTAACATTGTCTGAATACACTCCTCGTAGTGCGGAAGAAGCCGCTTTCCTAACGGCTTACGCTCCCAAAGAATACCCCTCTATTGCGTATACCGCAGATATTGTTATCTTCACCATCGTTAATGGTAGGCTTTCACTTTTGCTCGTCAAACGTGGCGGGCATCCTTACAAGGATTGCTGGGCCTTACCGGGTGGTTTTGTAAACTTTGACGAATCATCAGAAGATGCTGCTTCTCGTGAATTAGAAGAGGAAACAGGTCTAGGTATCTCTAGTTCTTTCCTTGAACAGCTAAAAACTTACTCTACGCCTAATCGTGATCCTCGAATGCGAGTTGTTTCTACTGCCTACATTGCTTTCATCCCATACGAAGAACTAGGTAACCCTGAAGCTGGCGATGATGCATCTGATGCTCATTACTTTGCTATTGAAGACTTGTTCTCCGATGATGAAAACATTGAACTTGCTTTCGATCATGAAACTATTATCCGTGATGGGCTTGAGCGTGCTCAGTCTAAGCTTGAATATACTCCTCTAGCAACACAGTTCTTACCGGAAACTTTCACGCTTTCTGATTTAAGACGCGTATATGAGGCGGTCTGGGGTACACAACTTCATGTTGGTAATTTCCGTCGCAAGGTTCTCAATACTCCTGATTTTGTAACTCCTCTTGGAAGTAAGGGTGGATCAACATTCGGAGAGGGCCGCACGGCTGAGCTTTTTAAAGCCGGTAAGACCATCCTCCTTCACCCAGCTATCCTACGTGGAGAGAATAAATAATGACAACCGTTGAAGTTGTTCAGGGTGATATTACAAAATTTCCTAGCGATGTTATTGTCAACGCCGCTAACTCTAGTCTTTTAGGTGGGGGTGGAGTTGACGGAGCAATCCATAAGGCGGCTGGCCCGGATTTACTTTTTGCCTGTCGTCTGCTAGGTGGAGCTAAAACCGGAGAAGCAAAAATAACTGATGCTTACGGAATTACTACGGCGCAAAAAATTATTCATACGGTAGGGCCAGTCTATAAAGGACTTGATCCAGAAATCGCTGCAGATTTTCTTTATTCATGCTACCAAAATAGTTTAACTTTAGCTAAAGGGTTTAAATCCGTTACCTTCCCTGCTATCTCAACAGGTATCTACGGATACCCTCTAGTTGATGCTACCGAAGTAGCAGTTAACGCTATTAAGGAATGGCTAGAAGAAAATCCTGATTCTTCTTTAGAAAAAATCTACCTAATTGCTTGGGCAGAAGAAGACTTTAAAGTAATTACTGAAGTTGTTAACGCTACATAAAGTTTTAAAAAATAAGTGTGAGCCAGATCTAGAATAGATCTGGCTCACACTTATTTTTGCTTAAGCTAACTGACCTTCAAGAACATGTAGCGGCATAGCTCCAACAATGCGTTTGACTTCTTTTCCATTTTCGAAAAGAATCATTGTAGGGATAGAGCTTACATTATATTGGGCTGCTAAATGTTGATTCTCATCCACATCAACCTTTTTAACATCAATACCCATTTTATTACCAGCATCAAATGTCTCTAAGATGGGAGCCATCATAACGCAGGGGCCGCACCAAGTAGCCCAAAAATCTACAAGGTGTTTACCTTCTGCGATTTTATCCGCAAAATCTTTTTCAGTTAAATTTTCAATGTTTGACATAATATTGTCCTTCTTTCAATCAGATGTAACAATATTTTTAATAAAACTATTTCATAGTTCTGAGAGGAACTGAATCGCATCATTTTTCTGTTGTTCTGTCCATCCTATTCTAGGATCTGTTTTTATAAGTTTGAAAGGTGCTTTAATTTTATCCTTAAGCCATATTTCATCTTCATCATAAAAATCATCATCAAACCATACAAAAGGAGTATTAACTTTTGTTTTATCAACGCTATTGAGCTTAAGAAAATTAAGTACTCCTGTTAATTTAAAATTACTTAAACCTGACTCAGAACTAGACAGATCGACATAGGGCAATCTACCAATACCTAGCACAGGGGAAATTAGGTTATTAGAATCATCCATCCAACTGCTAGCCCAAACCAGTTGGGCTGTAGTTGCTAGTTCATCTAACCAAACTTTATGAGATTTTAAAATTCTGAAGTTATCCCAATCAGAATAGACAACCTCATAATCTTCTATATCTTCAGCTTTAGCCAGAAATGGGTCAAGCACCCCATTAATATCCATGAAAACAAAAGGTTTCATATTAACCCTACTTTTACGTATTAAGGAACGTTTTAAGTTCAGATAACTCGGCTAACAAATTATCTAAATCTGCTTTGGTTCCCGGAGGAGCAAAAATAACATCAATACCATTCGCATGAGCTACTTCAATCTCAGCTAATGTTCCTACAGATTCTACCTTATCCGGTGTTAAAACTATTACTACATCAGATTCGATAATTGCTACATTGTTAACTTTCTGCGCAACTTCATGCCATGCACCCTGCCAAGCCCTATGGGGAGAATAAGTTAGATGCCCTTCACGTATAACAGCTACCCTAACGGCATCCCGCCATTGTGCGTAACTTAGATACTCATCAGAATGAATCCGCCCCCACCATGTTTTAATAGGGCCAATAATTACGACACGAAGCGGTGTGCCATCAGGAAGGTATGCTTCTACAGCACCATTACCCTCTTCAGCTAAAAGCTCTATAAATCGTTTGTCTAATTCTGGTGAAGTCATTCTAATACCATCCTACGTCAACTGAGTGCTGCCAAGCACCACAGGGTGTCCCATATCTACCTTGAATATAACTTAAACCCCATGCGATTTGTGTAGCAGGGTTTGTTTGCCAGTCATCTCCAGCAGAAGCCATCTTTTCGCCCGGTAAAGACTGCGGAATACCATAAGCACCAGAACTGCTGTTCATAGCATTCACTCTCCAACCAGATTCTTTATTCCATAATGCTACCAGACAATTAAATTCATTGCTATCCCACCCATGAGCAGCCACTTGCTCCGCAGCTATAGCTTGAGCAGAACCCGGATCAGCCGTTACAGTAGGCACATTATAATCCACAACTGGAACGGGAGGGGGAGGAGGCGGGGGATCTGTAACCCCAAAAGTATCACGAATAGGCATTGTTGACTCAATATCCGAACCGACAATAATAGTTTGCGGTGAAGCATTAAAATATTTTATTGTTTCCGGAGATTCAACAGGGTAACTAAAAGCTGGAGCAGGTAACACAATAACCGCCATGAAAGAGGTTATGACCCCAAAAGAGGCAACTCCTTTACTTCGTTTTATCATAAAAAGCTTTCAGTAGAAAATTCAACAATATATTTATATCGGTATTATAAGGACGGACGAAACTGAGCCTAATTCCGATAGAGATATGAATGAGAGGAAAAAATGGGTAGACCTTTAATATCTGGTGAAAGTATAGTAGTTGACATTGATGGCGACTTGCTTGTATGGACTGACGGATTAATATCTGGCGAAAATCACGAATTAGTCAAAAAAGCAAAGCAAGCTAGTAAATTTGAACTACCTACAAATTTAACTGTAAATGGCCCTACGGTTGACGCATTCCTTGACGATCCACAACAACCTTTAAAAGCTTTAGCAGCGTTAATCGCAGCTTCCCCCGGCAGAGCAACCATTCTTAATATCCCGGACTCTATTATAGATTTATTACCTTTCGATGATGAAGATGGAATTATAGATGTTTATCCTAATGAAGAGGCTGAATAATGTGTAGAGATAACGATCATGGTGGACGACGCTGCCCTGCAGATACCAGTGAAGCCAGAAGGTTAAGAAGAGCAAATGCGGGCGCAAGAAACGATTTCAAGCAATTAGCTGCTCCTCTGTTAGAAACAGAACTCACAGGGCATAATGAGCAACCTGAAGCTGTCCCTAGTATCACAATAGATACCATTAAGGAAACTATTGCTGAGCTAGACGAGTTGAAAAAATACGACACTCAAATTTTTATGAGAACCCCATCGGGAGAATATTCAATGCCTTTCGAAAGTTTATCCCATCGCTATGCTGCTCAAGAGGCAAACATACCAGCTATGGAATCTAAAGTCATCGAAATTGGTGCTCAGGTTACTTCTGTTGCGTTAGGAAGAACCGGTTTCACAGATGAAAAAATTCAAGAAGTAATGGTTGAAGAGCAGAGACATTTTCTTAAACTCCATGATGAAGTAGAAGCTGAGCTTATAGCTTACCAAGCAGAATTATTAACCAAATATGCTGACCCTGAAAATCCTAGCTCCAGCGGTTGGGTTTTATTAAGACGAGCTATTATAAAGGATGAAACGAACCTTGAAGCGCGAGCAGATGAAGCAAAGTATGAAGCTCTTCAAAAACAAAAGCAAGAATATAACATGGAAGTACAGAAAGCCCTACAGGGGCGTAGTGAACAAGTGTTACAGATGCTTAAAACAAATGCGACTACCTTTACAGAAGTCTTAGGTGAGATTCGACCTCTGGGAGGAGATATCGTAGTAGCAGAAAATTCTGCTAAGAGAGAAGTAAAAATTATGGCTGAGGTAGCTAAAGTTTACCCGACAGCTTGGATTGAAGATTCTAATAACGGAAACTCATTACGTATAAAATACACAAAATCTCGTGCTCATTATAATGATTCTGCTAGCCAAAATACTTTCACAGTATCCGAAATGCACAGAGGAACAACTAAACCTAAAGATTGGAAACCAGACGGGATTTCATATCATGAACAGGGGTGGATAGCAATTCCAGATGGTGAAGATTGGGTTCATCCTACAACAGGAGTAATCCATACCAATAGCGCGCGTGAGGGTGAAACTTTTTGGATTTACCCTCACTACGAATATTTCAACAGATGGGATCACCGTTCTCGCGATGGAGTACCAGTAGGTCATGGTTGGGAAAAAACCTTAGTAAGAAACTACCCTGATGATGGAACCACAAGAGAAGAATGGCGTAGAATTAAAAGAGAACGACGACAGACCTCTTGGGGTGTCCGTCAAGCTGAGCTAACTATTGATAGTGAACCTTCTGCTTACGGCCCCACAGGTTACCCTACAGCGTTACATGAATTCGCTCATCGAATTGAAGCTAAAGGGCCAAAGTTTCTTGACACTATGCAAGAAGAATTCCTTCGTAGAAGGACAACTTCTGTTGACGGTGAGCATGAGACTCTTAGAAGAATCTACCCCAAAAAGAAAGAGTATGGTCGTTTCGATAATTTTGCAGATAAATATATGGGTAAAGAATACTCTGGAACAAGGCATCATGAAATTTTATCTACAGGAGCAGAAGCTGTTTTTGCTGGAAAGTTCGGTTCATTAAGTGGTGTTGGAAATTATAAAGCTGACCCTGATATGAAAAACTTTATTTTAGGGTTATTCGCCGCCGCTTAAACCCAAAATACCCGGCAGAGAAAATCTCTGCCGGGTATTTTTTAGCTATACGAACTTCATTGTTCAAAAGGTTCTGGTTAACAAAAAATTTATAGACCCAGAATCTGCCCTCACTTCCGCCTACCGGGGTAATAGCCCGGTGCGCAAAGTTACTAACTTCATCCTATCGTATTTAATTATTTTGTCATTCTTAAACGCTACCGTCGCAACGTATAAACTGTAAAGGTAATTATTCTTCACAGAACCAGAAATTTATTGATTTAGGTTTTGTTAGCATCGAATCAAACGATAACAATTTTGTGTTCCTATAAATCCTATGTTAGCAACTAATAAGCACGATGAATCTCACATCCACCTCTAAATCGCAACCGGTACTCATAATCAACACCCCTTACTTCGTTTCAGAGGTTCTCCTTGCGGAAATTAATGTTGAAGCACTTCCCGATTCCTAAAAATTAGATAAAGCGTCTTTCCAGAACCCACTCAGGAGTCCCTTTTGTCCCTTAGGGATATTACCAGCTTCCCAGCCATAATATCTCACTTCACACCCGACAGTTTGGATAAAACATACCGAGTCTTTAAAATCACTATGTAATTATATGTAAAATCTTAGAGGGTTTCTCTCTCCCGCTCTAAATACAACTATAGCATAAAAAGTTTAATTGTCAAAATTATTTACAAACTTTTTCAAATATTTTTTAAGCTTCTTGAAGGTACTTAGGTAGAAGCTTAAAAGTATCTTTATTATTCCTTAACCAGATTCTAAATTCAAATGGATCAGAAAATGGAATAGAACTATCATGACCTGTAGCGCCATAACCCTTAACATAGTTACCGCGTTCATCTGTTTCTACCGTGGCAAAAGGCGTTCCATTTGTACTATAAATCACTTGATGATAGATTTTACTTTCACCTACTGGAACGGCAAATTTGTTACTCTTCAAACCGTAACGGCGTATATCGCCTGAAAGTTTACGCTGATGAGAATAAACAGCTTTATTTTTTTCTATGTTACGGCGAAGGCTAACTAATGATTCCTTTGCTGCGATAATATCACCGGAGTTATTATCTGTTGAAGCAAAAGTTTCTGGTAAATAATCTGGATTTTCTAAACTATTTTTAACTGTAATCATAAAACCTTTATTTTTTAAATCTGTTATAGTTCCTATTACATTATTTTTACTATAAGGCAAAGAACGATCGAATATTTCGTAGTAACCCGTTTTACGATTAGGGATATTATTTGAAACAATATAATTTGTACCATCAAAAAGTTTACTAACCTGCTGAGGAGTAATCTTATCGTTCGCTAAAGAAAGAAACTTTTCAATATTCTTATCATTACGTCGAGCAGATAAAAGTAAGCGTGCTTTACGTAGCTCTTCCTGATCTTTAATAGGGTTCTCACCTTTATCTTTAGCAGATTTTATACGTTCCTGTAATTCTTTAATACCTTCAGGAGTAGAGTTATATTGAGCACGGATGGCAACCCTATTAGCTTCAGCCTTCTGATAATTCACGCTACCAGAAGCAGTCATCATAGCATTATCAGCTTCAGCCATCATCTGAGCCATAACGGTTTTACCATGATAAGGGCAAAACTGCGGTTCTTTAGCTTTACATTGTTGTATCTCGCTCATATATTATCTCTAACAGTTTTCAACTAACCGCTCCGATAAAATATTTATGAAAACCAAGAAAATAACAAGCATACCCTTAAGTATTGGTATGCTTGTTGGAGCTATAATCGGTGGGCTTGGAGGAGTCTATCTATTAGGTGAGATTATTTTTACAGTAGCTCGTATTCTTTTAGGGTTATCTGAAGAAAAACTTACTATTATAATAATCCCTATAATAGTATTAAGTATTTTGGCTATTGTTGGAACTCTAATCCTAGTGGCCTCAATTTTTGTTCAGCATAGAGTTTTACAGATACTTATTATAGTTTTCTCAGTAGCGGTTCCCATATTAGGGGAAATAATAGATTTAACAATAAGAACGTTTGCTTTGTATAATGAACTCTTACAATCTAATATTGTCTTCTAAATGGGGAGTGCCCCAAACAGAATTCTGTTTGGGGCACTCCCCATTTCTTTATTAACCCTTAATCCGAGAGAGAAGGCGAGAAGACATAGGGTAAAGCTTAGGGTTGTTGACATGACTGTTGTTAAAGTCTTGAGGAGTTAAAGAACGACCAAGACGACCTTCTACGCAGCCAATGCAGATCATTCCACGATTAGAGGCATGGATAGAGAACCATGTAGTATCGACAAGCATGTAATGTTCATGAATCTTTCCAGTGTCAACGCTACAATCAAGACATAAAAACTTTTTACGGGATGCCATTTTTTCTTCCTCCTCTTCAATAAGAAGTTTATCAGATTATGAACAAAAAATCAATTACGGATTATTGCCGATATTTGAATATAATTGAGGTGATATTTTGTTTTACGTTCTAACCAGTTTGAGTTTGATTTTGGGTACGTTAGCGTTATCTTCTATAACTTTAAAAAACCAACCGAAATGGTTGCTTATAACTAATATAGTATTAGGAATAATCTTCCTTGCCTACCCATTGTACGCATTATTTTTAGTGCCCGAAACCCAGCCGGTTCTATTCCCTGCTTTTGTTAGTGTAATACCTTTAATAGGGTACTTACTAGCTATATTAGCTAATAAGGGTATAGAATTTAAGAAAATTAGTTTAGAGAAAAAATCTAAACTTAAAAACGAACCTCTTAATACCCCTCAAATCTCACGTAGTGTGAACCCTGCTATACCAGTACAACAAAACAATATTTTGCCATCTCCTGTTCCTGATGTCTCCCGAATTCCCCAAGTATCACAAGCGACTCTCGTTAGACCCGCTCCAGAGACTTTTGCTCCTCCGGTTCAATCTGTTCAGCCTTCTGCACAAGTTGAACCAGCTAAGCCAAATAACGGCAAGATGGTTTTACCTGATTTCTTTTAATATCACATTGCTATAACATTAAATAATTTAACCAAATTTTATGTCTTTTTTAGCGGATAATTAACTTGAGGTAAATAAATGATTAACATTGTAATATTAGCAGCAGGATTAGGTAGCCGTTTGGGTCGAGATATCCCTAAACCATTAACAGAACTAGCTGATGGTCGAACCATTATGCAGCAACAAGTTGATAATATCAACGAAGCTTTCGGAGAAAAAAATATTAACCTAAATATTGTAGTAGGATACAAATTAGAGTTGATCATTGAAGCAAGACCTGACGCATCATTCATCTATAATGAATCATACGATATGACAAACACATCGAAAAGCTTGATGAGAGCATTAAAAGCGTTACCTTCTAATGAGGGAGTCCTTTGGTTAAATGGTGATGTTGTATTTAACCCTGAAATTCTTAAAAAAGCAGCGAAGCTAATAGCTAAAGATCAGTCTTTTGTGGCGGTTGATACTTCTTCAGTTGGGGAAGAAGAAGTTAAATATACAACCGATGCTGAAGGATTTATTGATAACATCTCAAAAATAATAGACACAGATTCAGCATTAGGCGAAGCTGTAGGCATTAATTATATTTCGAGTACAGACAATAAAACGTTACAATATTGGTTGAAAAAAGTTAACGATAATGATTACTTTGAAAAAGCTCTTGAACTTGCTATCAAAACAGATAAAGTCTTAATCCAACCATTTGATATTTCCTCTCGTGGTTGGTACGCAGTTGAAGTAGACTTCGAAGAAGATCTACAGCGCGCTAATCTTGTAGCCATCTAATTTTAGATATTATCTATATCAATCTCGTTATGAGTTTCGTATAAATAAGTCGCTGCTACGGCACATTGACGAGAAGGAATAAGTTTTCCTTCAGGAGTAGAGCAAGTATCGCAAATTCTTAAGTCAATATTATCCCACCTAGCATTTGCAGAATAGATAATAGGATGATGTTGCCCGGTAGAGTTATTTGCTAACCAGCTAGCAAGTCTACTATTTTGAGGCAAAGCGCCCCAACCATCTTCGAAGTAATACTGTTCCATTTCTGCATCTTCAAGAATCCCTTGAGCAGAAACTGATGCCTCTTCTTGAACTTGTCTCTTAATTAGCTGTCGTAAACTGCTTTTTCTAGAAGGAATGTTCTTAGAAGAAGTATGGCCTGTTCGCGCCATATCTCCAAGCATCTTAATATGATTTGTCATTAATTCCATTTTAACATAGGTGGTAAGAAAATGGAATTAATTAATTTATTGCCACTAACTTAATGTAAGTAACACCATTCAAGCTTTTCTCCGTAGTCCTGCCATACTCAGAGTTTGTTATACATTTAGTGTTCTCTTCCACCGCTAATATTTTATATTTAGTATCTCTAGGAAGCAAATACTCAAATTCACCAAAATTATATCTAATGGGAGCACCTTCCCTAGTTATTATCTCGAAAAAGACAGGTGAAGCATCTGAGCCAAAATCTAACCCAACAGAAGGATCGGAAGAAGTGGAAGCGAAATTATTGAAACTAACTACTGCCCCCTTTCTAACATTTTTCCACGAAGAGGGAATTTTATCCATTCCACGGTAAAGAGATCTTGGAGCTACAGGTAGTTCAGCCTTTGATAAAGCAACATCTATTAACCCAATTTGCTCAATTACTTCTGGTTTATGGTACATATTAAAATCATAATCAGGTTTTGTAAGTAAATACGTTATTTCCCTAGAGCCGTATTCATCCGTATATTTATGGAAAGCATAACGCTCATCAGATGTTAACTTTTTGTCAAATTCATCATACTTTGCATGAAAATCATCTAAAGTTTCCGTGTAGGAGAAAGTTTTAACAATTTTAGGAGGAAAATCAGCGTCAATTCTTTCAAACAAATCATAAACACGCTCGCCAAGCATCAAAGGTTTATAATTACTATGGTAAGGACACTTTAAGGGGTCTTTTGCCCTACAATTATTATAAGGATTCTTTATAAGGCGTTTTTGGGGCATGATATATAATATCTAACATAAGCTAATTGCTTTTCTTTTAAAAGAATGTTATGATTAGAATATATAAACGTTAATTAAGAAGGTGGATTCAAAATGGTAATGCCAAAGAATTTTATTTTAGTTCGGCACGGCCAATCTGAAGCAAACGTTATACAAAAACAGGTTAAATCTAACCCTACATTTGAACTACCAAACGATTTCTACCAACGTCATGATTCGCTCACAAGACTTTCTGAACTTGGAGTTGAACAGGCTATAGCAGCAGGTAACTGGCTACGCGCTAACAACTTAGATATCTTCGATAGAGCTTATGTTTCTCCGCATGTCCGCGCTTGTGAAACAGCGGCTCACCTTGATCTTAATATCAATTGGCTAAAGGATGACCGTTGGCGAGAGCGTGACTGGGGTGAATATGGAATGGTAAACGAAGCTGTTCGTGAACAAATCTATCCTCACTCTAACCATCTAAAATCTATCAACGGATGGTATTGGTGTCCACCGGGAGGGGAATCATTAGCTACCGGAGTTCGTGAACGATTCTCTAGTATTCTCGGAACTTTACATCGTGAAGCAGCCGGTGAGGACGTAATTGCGGTCACACATGGTGAAACAATCCGAGTAGCCCAATTCGTTATCGAAAGGCAGACACCTTCAGAGTGGCTTGAAGAGGACGAAAATGAAGAATACAAAGTTCAAAACACCCAAATTATTCATTACACCAGAGTTAACCCCGTAACTGGCGAGCTTGACTCTAAAATCCGTTGGAGAAGAAGCATCTGCCCTTGGGATGAAACCAAATCATGGAATAATGGCGAATGGGTTCAATTTGATAGGTTCAGCTACTCTAATAAAGATCTTTTAGAAAGTGTAAATAAAGTTCATCGTCTGCTATAAGTAACACCCGATATCTTCTATATGGTGCAACTTAATCAACAAAAACTTTTAGAAGAAGTATTAGAGATAGCAAAAAATACGGGAGAGATCTTAGTTTCATATTTTGAATTAGAACATGAATACAACATGAAACCCAAAATAGGTATCACCGGATATCAAGGAGATTTTGCTACAGAAGCTGACACCAAAGCTGAAGATTACATAGTAGATCAACTTAGGATGTTACGTCCTAACGATAAATTTGTTGCGGAGGAGAACGGAACTTATGAGCCTGAATCTGGTATTGAACCTGAATATATTTGGTATATTGACCCATTAGATGGAACAATCAACTACAGTAGAGGCGATTCAAACTTTGCTGTTTCTATAGCTCTAAAAAGGGCAAGCGATAATAAAATAATTTTGGGAGTTGTTCATGCGCCCCTTCTTCATAAAACATGGTTCTCAACTGAAGAATTAGGATATTCGTATGTTCGAATTAAAAATGAAACACATAGTTTACCTAAGTTAACAGACAAACGAGGCAAAGTTATCTCTTTAGGTTTCGGCCATAACCTTGATGTTACAACAAAAATAGCTAATAACATTCCAAATATTTTTTCAAGGTTCTCATCAATCCGTAAACTGGGTTCATGCGCTATTGAACTTTGTTTAATCGCGGATGGTACATATGATGCTCATCTTTCAAGCTCTGTTTATTTATGGGATTTCTCAGCCGCTGAAATAATTCTTTTGAACTCTGAGAAAAAGTTTAGAAAGAATTCTATTGACGGAAACTATCGGTACTCACTAGTCGTAAGCGATGAAGAAGATTTTGACTTTCTAAATCAAATTTTATAAAATCCTTTTACGTGTTAGCATATAATGGAAATATATAACTAAAAGCGTTACGGATATAGCAATTAGAATGCTTATAGGGTAAAGCAACATGTAACTGAACGTACCATATAATTTCATGCCGAAAAACCCTAAAGTGATCACAATGATACTTGTTAATCCTGTGAAAGCTGAACTTATCAAATAAAAACGTTCAGTCTGAATATTTATTGGCATATTAAATAGATCGGCAAAATATTACCAATTTTGTTTACTGAAACCCGCACGCCAAATACCAACGTAGCTGTTCACATCTTTAATTATTTCTCCTTTAGGAAGATTATCTAGAGGTAAACATCCAGAGCTTTTAAACCCAATCTCAAAAGAAGAACCATTAACAGAAACATCAGAAACATAAATAACGTAGTCAGTGGTGGAATTGATGATGCTCGTGTAAGTGATACCAGTGTCTTTCTTTCCAAGGAAAGTGGTTTTGTTATCTGTTGAAGGAAGAAAATACCAACCGTTATTCAATAAACTATCAACAAAAGTTTTTGTTGAATTTTGTATGTCTATTGAATCATTCAAATAAACATTAGTGATCTGCTCAAAATCTCCAAAATCAGTAGGGCATGAACGATATAAAGTCCAATTTGAAGCTACTGGAACTGCTCCTCCAGAAATTAACCTATCTACAACACCTAAGCTATTTTCAGGTGTAAAAGCTTCTGAAATTAAAATATTATATTCATCAACCATAGAAGACAAATGACTATTAATTTCTAAACCTGTCCCCGGCTGAAAACCTAAAGGATTCATACCATACACAGCAGCGCGAACATCCCCACCTGAAGGATCTTCAAGAGGAGGTTCATACGATAATCCACAACCGGATAGTAAGAAAACTCCGGATACAGAAAGAACAATAGCAACAAACTTTTTCACAAGTATAAGCATAACATAAAACGCGAGGAATATTATGGCCATAAAAACCGATATACTTATTAACAAAACAAGGAGATTCATGTCAAGCCCAGCCTTATCAAGAAATGCTAAATTTCAACCCGCTCAGACTGTTAATGAACTAAATAACCTATACAACCAGCCCGCCGCTGGAGTAAATGTAATGACAATGGAAAACACATTACAGAAAACTGTTATTTCTTTTGCCTTACTTCTTGTAACCGCAGCGGTAGGATGGTTTATTCC
>Ga0247742_10000994_pt1 | contig 20956 bp, 22 predicted proteins | sample UWRJL208509C2_FD_180944 | JGI IMG/M metagenome (GOLD analysis project Ga0247742, IMG submission 180944) | Plant litter microbial communities from Arlington Agricultural Research Station in Wisconsin, United States - UWRJ-L208-509C-2 | ecosystem: Environmental > Terrestrial > Plant litter >... | reverse complement strand
CCAAGCTCGGTCAGCCGGAACGCATCCGTTACCGCGATTCGTACGAAGGCCTGATGCTGGACGCGGTCAAGGGCAGCCCGGCGCTGTTCGTGCGCAAGGACGAGACCGAAGCCGCGTGGAAGTGGGTCACCCCGATTCTCGAGGGCTGGAGCCAGGACGAGAACGGTCCGGACAGCTACGAGGCCGGCACCTGGGGTCCGGAGTCGGCGCGCGAGCTGCTGCAGCAAGCGGGGCACGCCTGGGTGGAAGATATCGCTGCCTGAGGTAGCTAAGTAGGAGCCGATTCATCGGCGATGCTCTTAGATCACCACGGTATCAACGCTCGGATCACCCGCCTCCATCACCTGCATCAACCGATCGAGGCCCTGCTTCAGGCGCATGCGATCCTTCACGCCGCCCAGTGAAATGCGGATGGCCTGCTCCCGCGGCGCGCCGGGAGAAAAAGCATCCGATGGCGTGACCGCGAGGCCTTCCAGGCGCGCGGTCATCGTCAGCGATCGCGCCGTCCAGCGGCCCGGCAAGGGCAGCCAGAGATGAATGCCTTCGGTCGGCGGAGCCTCCACGCCCGCGTCCACGCCGACACCCGTTCCTATGCCGCCGGGACGCAGGATCCGCATCGCCATCGTCTGCCGTTCCGCGGCTTCCGCCCGCACGCCGGCAAGGAGCCGTGCCGCCGTACCGTCGTGGATCCATTGCGTCGCCAGTGAGGTCATCACCGGCGTCGACATCAGCGTGACGGCGCGCAGGCGGCTGAGGAAGGCGGAACGCGCGGCGGCATCCGGTGTCACGACGTACGCCGTGCGCAAGCCCGGCGTCAGCGCCTTGGACAGGGTGGCGATGTAGTACGTCCGTTCCGGCGCAAGGCGCGCCAGCGGCGGCGGTGCGGCTTCGCACAGCGGCCAATACGGGTCGTCCTCGATGATGCGCAGGTCATGCTTCCGCGCCACGGCGACGATCTGTTCGCGGCGCCCCGAGGGCATGGTCGTCGCGGTCGGGTTGCGCAGGGTCGGGTTGAGATAGATGACGCGCGCGCGATGTGCGATGGCTGCGTTCGCAAGCGCATCGGGGAGCATGCCCTCGGCATCGCTGTCGACGCTCACCAGGCGCCGGCCGAGATGCGCGGCGGCGCTGATCATGCCCGGGTACAACACCGGTTCGACCAGCAGGGCGTCGCCGGCATCGCTCATGGCGAGGACGAGTGCGGCGAGGGCGGCCTGCGCGCCGGGGCAGGTCACCACCCGCGCGTCATCGAGCCGTCCGAGCATCGGGGTGAGCCATGTCACACCCGCTGAGCGATCGGCTTCGCTGCCACCGCCAGGGTGGTAACTCATCAGGAGGTGCGAGTCGGTATGGGTCAGTACCTGGTCCACGCCGCGCTTGAGCAGGGCGGTGAAGTCGATGCCCTGCGGCGGCGGCGGGATGTTCATGCCCAGATCGACGACCTGCGCGGTGTCGAAACGGGGCGCGGACACGAAGCTTCCCATCGCACCCTTCGCATGCAGCAGCTTGCGCTCGCGCGCTTCGGCGTAGGCCCGGGTCACCGTGGTCAGGTCCATGCCCAGCGCCGTCGCCAGTTGGCGTTGAGGCGGTAAACGGTCGCCGGGACGCAGGCGCCCATCGGTGATCGCCCGCTCCAGGAAGCGGACCACCTGCAGGTAGCGCGGCCCTTCCTCGTTGAGGACCCCCGCCCAGTCCAGCCCGTGTAGAGAGCTTGTCCGTGTCACAACGCCACCGATGCATGGATAAGGTCGACACCTAGTATGCGCCGTGCCTCTCCAGGGATGCCTACATGCCTGCGTCATCGATGATGCATGGGTCGCTGCGCGCTACCGGTTACGTTCCCCGGCGGCCACGGCCTCGAGCAGTGAAATCACCCGCTCGCCGTCCCCGGCGAGCGCCACCTCTACCGCGGTGCGCCCACCCAGCTCCTTGATCGGCGTGAGGAGGAGCCAGTCCCAGACCGCCTGGCGGTCGGGCTCGATGCCGTAGGCCAGGTCCGCTATCCGTCGCATGATCCGTTTGCCCATCGCTCAGAACACGTGGCTGAGGGAAACGAAGAAGCTGCGGGTATGGTCGGCACTGACCATGGGGCTGTCGGTGACGGCATCTGGCAGGATCGTGTAGCGCATGCCGCCGGAGGCGACCCACGACGGCGACAGGCGATAGATCGCCATGAGGTTGACGTAGGGCGCCGTGCCGCTGTCGGCGTGGTAGGCGGACAGGCCACTACGCAGGGCCTCGCGACCGCTCACCCCGTAGTAATAGTCGTTGAGCGCGCTGTTGCTGCGCGCGACGCCCACCGTCGGAATGAAGGTGACCACGCCCTTGCGCAGCGGATAGCTGTAGCCGGCATCGAGCAGGGTACCGCCGCCGTGGCCGGTGAATTCCTTCTGCGCGCTCGTCGAGATGACGCCCCATTCCGCGGTGTGCCGCCAGGCCACGCCGGCCATGCCGGAGATGTTGCGGTTGGACAACTGGCGAAGCCGCGCATCGTCGGTGTCCTGGTGCCGGAAACGGTTGGCGAAGGGCGAGACGAGGATCGAGAGCTCGTCGCTGCGCGTCGAGAGCAGCTTGTAGCCGGCCGAGGTGCCACGGAAGTAGAAGGATTTGCCTTCGTAGCTGACGACGGGCAGGGGCAGGGCCTTGTTGTCGTAATTGCGGTAGGGACTGGGTGCCCAGGCGGCACCGACGCCGAGGCTCCAGCCGGGCGCGCGCTCGTCTGCGGATTGGGCGGAAACGGCGCCAGACAGGCCGATTCCGGCGATCAGGGCGAGCAGGGAGGCGGAGCGCGAACGGAATACCGACATGCGGGGACACTCGTGGGGACGATAGGCCGCGGATGGTGGGGAGCGGACATTGCCCCAACATTGCGTGGCCGGATAGGCGTTTAGCGCGTGTTAGGATCGCGCCCCTTCGGGAGGGCACATGCGCATACTGCTGGTGGAAGACGAGCCGGAGATGGCCGCCGCGCTGCAGGCCGGCCTGCACCGGCACGGCATGCTGGTGGATATCGCGCCGGATATCGCGCACGCCACCGAGGCCCTGCAATGCAAGGTGCACGATCTGCTTCTGCTCGACCGGCAACTGCCGGACGGTGACGGCGCGACGCTGTTGATCAAGGCACGGGCGACGCATGCCGACCTGCCGGTGATCATGCTCACGGCGCGGGGCTCGCTCGCCGATCGCATCGATGGCCTCGATCTCGGTGCGGACGACTATCTGGTCAAACCCTTCGCGATCGAGGAGCTGCTCGCACGTATCCGGGCGATTTCGCGTCGTCCCGCGAAAATCGCCTTGCCGCTCGCGACGGTGGGCAATCTCTGCTTCGACTTCACCGCGCGCGAAGCCTTGGTGGATGGCCAGCCCCTGCGCTTGCAGCGGCGGCAGTTGCTGCTGCTCGAGACGCTGGCGTACCGCCACGGGCGAACGGTGCAGCGCGAGGTCCTGCAGGAAGCGGTGTACGGCTTCGACGATGCGATTCAGTCCAATGCGCTGGATGCCCACGTGTCCAAGCTGCGCCGCGCCCTCGTCGAAGCGAGCGCTAGCGTGGAAATCCACGTGATCCGCGGTGTCGGTTACCTGCTTCGGGAGGTTCGCGATGGGCAGGCACGCTAAGTCGCTCACCGTCCAGCTGGGCGTACGGCTCAGCGTGCTGCAGATCGTGATCCTGGTCGCGACGATCGCTGCGTTGACCTGGAGCATTCTCGACACGCGGGCAGCCTATATCGACGAAGACCTGGCGCGCGGCATCGCACGTGCCGTGACCGTCGACGAGGGGACCATGCGATTGCGCACCGGAGACTGTCTACGCAAGGAGCTCGACGCCGCGCCGCAGCTGTGGTTCGTGGTCACCGACGAGCAAGGTCATCGCCTCAGTCATGGCGCCGTCCCGGAGGCTTATCGCTCGCTGGTGGCGTCGCTCGCCACGCTGCAGTCCTCCGAGGTGCATACGACGAGCGCGCCTTATGAGCTGGCCATGCGGGTGGTGGTCGAGAACACCGCCTACGGTCGCCTCCATGTCATCGTCGGTGGTGCGCCGCTGGTCGGCCTCGGACGCGTCTTCGTCAAGATTTCGCTCTACCTCGGCACGCGTATCGGTTTGCCGCTGGTCCTGGTCACGCTGATCGCCGTGCCCTGGCTCATTCATCGTTCGATGGCCGGTGTCGGCAAGGTGGCGGACCAGGCGCAGCGGATCAACATCGACGAGCGCGGCGCCCAGCTGGAAGATGGCGCAGTGCCGCGTGAGCTGCAGCCGCTGGTGCGCGCCTTCAACCTTGCGCTGGAACGACTGGGCGAAGGCTACGATGCCCGCGACCGTTTCCTCACCGATGCCGCGCACGAGTTGCGCGCGCCCATCGCGATCCTCGAAGCCCGACTCGATACCTTGCCGCCTGGGGACGCCCGCAGCCGCCTGCTGACCGACCTGGCCCGCCTGGCCAACATTGCCGAGCAGCTGCTCGACCTGCAGCGACTGGGCAAACAGGTCACCGAGTTCGAACCACTCGACCTGGTGACCCTCGTGCGCGAGGTCAGTGCGGACGTGGCGCCGCTGGTGCTGGACGCAGGCTATGAACTGGCCATGGACGCGCCCGAGCACGCGGTCGTGGTCATGGGCGACCGTCTTTCCCTGTCCCGTGCGGTCACCAACCTGATCCAGAACGCCATCGCCCATGCCGGTGGCAAGGGCCTGATCCATGTCGCGGTGATGGAGGAGGGTGTGTTCGAGATCAGCGACGAAGGCCCGGGCATTCCCGAGGCCGAGCGCGCCCGGGTATTCACGCCGTTCTATCGTCTGCGGCCAAGCAGTGTGGGCGCGGGGCTCGGGCTGCACCTGGTCCAGGAGATCGTCGCGCGGCACGGCGGTGAGATCGCCGTCCTCGACGCCCCCGGCGGCGGTGCGCGTTTCTCGGTTCGGATACCCCGCTCGTCATAGGAGCGGTGGGAGCCATAAAGATGTGGGAGCCGATTCATCGGCGAAAAGCCAACGGAGCGGTGAAGCCGTGCCGCCAATCGCCGATAAATCGGCTCCCACAAGGTCATGGCAGGGCAAGCCCTTCCTATTGTTTCCGGAGTGTTCGCCCGCATTATGGGACGAGCGGTGGAGCGGGCCCGCCACTGGCCTGCAGCCCCCGATCTTCGTCCCTCTGGAGGTCCCCATGTCCGACTACCGCAAGACGCCTGAAGCCCTCGCCAAGTTGACGCCCGAACAGTTCCGGGTGACCCAGCAGAGCGGTACCGAGCGTCCGTTCCACAATGCATTTAACGACAACAAAGAGCCGGGTATCTACGTCGATATCGTTTCCGGTGAGCCCTTGTTCTCGTCGTTCGACAAGTTCGACAGCGGCTGTGGCTGGCCCAGCTTCACGCGCCCGCTGGAGGCCGATCATGTCGAGGAGAAGCGCGACATCACCCACGGCATGATTCGCACCGAAGTGCGTTCGGCCAACGGTGACAGCCATCTGGGTCATGTCTTCCCGGATGGTCCGCGCGATCAGGGCGGCCTGCGTTACTGCATCAATTCGGCGTCGCTGCGTTTCATCCCGGTGGCCGATCTCGAGAAGGAAGGCTACGGCCAGTACATCCACATGTTCGACAGCGAAACCGGAGGTGTCCTATGAGTTCGCGCGCCATTCTCGCCGGCGGTTGTTTCTGGGGCATGCAGGACCTGATCCGCAAGCAGCCGGGCGTCATCGCCACGCGCGTGGGCTATTCGGGCGGTGACGTTCCCAATGCGACCTACCGCAACCACGGCAGCCATGCCGAGGCGATCGAGATCGAGTTCGATCCCGCCCGGATCAGCTACCGGAAGATCCTGGAGTTCTTCTTCCAGATCCATGATCCGACTACGCTGAATCGGCAAGGGAACGACCGGGGCGAAAGCTATCGTTCGGCCATTTTCTACCTCGACGACGAGCAGAAAGCCGTCGCCGAAGACACCATCGCGGACGTCAATGCGTCGGGTCTGTGGCCGGGCAAGGCAGTGACCGAACTGGCGCCGGCAGGCCCGTTCTGGGAGGCCGAGCCGGAGCACCAGGACTACCTGGAGAAGTACCCGAACGGCTACACCTGCCATTTCATCCGTCCGGACTGGGTCCTGCCCCGGCGCGCCGCCTGATCCCGCCTGGCGTGCCGGCTCTGGTATAAGGGCCGGCACGCAAGACAGGCTGGGGGGCCTCGACATGAAGACAGGGAAGAAAGGCTACGCCGCGATCCTGTGGATCGCGTTGCTGGTGGCCATCGGTTTACTCAGGGCGACGAACCGGTATCTCATCGATATCGCCAATCATGTGCCATCGTTGTTTGCGCCGAAGCTGATCGACGAACTCACCGGTTCGTTGAGCTTCGGCGTTTTTCTGCCCGTGTTGTTCTTCGTGTTGCGCCGTATTGCCCGCATGGCGTCGGCACCGGGACGGCTGTTCTCGCATCTCGGGTTGTTCCTCTCGTTGTCGTTGGCGCAGACCAGCCTGATGCTGGGGCTGCGATTGCTGGTGTTTCCGCTCGCCGGCTTCGCGCGTTTCGCCGCGATGCCGACCGGATGGCGTTACCTCATGGAGATGCCGACCCAGCTTTTCTTCTACGCGGTGATCGCGCTTGGCCTGTGGCTGGTCGATCGCTACCGCGAAGGGCAGGCCAGGGAACTGCGTGCCGCGCAGCTGGAGTCGGCGCTGTCCGACGCACGCCTGGAAGCCTTGCGCCTGCAGCTGAATCCGCACTTTCTCTTCAACACGCTCAACGCCGTCTCTGAGCTCATGTACGAGCGGCCACAGGTGGCCGATGAGATGCTCTCGCGTATCGGCGCGCTGTTGCGTGCAACGCTCTCGGCGACCGCGCAGGAGCATCGGTTGGCCGACGAGTGGCAGCTGCTGTCGCTGTACCTGGATATCCAGCGTGCGCGTTTCGGTAGCGGACTGGACGCGCAGGTCGAAGGCGATGCGGCACTCGACGATCTCCACGTGCCCTTCCTGATCCTGCAACCGTTGGTCGAGAACGCCATCGAGCATGGCGGCGGTGGCGATGGCAGGCGTGTGGCGGTCGACGCCAGGCGCGAAGCGGGGAGATTGACCCTGCGCATTCGCGACTTCGGCGGCGGTACGTCGCGTCCTGGCCATGGCATCGGCTTCGCCAATGTCGACGCTCGCCTGCGGCATCTCTACGGCGACGATGCCGGCGTGAGCCGCGACGCGGCGGTCGGAGGCGGCTCCGTGGTGACCGTATGGCTGCCCGCGCGGCGCTGGGCAGCGGCATGAGCCTGCGTGCGGTGGTCGTCGATGACGAGGCGCCCGCACGGGCCAAGTTACGTCGTTACCTCGCGACGGCAGAGGGTCTGGAGTGGGTGGGTGAGGCGAGCGATGGCATCGCGGCCATCGACCTGATTCGTCGATGTCGCCCGGACGTGGTCTTCCTCGACATCAGCATGCCCGGCATGGACGGCTTCGCCGTGTTGCAGGCCCTGGGCGAACCTTTGCCGGCGGAGATCGTCTTCGTGACGGCGCATGACACGCACGCCGTGCGGGCGTTCGACGTGCATGCGTTCGACTATCTGCTCAAGCCCGTGGGACCCGAGCGTTTCGACCGTCTCGCCGCGCGGCTGCGCAAGCTGCTGGTGCCTTCCGCGAGCCTGGGTGTTCGCATGGACGGCCTGCTGGATGCCTTGCCGCCGCCGGCACACTACGTGGAACGCCTGCTGCTTCCGACCGGCGATAGCGCGGAGCTGGTGCATGTCGATCGCATCGACCGCATCGAGTCGGACCGCAATTACATCGACGTCTACGTCGAAGGCACGCCGCGCCGCTTGCGCGGCACGCTGGATGCCATGCAGGCCCGTCTGTCGCCTGCGCACTTCGTCCGGATCAATCGATCGACCGTCGTCCGGCTCGATGCGATCCGTGAGCTGAAGCCCTGGCCCGAAGGGGAGCAGCGCCTGCTGTTGCGCGATGGCGCTCGGGTCACCTGGACTCGTCGCTACCTCGACCAGTTGCCACCGGGTCTCGCGCTCGAGATCTGACTCGTCCCCGGATCGCGGGTTTTCGTCCCTGTGTGTGCCCCGTATCGCCCTGGCGACGTGCAGACTGCGCAAAACCAGAGGGGATGGCCGTGGGTAAGCGAACATTGATCGTGGGAGGCATCGTTGTCGTCGCCATGGCCGGCGCGTGGGCCGTGTTCCGTCCGGACCAGGCCCTTCGCGTCGCAGCAGGCGTAGCCGCGCACCATATCTGCTCGATGACCTTCATCGGCCACCAGGATCCGGGGCGCACCTACGACGAACTGGTTGTGCCGATGATCGGCGGCGTGGCCGGTCGCCTGCTTACCGTGCATGTCTCGCCACGGACACAGAGCGTCGAGGTATCGAGTCCACTGCGCTCACTGGCCCGCGCGTCCTTTACTCCCGGCTACGGTTGCCGTCTCGATCTGGCGGGCAACGTGCCCCTGCCGGTCGAGCCGCCCACGGTGACGAAGGCGACACCGTTCGACGATGACTTCGCGCCGGACGAAACGGTCATCGCGCGCAAACCGGCGATGGTGGCGGCGCTCGATCGCGTGTTCGCCGAACGTCCCGGCGAGCCGGTAAAGCACGTCAAGGCCGTGGTCGTGGTCAAGGATGGCCTGGTCGTTGCCGAGCGCTACGCCGACGGTTTCGATGCGCATACGCCCTTGCTCAGTTTCTCCGTGGCGAAGTCCTTTACCAATGCATTGATCGGCATGCTCGTCAGCGAAGGCAAGCTGCGTGTCGAGCAACCGCTGGATGCCCCCGAGTGGCGTGCGCCGGGCGATCCGCGCACGACGATCACCGTCGAGGACCTCATGCGCATGCGTAGCGGACTGGCCGCTGAAGAGGCCGAGTCGGCCTTCAGTCCCGTCGCGCAGATGGAGTTCCTGCACGCGGACATGGCGGCGTTCGCCGCTGCCCAACCCGCGAAAGAGGCGCCCGGCAAGACCTTCGAATACACCTCGGCGGACACCGTGCTGCTCGACCGGAAAATCGGCGAGCTGATCGGCGGCGGTGCCGCAGGCGTGCGCGACTACGCCCGAAGCCGGTTGTTCCGCCGCCTCGGCATGCACGATGTCACCATGGAGTTCGACGGGAAGGGCACCTTCGTCGGTTCCACGTACCTCTACGCCAGCGCGCGCGACTACGCGAAGTTCGGCCTGCTCTACCTCAACGACGGGGTCGCCCCGACCGGCGAACGACTGCTCCCGCGCGGATGGGTGGACTGGTCGCGCACGTCCACGCTCGGCGCGCCTTACGGCGCCGGCTTCTGGACGAACGACGGACCCAGCCAGCCGGCGAAGTGGCGCGTCGAGGGTGGCTTTCCCAAGGACGGCTTCTTCGCCAGCGGCACGATGGGCCAGCGTATCTACATCGTGCCGTCGGCCCACCTGGTGGTGACACGCTTCGGTTATTCGGCGCCCCCGGACTACGGCATCCAGGACGATGTCGCCCTGATCAAGGCGGCTATCGAGAGTTATCGATAGTGAGCAGGTCGGGCATGCGGTCGATCACGGCGAGTGCGCCGATCGCATGCAGATCGAGCGACTTGCGATAGCCGTAACTGACCATCACGAAGGGCAGGCCGGCATCGCGTGCGGCAAGCACGTCGCTCTCGGAATCTCCGACCATGAGCGTCTCACTCGCTGCGACGCCCGCCTCGGTGGCCAGGTGCAGCAGGGGTACGCCACTGGGTTTACGCTCGGGCAGCGTATTGCCGCCAACGATGCCGTCGATGTACGGAAGCATCCCGCGCGCCTCGAGCAGGGGGCGGACGAACTCCTCGTTCTTGTTCGTGCACACGGCGAGCTTCACGCCCTGCGCGTGCAGCGAAGCGAGCGTATCCACCACGCCGTCGTAAGCGACGGCATCCAGCGCGGTCTCCGCGTAATGCACCAGGAAACCCGGCATCACCTCGTCGATGTCGACCTCGCTACCGGCGTGGCGAAAGGCATAGGTGATGAGCTTGCGCGAGCCTTCGCCAATCCATTCGATGATCTGCCCGACATCGTAGGTGGGCAGTTTCCAGTCGCTCAGCGTGCGATTGACCGATTCGGCAATGTCGGCCGCGCTGTCCACCAGCGTGCCGTCGAGGTCGAAGATGACCAGGGAGAAGGGAAAGGCCAAGGGGGTCGCTCCACGCGTAAACCCGACATTCTACGCCTTGGCCGGACCGACACCGTGGCGGAGCAGGGCGAGGGCATGTCGGACGATCTGCTCCGGGCCGATGTGATTGCGCAGGGGATCGTCGCGCCATTTGCGTGACGCGGTCATCGGCAGCACCGTCAGGCTGAGCACCGAACCGATGATCAGCGCCGGGTCCAGGTCCTTGCCGAGCAGACCCTCGTCCTGCCAGCGCTTCATGGTGTCCAGGACCGTGACCTGGCGGCTTTCGCTGAAGCGCCGGTGGATGTGCTGCTTGAACAGATCGTCCTCGCGGAGCATCTCGCCGAAGAACACCGGGCCGATCCACGGGCTTTCCGCCGCCAGTTCGACGAAGCGTTTAGCGAGCGTGGTGAACGCGGCGACGGGGTCGTTGGCGTTTTCCAGGAAGATGCCTTCGATATGCCGGCGCATCGGCGCGATCCGCTCGTCGAAGAGCACATCGAACAGTTCGTCGCGGGTCTTGAAGTAGTAGTGCACGGCGGCGGGCGTCATGCCGGCGGCGCGGGCGATCGCGGCCAGGGTGGTCTCGGCGTAGCCCTGTCGCGCGAACAGCTCCAGGGCGATGCCGACGAGACGCTGCCGTTGATCGGGGCCATCGGGCTGTGCGGGCGGGCGGCCTGGGCGGCGGCCTCGGCGAAGGGTTGGTTCGACCACGTTTTTCTACCTTGGACTCTGTGGCGCATGGATACCACGACGAGCGCGGATTTGACGCCGATCCTGTGGTGGACATATATTAACTCACCACTTAATTAATTGTAAGGTCACTGCCTCGTGAGCACTGAAACGCTTGAGCCACCGGCCCAAACGCCCGATGCAGTGCTCCCGACGGCCACGCCCCCGCCGTCCCAGCCGGCGCCGCCCTCGTTGCGGCTGCTGTTCCCCGCGCTGATGCTGGTCATGCTCCTGGCCGCCCTCGACCAGACCATCGTCTCCACCGCGCTGCCGACCATCGTCGGTGACCTCGGCGGGCTCAATCAGCTGTCCTGGGTGGTCACTTCGTACCTGCTGACATCCACCGTCGTCGTGCCGCTGTACGGAAAGTTCGGCGATCTGTTCGGCCGCAAGATCGTCCTGCAGACGGCGATCGTCATCTTCTTGGTCGGTTTCGTGCTTTGCGGGCTCGCGCAGGACATGACCCAGCTGATCCTCATGCGCGCGCTGCAGGGCCTGGGCGGCGGCGGGCTGCTGGTGATCACCATGGCGGCGATCGGCGACGTGATTCCTCCGGCGGACCGGGGCAAATTCCAGGGTCTGTTCGGCGGGGTGTACGGGCTGGCGACCGTCATCGGCCCGCTGATCGGCGGCTTCATGGTCGACCACCTTTCCTGGCGCTGGATCTTCTACGTGAACCTGCCGCTGGGCATCCTGTCGCTGGTGGTGATCGCGGCGGTGTTCCATCCGCACGTGCGTCACGTGAAGCACAAGATCGATTACTGGGGCGCCGGCTGGCTCGCCTTGTCGCTCAGCTGCCTGATCCTGTTCACGACCGAGGGCGGCACGCTATTGCCCTGGAACGCGGCCGAGCTGTGGTTCATCCTCGCGTTCGCCGTGGTCGGCGTCGCCGGTTTCATCTACGAGGAAACCATCGCCGAGGAACCGATCATCCCGCTCGGGCTCTTTCGCCATCGCACTTTTCTGCTCAGCTGCCTGATCGGCTTGTTCGTCGGCGCGGCCTTGTTCGGCTCGACCACTTTCCTCCCGCTGTACCTTCAGGTGGTCAAGGGCGTGTCGCCGACCGGCGCGGGCATGCAGTTGTTGCCCCTGATGGGTGGCGTACTGGTCAGCTCGATCGTCAGCGGCCGCGTGATCAGCAAGATCGGGCGCTATCGCATGTTCCCGATCGTCGGTACGTTCATTGCGACGATCGCGCTTCTCCTGCTGGGTACGCTCGAGGACGAAAGCCCGATCGCGCTGATCTATGCCTACGCAGGGCTGCTCGGCCTTGGCCTTGGCATGGTGCTGCAGGTGCTGATCCTCGCCACGCAGAACAGCGTCGACATCAAGATCATGGGCGTCGCGACCTCGGGCGTGACCATGTTCCGCTCCATCGGCGGTTCGATCGGCGTCTCCGTGTTCGGCACGATCTTCACCCATGGCCTGCAGTCGCGCACGGCCGATTTCATGACGCCGGGCGCGGGCTCGCCGCGTTCATTCGGACCGGACGCCGTCGCCAAGTTGCCGCCAGACATCCACGCCCGTTACCTGCACGCCTTCGGTGCGTCGTTGCACACGGTTTACCACGTCGCCGCAGGCGTTATCGCCATCGCATTCGCACTGGCGTGGTGGATGAAGGATGTGCCACTGAAACGCGGACTCAAGCCTGCTGCAGCAACTTCGCGTCCCGCCGCGGGGGAAGACCGAACATCCGCGAGTACTCGCGACTGAACTGGGACGCGCTTTCGTAGCCGACGGCGAAGGCCGCCGCTTCGGCGCTGACGGCTTCGCCGACCATCAGTCGCCGGGCTTCGAGCAGGCGCATCTGCTTCTGGTATTGCAGTGGCGTCATCGACGTGAGCTGGCGGAACTGGCGATGGAAGGCCGATGCGCTCATCTGCGCGCTGGCCGCCAGATCGTCGATGCGCATGGGCTCGGTAAAGCGATCGCGTAGCTGGTGTATGGCGGCGATCACGCGATGGGCGTGCGTGTTCGCCAGGACCATGCGGGCCACCTCGACCCGGTGTGGGCCGCTAAGCAACCAGTAGGCGATTTCGCGCATGATCGATGGGTACAGCAGCGGGATGGCCTGTGGCGTATCCATCAGGCGCACCAGGCGTAAGGTGCAGTCGGCGAGTGGGCCGTCGAAATCGGTGACGAAGACACCCGAGCGCGGACCGTCGCCGCCGGGTGCCGGCGTGCCCAGCGTGTCGGCCACATCGCGCATGATCGCCAGATCGAATTCGATGATGATGCCGAGATAAGGTTCGGTCGGGCTGGCTTGCGCCACGCGCCCGAGCGCCGGCGTTTCCACGCTGACGATGAGTGCCTGTCCGGCGCGGTAATCCATGTGACGATCGCCGAACACGGCCCACTTCGCGCCTTGCACCACGATGCACAGGGCGGGTCGGAAGATCAGGTGACCCGGTGGCCGTTCGTGATCGGACCGCAACAGCACCATGCCTGGGACGTTCGTCAGGGTCGGTCCATAGGATGCCTGGCCATCCGTGTGGCGGAGCAGGGCCTGGATCAGTTCGGAAGTCATGGACCCCATGCTAGTCCCGCTGGCAGGATCAGGCAAGAATGGAGCGAGTTCACGCATTCAGTCCGAGGCGTTGGAGGCCTATCTTCCGTACAGGCCCCACACTCCCGAGGACACATCGTGACCGACAAAAACGCTAACAAGATCGCCATCGTCACCGGCGGCAGCCGCGGCATCGGCCGCAGCACCGTGCTTCACCTGGCTGCGCTTGGTGTCGATAGCATCTTCACCTATCGCGAGAATCAGGCAGAAGCGAACAAGGTGGTCGCCGCCGTCGAGGCACAGGGCCGGCGCGCCATCGCGCTGCCCCTGGACACCGGTGTCGCCAACTCGTTCGACGCTTTCGTCGCACGTGCGAAGACGGCGATCGCCGAGCTCGGCGCGGAGCGGTTCGACTACCTGGTGAACAACGCCGGCCAGTCGTTGCACAAGCCCTTCGACCAGACCACCGAGGAAGAGCTCGACGGCATCTACAACGTCCACTTCAAGGGCGTGTACCTCCTCACGCAAAAGCTGCTGCCGCTCATCGCCGACGGTGGACGGATCATCAATATCTCGTCCGGTCTTGCGCGCGTCTCGATGCCGGGCAGTTCAGCCTATGGTGCGATGAAGGGCGCCGTGGAAGTGCTGACGCGTTACATGGCGGCCGAGCTTGGTCCTCGCGGCATCGCCGTGAACACTGTCGCACCGGGCGCCGTCGCCACGGACTTCAGCGGTGGCATGGTGCGCGATACCCCGGCCGTGGCCGAGCGTATCGCCGGCATGACTGCGCTGGGCCGGGTCGGCCTGCCGGACGACCTCGGCGCGATGATCGCGTCCCTGCTCTCGGACGCCAACCGCTGGATCAGCGGTCAGCGTATCGAGGTCTCCGGCGGCATGCTGGTGTAATCGCGGGCGACGTCAGTGCCGGGCGACTTCCACGCCCGAGGCCAAGGCGGGCTTGTGCCCGCCGAAGCCGAAGAGCAGCGCGAGCGCGACGATGACGGCGACACCGCCGACGACCAGCGCCGGCACCACACCGGCGCTGTCGACCACGCGGCCACCGATGAAGGAACCGGCCGCGATGGCGAGCTGGTAAGTCATCACGAACAGCGCCGAGCTGGCTTCCGGATGGTCGCCGGCGTAACGCGATACCCACACGCTCAACGCGACCGGCAGGGCGCCGTAGGCCATGCCCCAGAGCAGGATGTCCGCACTGGCGGCCACATGCGAACCGCCCAGCAGCGGCAGCGCAAAGATCGTCGCACCCAGGAGCAGCATCGTCCCGGCCAGCGATCCGCGCAGGTCTTTCGCGATCGCCTTCGGCGCCAGGAAATTGCCGATGAAACCGACCACGCCGAAGCCAAGCAGGACAGCGGTGATGCCGTGCCCGTCGAAGGCGGCACGCTCGATCAGGAACGGGGCGATATACGTGTAAGCCGTGAAATGCGCAGCGATGACCACCGCCATCATGATCAGGCTCATGCGGGAACTGGATCGGCGGAGCAGGCTACCGAAGTCGGCCGTCTTCACCACCGCATCCGACGGCAGGCGGGGCAAGAGTAAGAACTGCGCGACGAGGGCGACGAAGACCAGTGCACCCGTGGCGAGGAAGGCGTAACGCCACGATGCCACGCTGCCGATCAGGGTGCCCAGCGGCACGCCGATGATCGTGGCGAACGTGATGCCGGCGAACATCGTCGCGGTGGCAAGGGCGGCCTGCTCGGGTCGCACGAGGCGACCGGCAGCTGCCAGGGCGACGGCCCAGAAGCCGCCCAATGCGATACCGAGCAGCGCACGCGCCACCAGCATGGTGGCGAAGCCCGTCGCCGACGCGGCGACGAGGTTGGCAGCCATGAGCAGCACCGAGAGAAGCAGCAACACGCGACGGCGATCCAGGCGACCGGCCAGGACCGTGGTCAGCGGCGCGGCGAGCGCCGCCACGAGGCCGGTCGTCGTGACCATCAGGCCGCCGATACCGGTCTTGAGGTGAAGCTCGCCCGTGATCTGCGGCAGCAGCCCGATGGGCAGGAACTCGGTGGTGACGAAGGCGAACGCCGCCAGCGTCACGGCGGCGACCGCCAGCCAGCCACCTTTGGCACGGCTGGCAGTGTTCGGCAGGGATTGCGTACTCATGGTCTTGGCCATCGCGAGAAAGGGATGGCACCTATATGCCGTCGCCTTTTGCGGAGCACAGGCTGGGCAATGTCCGGACACTTCGTCCTGCCGGGATAAAGCGGACATGAAGGAATCTTAATCGACGCGGTGAAAAACGATGGCCGAATTTCATGCACACATAACATGACGACCGTTAGCTTTCTCGGCAGGTATTCGCTGGTGAGAGCATGATCGACACACAGGTTCGCGAGCGCGTGGAAGCGCTCATGGCGCGCGGAGGTCGCCGGATCCTCGGCATCGCCGGTGCGCCGGGAGCAGGGAAGTCCACCTTGGCGGCGCAGTTGGTCGCTCATCTCGGCAAGGCGGCCGTCATCGTTCCGATGGACGGCTTCCATCTGGCCAACGCCGAGCTGAAGCGACTGGATCGTGCCGACCGCAAAGGCGCGCACGATACGTTCGACGGTTACGGCTATGTCGCCCTGTTACGACGGCTCCGAAGTCCGCGTACCGGCGAAACCGTCTATGCGCCAGCCTTCCATCGAGAGATCGAGGAGCCTGTGGCGGGAGAAATTCCCATCGCATCCGACGTCCGCCTGGTTATCACCGAGGGCAATTACCTGCTCCTCGACGAAGGCCCCTGGTCCGAAGTCCATGGACTCCTCGACGAGGCCTGGTACGTCGACGTGGACGGCGCGCAGCGCAAGGCACAGCTTCTGGAGCGCCACATGCGCTTCGGACGCAGCCGCGAAGACGCGCTCGACTGGATAGAAAACACCGACGAGCCGAATGCCCGCCTCATCGCCGCGACCGCCAGTCGCGCCGACTTCCGCGCCCGCATCGAGCTGGAGACGAAACATGCGCACTCTGAGTGACACGATGGACGCCCCCGCAGCGGCTACGCCGAATCTGGGGCTGGTAGTGGGTATCGCGGTGGTAGCCGCGCTGGGCGGCCTGTTATTCGGTTACGACACCGGCATCATCGGCGTTGCGCTGCTGGGCCTGGGCCGGCAATTCGCGCTCGACGACACGGCTAAGCAACTGGTCACCGGCGCGATCATCTTCGGCGCATTGTTCGGCTGCCTCGGCACCGGGCCGCTGTCCGATCGCTTTGGCCGCAAGCGCATGGTCGTCTTCGTCGGCGTGCTGTTCGCGCTGGGCTCGATCGCCTCTGCGATGTCGCCGAACGTCGAGCTGCTGATCGCCTCGCGTTTCCTGCTCGGCCTCTCCGCGGGTAGTTCGACCCAGATCATCCCGGTGTACATCGCTGAGGTCGCGCCGCCCCAACACCGCGGCAAGATGGTGGTGCTGTTCCAGTTCATGGTGGTGTTCGGTATCACCATCGCGTACTTCACCGGCTTCGTGCTCGGCGAGCACTGGCGCTGGATGTTCGGCCTCGGCGTGGTGCCGGCGATCGTCCTGCTCCTGGGCATGCTGGTACTGCCGGAAAGCCCGCGGTGGCTGGTGGTGAAGGAGCGTCAGAAGGAGGCCGTCGCGGTACTCGAGCGTGTCCGTGGCACGCATGCCGCCGCCGAAGCTGAAGTAGCCGAGATCCAGACGGTGACGCAGAACCAGGAGGTCGGCACGTGGAAGGATCTCTTCAAACCGTGGATCCGCCCGGCCGTGATCGTCGGTGCGAGCATCTCGATGTTCTCGCAGATCACCGGCAACAACGCGCTGATTTACTACGCGCCGACCATCCTGACCAAGGCCGGCTTCTCCGATAAGGTCGCCGTGCTGGCGACGGGCGGCAGCACGATCCTCGTCGTCATCATGACGGTCTTCGGCAGCTTCCTGGTCGACCGCATCGGTCGCCGCAATTACCTGCTCTGGATGATCCCCGGTTCGATCGTCGCGCTCGCCGTGATGGGTTATCTGTTCGAAGGCGCGGGCCCGACGACGGACGTCAGCCGCTGGGCGGTGGTCGCCTGCCTGGCCGCTTACCTGATGCTCAACTGCGGCGGCTTCGGCGTCTGCATCTGGCTGATCAACTCCGAGGTGTATCCGTTGTTCGTGCGCGGGAAGGGCGCCAGTCTGGGCGCCTTCAGCCACTGGTTCTTCGACCTGATCGTCACCCTGACGACGCTGTCGCTGGTGACCTGGCTCGGCGCGGCACATACGTTCTGGCTGTATGCGGTGATCTCGTTGTTCGCCTTGGTGTTCATTTACTACCTCGTCCCCGAGACCAACGGCAAGAGCCTGGAGCGCATCGAACACGAGCTGCGCGAGAACCGCTTCTATCCGTATCAGCAGCGTAGGGCAGAGGCTCGCGGGATGTCGTAGGAGCCGCTTCAGCGGCGAACCCTCAGCGTATCGAACAGCCTCACTCGCGATAGCCGTGCCCTGAGGATTCGCCGGCGCAGCCGGCTCCTACAAAAGACCGGCCGACAGGCACATAATCCCGGCATGAGTATGTCGCCCGACAATCCGCTCGGCAGTTACCTCAAGGACCGCCGCGCCAAACTCGATCCTGCCGCCTTCGGTATCCCGACCACGCGGAGGCGCACGCCGGGCTTGCGGCGGGAAGAGGTCGCCTTGCGGGCGAACGTGAGTGCCACCTGGTACACCTGGCTGGAGCAGGGGCGGGGTGGCGCGCCGTCCAACGAAGTGCTCAATCGCCTCGCCACTGCGCTCGCGCTGACGGCAGTCGAGCGTGAGCATCTGTTCCTGCTGGCCCAGAACCGCCCACCCGAGGTGATCTACCAGGCGTCCGAAGCCATCACACCACAGCTTCAGCGTGTGCTGGATTCGCTTCAGTTCAGTCCCGCCATCGTGAAAACCGCGCAATGGGACATCGTCGGCTGGAACGCGGCGGCTGCGGCCGTGCTTACCGACTACGGAACGCTGCCGCCGGAACGACGCAATGTGCTGAAGCTGCTGTTTGCCAGCGACCGTGTGCGTAGCAAGACTCGGCACTGGGAAGCGCACGCACGTTTTGCCGTCGCCGCCTTTCGCGCCGATACCGCCCGCCTGGGTGCGACCGAAAAGGTCAAGGGTTTCGTGGACGAACTCATGGCGCTCAGTCCCGAGTTCGAAACCATCTGGAACGATTACGATCTGCAGAGCTACGGTGAAGGCAGCAAGCAGTTCGCGCATCCGCTGGTAGGCGAGCTCACGCTGGAGTACTCGTCGTTCGCCGTGGACGGACGGCCCGAGCTGGGTCTGATCATCTACACGCCGGCGACGCCGGTCGACAGGGAACGTGTCGGCATGTTGATCGAGGCGAGACGGCCGGCCTCGCCCTGACCGGATTCGACCTTACCGGCGGACGGCGAGCACGCCATCCAGCGCCAGTTCCGCCTTGAAGCCAGCCTTCTCCAGCCGTTTGGCCACTTCGCGCGGCACATCGCGACCGCTGGTCAGCTTGTTCGGGCTGCCGGTGTAATGGAACAGACGGCCGCCACGACGGAGGACACGGGCCAGTTCGTTGTAGAACACCTGCGAGTAGAGCTCGCCGGCGATGCCGAAGCGCGGCGGGTCGTGCAGCAAAGCGTCGACGGAGGCGTCTGGAATCGCCGCGATCGCCTGCGACACGTCGCCGTGCGTCAGGCTCAGGCGACCCTCGGTGGACGCAGCGTCCGGATCCGGCGACCACGGGTTCAGCGTGCGCAACCAGAGCACGTCTTCGTTCTTTTCGAACGAGAGGACCCGCGCTACGCCGCCTTCGAGGCAGCAGGCGGCGAAATAACCCAGGCCGCCACAGGTGTCGAGCACGACCTTACCGCGAGGTTCGATGAGGGTGACCTTGCGGCGCGCGTCCTCGAAGGGCGACTCCTTCGCCGTCGGCAGCATCTTGATGCCGTCGATCTCGAAGGTCGGCGCTCCCCAGGGTGTGGGCACCAGCTTGATCAGCGAGCCCGAGAAGCGCGACACCGGCGAGAAATCCTCACCGTCCCAGACGTAGACCGTGCGGTCCTTGAGCTTGCCCGGGTAGGGGTACGCGTGGCCCTTCCACTGCCACGTGTCGGCCTGCAGGATGACCGGTTCCTCCGTACGACCCAGGTCCATGGATGCCGTCCATCCGGTGACACCGTCGTCGCGCGCGCCAAGCAGTGCCTGGGCGAGCGGTATGGTCAGAAGTGGACCGGCATAGTGCGACAAGGAAGCTCCTCGCACCGCTATGAGCGGCGGAATCGGTGGGGGCGCACATTCTAGGGTGATTGGCCGGTTGTGCGTACAACTACGGATGGAACCCGCCTGCAGCGCGGCGCTTAATGGCTGTAGACGTTGACGTAAGGATAAACGAGCATGCGCGCCGCGTGGCTCCCGATGGTGGCTCTGATCCTGCCGTTCGTGGCGGTCGCCGCCACGCCACCCGGCGCGGTGAGTGCCGTGGCAGCCGTGCGCGCGGGTCTGCCGGCCACGTCAGTCCTCGATGTCCCCCGGACCATCCCGCGCGCCGCGTCGATCGCCGACGAACTCATTCCGCCGATTCCCTATTCGGCCCAGACCGTTGCCTTCGTGCAGACCTTCGTCGTCACGGCGATGTACGACGATAAGCCGTACCGGGTCATGGTCGTCATGGTGGACTCCCAGGGGCTCGTCTATTCGGCGTCCCAGCAGGGCGGTCGCGGCTTGAAGGATGCAGAAAGCCGCGACACCCTGAACGTCAGCGTCACCAGCCTCTCGCCCGTCGTGTTCGATGTGGCCGTTTACAAGGCGGAACCGAACGCGACGGCCAAGCGCGATCGCGTGGCCGTGGGCGATCTGGAACAAGGCCATTCGGCCTTCGCCCTGCGCGAAAACAAGCTGGCCGTACGCGTGGAGCGGCTGGAGGACGAAGTCGACCTACGTTGAGATCGCCTCGCCTCGCGACTCACCTGGCGTATCTCGTGAACACGAAGTCGTGATCGCGAACGCGCGCCTGGTGGCAGGCAAAACACGTCTGGTGCTGTGCTTCGTCGACCGCCTGCCCATCGACGAAACGACCGAATCCCCAGCCACCGGTGGAGGCATATTTCTTCGAGTCCTTGACCATCACCTGAACCGTGGTCGCCTCACCGGGGATGGTCGCCGGCGCGAACTCGGGGGATGGCGCTTTCTTCCACGCGAGCTTTACCAGGACCGTGCCGTCGGGAAAGGGCAGGTTACCGCTGCGGTAAGCCTCGACCGCCTTGCGGTTACCCAGGACGGAGCGGATCTCATTGAGCGGATCCGCTTCGATCGCCGGCGCGATCAGTTCCCACTGCCGGTAGCCGTCGGGAATGGTCACGCCGTAGATAGGAGACGCCGATTTTGGCTTCTCCCCGGCCCGCGCGGATGATCCGGCCATCCATACGGCTACCAACAGCAGGGTCGCGGTGGGCACGGCAAGATAGACGGGCTTCATCACAGCTTTTCAACGTCGATGATCGCCTTGGCAAAGGCTTGCGGGGCTTCCTGCGGAAGGTTGTGTCCGATGCCACCCGTGATCAGCCGGTGCTCGTACTTGCCGGTGAACTTCTTCGCGTAATTGGCCGGATCCGGATGCGGTGCGCCATTGGCATCGCCCTCCATGGTGATCGTCGGCACGC
>Ga0247742_10000993_pt1 | contig 20956 bp, 15 predicted proteins | sample UWRJL208509C2_FD_180944 | JGI IMG/M metagenome (GOLD analysis project Ga0247742, IMG submission 180944) | Plant litter microbial communities from Arlington Agricultural Research Station in Wisconsin, United States - UWRJ-L208-509C-2 | ecosystem: Environmental > Terrestrial > Plant litter >... | reverse complement strand
AGGCTTGAGCTCGGCGTCACCGGCAACACGCTGAAGCGGCCGGCCATCGACGACCACACGCGACGGCATCGCTGATGCCACGAACGCCACACTCCAGCGGCGCGTCGACGGCATGCCAGCGTATTGCCCTTCGCGCGGAGCAATACGCAGGCGTACCCCATGCTTCGACCACTCAGTCGCCAGCGCGGTCCGCGCGAACGCCTTTCCGCGATACCCCTCGTCGTCGCCGGCGTCATCGTAGAGCTCCGCCTGCTGGCTCTTGCCGGGGTAGACCACGATGGTGCGAGCCCCATTGTCGTTCGCGACGCTGTGCGTGGGATCGCTGTTGGTGGGCACGATGGCTCCGGCGCGCGCGAACACCGGCACTTCGTCGAGGCGGTAATGAGCGCTGACCGTCTGGCCCCCGTGAAGCATGCGTCCACGCGTCACGTCGAACCAGTCACCCGTGGGCAACCACGTATCCTGCTTCGCAAAGCCGTCGGCGCCGGCTGCCGCGGTGACCGGTGCCACCAGCAGGTCGTCGCCGAACATGTACTGTCCCCTGGACTGGTACGCCTTTTCCTCGTCCGGCCATGCGTAGTACATCGGCCGAACCAGCGAGATGCCGGTGTCGAAGGCTTTGCGGCCCATGGTGTATGTGTACGGAAGCAAGGTGTATCGCGTGAGCACCGTGTCGCGCAACGCATCGAACTGCGCCGGCGCGAAGCGCCAGGGTTCCTTGCGCAGGTCCGGATTCTTGGTCGTGTGAGTGCGCATGATCGGGCTATACGCGCCGAACTGCATCCAGCGGATGTAGAGTTCGGGATCGATGCGCCGCGTCGCGGGGTCGCTTTCGTCGCGGAAGGTGTGGCCGCCCAGATCGTGGCTCCAGTAGCCATACAGGACGTTGGACGCCGTCGCGGTGAAGCGGGGCTGGAAGGCCAGCGATCCCCAGGAAATGATGGAGTCGCCTGAGAAACCGATCTGGTAGCGATGGTTACCCAGGCCGCCCCAACGGTGATAGATGAGCGCGCGCTTCTCACCCTGTTGCTGCATGTGGGTGAAGAACACATGGTTGAGCCACCAGGTGTTGCTCAGGCCGGGCAGGGCTTTCGATTCGCGCCACTGCTGCCAGTCCAGCCACCAGAAGCTCACGCCCATGTGTTGCAGCGGGTCGAGAACGGTCTTGAAAAAGGCAGCCATGTACGTCGCGTCCGCGGCTTCGAACGCAAGCGGTTTCGCGGGATCGGCCTTCATCTCACCCATGAAACGGCCGTAAGACTCTTCATGCGGCAGGATGCCGGACGCCGGATGCAAGTTCAGCGTCACCTTGAGGCCCTGGTCGCGCAGCCACTGCAGGAGGCGCTCCGGCTCGGGGAAGAGGGCACGGTTCCAGGTGAAACCTGTCCAGCCCATCGTCTGGCCGTTCACGTCCTTCTGCGGGTGTACCGAAGAAAGTCCATCCGTGCGGTGCCAGTCCATGTCGATGACCAGGACGTCCAGCGGAATGCGGTAGCGCACGAAGTCGGCGACGACGTCACGCAGCTCGTTGTCGCTGTAGTTCCAGTAGCGCGACCACCAGTAGCCAAACGCATAACGCGGTGGCAGCGGCTCGCGACCGGCCAGCGTCGCAAAGTCGCTCAGCGCGGCGGTGTAGTCGTGGCCGTAACCGAAGAAGGTCCAGTCGGTACAGTCCTGGCAGGCCCGACGATGCACCCAGGGCAGCTTCTCGTCGCCGAAGACGAAACTGCCGGTGTCGTCGACCACGTGCCAGCCATCGCGTGAAAGCAGGCCGTCGCCCAGGTCCAGGGGGGTGTTATCGGCCGCGTGGCGGTCCCCATCCACCTGGTCGAGCGTGCGCGCCGTGCCACCGAGGTTGGCCGTGTCTTTCTGACCCGGGTGCCAGCTGAAGGCCGGCTTGGCCTTGCTTGATGCAATGGTCAGGTTGTCGGCCGTAAAGACGCCTGCGCCTTCCTTGTAGCGAAGGGTGACGTCACTGGTGCGGATGACCAGCCAGCCTTTCTCGTGCGAGACCTTCGCGTCGACCGGAGAGGCGTCATTGCGCGTGGCGAAGACCAGCGACGGCGCATCCTCGAAATGCCCCCCCTCGGCATACTCCATGCGTATGACGCGTGGCGTGAGGACGGTGAAGCGGGCAGATCCGCTGATGACGGGTGGTGTGGATGCCTGTGCAACCGTGGTGCCGGTCACGAGCAGTACCGCCGAGAACAGGATCTTCCGCGCTAACATCATTCGTCTGGGCCTGAGTAGGAACGCACAGCTGACGACCCTACCATGTGACGACAGTGTTGCAATGGGGATTGCGCCACAGTACCTGACGTCTATGTATCCTGTCGGTCTACCCCTGCCCAAGGAGACCCCCGCCGTGAAGCCATTGATGACCCTCGTCGCACTCGCACTGGCCGGTACGGCCGCGCTAGCCACCCCGGCGTCAGCAGCCCTGAAGGAAGGCACGCAGGCACCGGACTTCACCCTGCCGGCCTACCTTGCCGGCAAGCCGTTCACCTTCAGCCTGGCCGATGCCCTGAAGAAGGGCCCGGTGGTGCTCTACTTTTTCCCCGCCGCGCACACGGACGGCTGCAATGTCGAAGCCCACATGTTTTCGGAGGCCATCGACAAGTTCAAGGCATTGAACGCGACAGTGATCGGCGTGACGGCAGGCAACACGGGTGAGCTCGCTGCATTCTCCACGGAGAATGAACACTGCGGCGGAAAGTTTGCAGTCGCTGCCGATGACGGCGCCAAGATCGCGAAGGAATACGATTCCACGCTGATGATCCGGCCGGGCTGGTCGGACCGTACGTCCTATGTGATCGCGCCGTCCGGCAAGATCACGCATGTTTATTCGAGCCTGAAGCCGCAGAAGCACGTGCAGGAGACGCTCGACGCCGTGAAGGCGATCGAGGGAACCCACTGACACGTGAAGCTCGATGAGGCCACCCAGGATCGCCGAGATTGCGCGGTGTTCGATCTCGACAAGACGCTGCTTTCGGCGGATTCGACCGTTACATGGATTCGCTCGCTGCTGCGTGCGAATCCATGGAAGCTGATTGCCGTTTTACCCGTGCTTCCTTTCGCACTCGTGGTCCTGCACGTGCCCTCGGCACGACACGTGGGCGCGTCCGTCCTGCTGTGGATCGCAACGATCGGACTCGATCGCCCCGCCCTGGAGCGAAGCATCGACGCTTTCACGACACGTTTCGAACGAGGCTTGCAAGAGATACGTTGGTTCGATGACGGGATGAAAAAGCTCAGGGAGCATATCGCCCGCGGCGATCGCATCGTCGTTGTGACGGCGGCGCCGAAGTGGCTCGCCGAGCGCCTGCTCGTTTCCTTCGGCGATGATCTGCAAGTCATTGGCTCGAGCCTGCGCCGGGCGGGTGGTGGCTGGATTCTCGAGCGACATTGTCGGGGCGGCGAGAAGTGCAGCATGCTTCTCGAGGCCGGCTACGGTGAAGCCTGGCGATACGCCTACAGCGACAGTGACGATGACGCGCCGATGCTTGCCCGCGCGAAGGAAGCGTTTCTCGTCAACGCCAGTGCAAAAATCCAGCGCCGGGCCGCGGCACGCGGCGCATCCCATGCCGTCGTGATGAGCTGGCAATAGAGGAAGTGTGACATCCATTGCGGTTTCACGTTGGCAGACGCCGAAGTTCGTGTCTGCGTCCGCAAACTGTCACAACACGCCATGACAATCTCCCGTGCAGGGGCACAACTCAGCGCACGGGGACACGCATGACCATCCAGGATCGACGGCATTTCCTGAAGCTTTCGCTTGGCGCAGCGGGCGCCGCACTCACGGCATCGGTCGTGCCGCCGTCCATCCAGAAGGCACTCGCGATACCGGCGGCGAGGCGCACGGGCACGCTGAAAGATATCGAACACGTGGTCATCCTCATGCAGGAGAACCGTTCGTTCGATCATTATTTCGGCAGCATGCGCGGCGTGCGCGGCTTCGGTGATCCGCGTACCCATACGCTTTCCTCGGGCCGCTCCGTCTGGCACCAGCCGTTGACCGCCGGCAGCGACGACTACCTGCTCCCGTTCCACCCCAAGGCGGATAACCTGGGCCTTCAGTTCCTCGAAGATCTCCCGCACGGTTGGAACGACACACACGCCGCCTTCAACGCGGGCAAGTACGACCAGTGGGTGCCGTCGAAAGGCACGACCACGATGGCCTACCTGACGCGACAGGACATTCCGTTCCATTACGCGCTGGCCGACGCCTTCACCGTGTGCGACGCGTACCACTGCTCGATCCTCTCCTCCACGGATCCTAATCGCTACTACATGTGGACCGGCTACGTCGGCAATGACGGGCAGGGCGGCGGTCCGGTGCTCTCCAATGCGGAGCTCGGTTACGGCTGGACCACGTATCCCGAGCGCCTCGAGGCCGCCGGCGTGTCATGGAAGATCTACCAGGATATCGGCACGGGCCTGGACGCCGCGGGTGGCTGGGGTTGGGGTTCCAATCCCTACATTGGCAACTACGGCGACAACTCGTTGCTGTACTTCAACCAGTACCGCAATGCCGAGCCCGGCAACCCGCTCTATGACAAGGCCCGCACCGGCACGAATACGCTGAGCGGCCAGTCGCTGTTCGACATCCTGCAGAAGGATGTCATGGCCGATCGCTTGCCACAGGTATCGTGGATTGCGGCCCCGGAAGCCTATACCGAGCATCCCAGCTGGCCGGCCAACTACGGCGCCTGGTATATCGACCGCGTACTCGATGCGCTGACCGCCAACCCGGAGGTCTGGAGCAAGACGGCGCTGTTCATCACCTACGATGAGAACGACGGCTTCTTCGATCACATGCTGCCCGCCTATCCGCCGGCGACACGTGATCGGGGCCTGTCAACCGTCAGCATCGAAGGTGAAGTGTACCCGGGTGGAAACGGCTTCAATCCCGGCGTTTACGGGCTGGGCGTGCGCGTACCGATGCTGGTAGTCTCGCCGTGGAGCAAGGGCGGCTGGGTATGCTCGGAAACGTATGACCACACCTCCATCCTTCGCTTCCTCGAGCAGCGGTTCGGCGTGCGGGAGACCAACATCTCCGACTGGAGGCGAGCCGTTTGCGGTGACCTCACACGTGCTTTCGATTTCCAGGGCCACGATGGCCGTGTGCCACAGCTCCCGGCAACGAACGCGTACGAACCGGATCGTGGCACTCATAGCGATTTCAGTCCCACGCCACCGACCCACCAGCACCTTCCGCGCCAGGAGCGTGGCCAACGGCCGGCGCGTGCGTTGGGCTACGAGTTGGAAGTCACAGGCAAGCTCGACCAGGGGCAGGGGCGATATGTCCTTGGCTTCGGCAATACCGGCGACATCGGTGCCTGCTTCAGCGTCACCTCGTCGCTGCGTTCCGATGGCCCGTGGACGTATACCGTGGAAGCTGGCAAGTCACTGTCCGATTACTGGACCAGCTCCCATAGTGGCGACGCCTACGACCTGGCCGTGATCGGGCCGAACGGCTTCCTTCGCCAGTTCAGCGGCAAGCAGCCGCAGCAGGGTGAGGATCGGCGGCGTATCGCGCTGCCCGAGGTCACGATGTCGCAAGGACGTCACCCAGGCGAGCTGCATCTTCTGCTGAGCAACGAGGGCGGACGCCCTTGCGCCATCACGATCGAGGCGAACGCGTACCTGCATCAACAGCCCCAGCGTTACTGGCTGCAGCCCGGAGAGCGGACAGAGGCCCGCTTCGACATCAGCGGGTGTGACCATTGGTACGACCTGACGGCGACCAGTGATGCTGATTCGCTGTTCTTGAGGAGGTTCGCGGGGCACCGGGAAACGGGGCGTCCGTCTGCTTCCGATCCGGCGTTGGATGGCTGAATAAGACTCGCCTATGCAGGGCATAGGCGAGTCGGAAATGTCACTGCCAGAGATTGAGCCAGGTCCAACCCTGGTTCAGGAGCATATCCGGCTCCGCCACACCCTGGTACTCGCACTGGGCGATTCCGCAGGCGTTGCTGATGGTCAGAGACGCGGGCAGGGTATAGGCGGTGATGATGGAGCCAGGAACCACGTAATCCAGGGAAGGATTTGCGCCGCAGGGGACTTCTTCGGTAATGGAGTACGCCGTGTGGACATTCCCCGCGTGATAACTGAGCGCAGTACAAAGCCGAATCTGCTGGCCAACGAGTGATCCGTTCTCGTCGAAGTATTTCTTCGACGTCGTGTTCTGTGCGAGAGCGTGCGCATTACCGGCAACAAACAAGAACGGAAGTGCAATGAGAGCGAACTTCGCCAACGTGTGCTTCATAACGTGTGACTCCCCAATGCGGACGATGTCCGCGATTCCATGTCTGCGCCGGTTGTGCGGGTCCGGCCGAATCGGGGTTGAGTCTAATATCGCAAAATCTTGCCGTCTGTAGTCTTTCACCTACACATACGAGGCACATTTTTAGCATTCGAAAGGGGCGGTATCGGACCGACGGTCGACTACTGACGCTTGCGTTGATCTCGACACCCGGTGAGGCCGTTCCGGCCCCGCCGGGCATCAATGATCTCGATGGTGTGTTACGGGTTTCGGTGACCGCCAAGCGCCAGACGCCGCAGGGCCAGGCGAAGGCCGATACGATAGCCGCTCCCTATATTGCCGTTAATGATGACCGTGGCGACCGGCGGCTTGTGCAGGCCTGCGCAACACTTAAGCCCATCACCAAATTCGTCGTGCACGTCGATATATGGCGCACGCAGGTCGTCAATGGCCTTACTCAGGCCCGCTTCGGGATGCGCGCGCATTTCGGGCGCCAGGTTACCCGGGTCGAGCAACACGAATTCGGTAACCTCGGACCTGGCCGAACCAACCAGCGCGATGAAATCGCGCAAGGCGCCACATGCCCGTAGTTCCAGTGTGCGCCCCGCCTCGGAGGCTTGCTGTTTAAGGTGGGAAAGCAGGTCGGCAGTGGGAGAATGGCCGCTACCGTGCGGCCCATGAACAATTACGATACTCACGACACGGTACTCGTCATCGATGCCAGAGCGAATGCACCATGGTGCCGCTGAACGCTGTAAAGACGCTACGCCCGAACCGGGGCCATGGCGTAAATTCTTCGCAACACGATTAACCCCTTCAACGCATCCACGTCACTTGTCAGGCGAATGAGGCAGCGGGGTATGCGGCCTGTCCGAAGGCAGAGGCTGATGAGGCCGCCGCCAAGGCAAAAGCTTCACACCGCTGACCGCCAACAGCCCCGCTACGATAAACGCCACGCCCAGCCATTCGCTGGGTGTGGGTTTCTCGTGCAGGACCACCCAGGCCATCAGCACGCTGAGCACCGGTACGGCCAGCGACGATACTGAAGCTACTGCCGTGGGCAAGCGTCTGACCACCAGCAGCCACAGAGTCCAGGCCAGGCTCGTGGCCAGGATGACCGAGTAAGCGAGGCCCGCGATAAAGGCCGGACTCCAGTCGATGGAACGTTGGGGGATGAAAATCGTGACGATACCCAGCGCGACTGCACCGAAGGCCATTTGCCACGCGGTGAAGGTGAGAGGGTCGGGCCGATGGCGTTCGAACATCCGTTTACTGGTGACCGTGCCCAACGCCCAGCACATCCCGCCCAAGAGCGCGAAGGCCGTGCTGACCGGATTACCCAGCCCGCTCCAGGGTGCGATGACAAAAGTGAGCCCGATAGCCGCCAGTGCCAGCCCGATCCAATGCCGGCGCAGTGGGCGCTCGCCGAGCAATAGCCACGCAAGCAGCACGGCCCAGAACGGCATGGCGTAGGCCAGCAGGACCACGTGTCCCGTGCCCCCGGACGTGAGTGCGAACTGGCCCAGGCCCTGGAAGGCCGCGGTCTGGGACAGGCCGGTGACGATGGTGCCGGCGAGGGGAGGGCAGGCCAGGGGTCGACGCATCACCAGGAGCACGACGAACAGTAATGCGGCTCCCATGCCGTAACGAATCGCGCAGAAGTCGAACGGGCCCACATAGCGCAGTACCAGCTTCATCACGATCCAGCTGAAGGCCCAGATGATGACGGTGGCGCCCAGTGCTATGACGGCGCCTGTAGATGCTTTTGCCTCGTTCATGCCCGGCCGGTCTGAGAATTGAAGCCGTATCTTGGCTCATTCTGACCTCTGTGCCGAACTACTCGCCCAGGAGCTTTCGAAACACTTCGTGGGAGTTGCGCTCGACCCAGTTGTGCTGGAGCAATCCATCTTCGCGCACGTGCCAGATCGCGGTTCCGCTCATGTCGATCGGCGACTGGCAGGCCGCGGTTCCCAGGATGCCGTTGTTCTTGCCCGTCACGCGCCACCGTGATGCGACGCGATCGCCGCTCTCGTTCTGGAAGCTTTCGACGATGTGGAATTCGAAATCGTTGATCTTCGAAAGGAACACCGCGACCCACTGCTTGAATTCCGCGCGGGAACGAATCTCGACCCCACCGGAGGTGATGACGAAGTCCTCGGCGACCAGATGATCGATGGCATCGGGATTGCGCGCTTGCCACACTTCGCGCCAGAAGTGGTGGACGATGTCGACCGACGTTTTCTTGTTCATGACCTTGTCCTCGATGAGTGCCTTGCGATGGCATGGTCCAGATCATCGGGCATCTGCCACTAGCGATAAATCCGCCATGGCTTCACTTGTCAGGTGAAAAAATTCCCAACCCCTCCTGAAGACAAGCGGTGATGAACGGCATGACGACACGAACTATGGGTACCTGACGCAGATCGCTGTGGACAGCCAGCCAGATCTCGCGCACCAGGGGGGTGTATTCCTCGTCCTCGACACGAGACAGCCTTGCGTCGTGGTCACCGACGAAGAAGGGCAGGCTGATAATGCCGGCTCCGTGGCGCGCGGCTTGATACTGAACCTCGAGGTTATTGCTCTGCATGACCAGGGGACGACCGCGGAGCACGGCGCGCAACCATTGTTGTTGCTCGGAGCGTTCCATGCTCTCGTCGTATGCCAGGAAGCCACGTGCGCTTGGCGCGTGCCTTGCCAGATAATCCTTCGTGCCGTAGAGCCAGAAGGGCAGGGAGCCTATTTTTCGTGCAACCAGGTCCGGCTCGGTCGGCCGACTCAGCCGAATCGCCAGATCGGCTTCACGACGAGGCAGCGAGGCGATCCGCGTCTCCGTGATGAGACGCAGGCGGATGCCAGGGTGTTGTTGCTGGAATGCATGCAGGCGAGGAGCGATCAGCCAGGCCGTCATCACCGGTGGGGCACTGATCGAGATCTCGCCCGTCAGGACTTCCTGGCCTGCCTGCGCGGCGCGCTCGACGGCAAAGACCTCCGCTTCCATGCGCTGGGCCATGGCAGCGACACGATCGCCGTCCGCCGTGAGGTAATAAGCGCGGGCGCGGCGGTCGACAAGCTTGAGTTTCAGCTCGTTCTCCAGCGCCGCGATGCGCCGGGATACGGTCGCATGTTCGACGCCGAGCTCTCTTGCCGCCGCCGATAACGACCTTTGGCGTGCGAACGCGGCGAAGCAATGGAGGTTCTCCCAGTCAAGCATGGGAATCTTTTAGCATCAGATCGTTCGTTCCCACATCTGCCTCTCGGCAGCGACGGCCCAGTCGGCCGTATCCTTGGGGAAGATGTTCCGGAACGGGCCGGTTCGCTCGGGAATCAGCTCGACCATCTTGCCGATCATGTCATTCGGATCGAGGCGCATTTCCGGCTTGTCGAGCAGGGCATCGGTCTGGGCCTTGAAGGAGGCGCGGCTGGTAAAATTGACATCGTCATCAAGCCAGCGATAGGCGGCCTCGACCATGCGCTCGTTGAAGCCGGTGAAAAACGGCCCGGGATTGATGGTCTGCACCTGGATGCCGAATTCTTTCAGCTCCTCCTGCATCGCTTCAGCGATCGCCTGGACGGCGTGTTTGGTTGCCGAGTAGGAGCCAACCATGCCGGGGCTGATGACCGCGAGCACTGAGGATGTAAACACCACCTTGCCCTTGACCCTGGCCTTGACCCAGCGACGGACAACCCGCTGTGTGAGATCCAGCAGGGCGAAGACGTTGACCTCGAAATTGTGTTTGACCAGTGCGATCGGGATCTCCGCGATCGGGCCGCCTTCGCCGACGCCGGCATTGTTCACCAGCACGTCGAAATCGAGCTTCGCCGCATGGGCGATGTCGTACTCATCCCACATGTTCAATCGGGTGACCGTCAGGTTTGGCAGGCCCATCGCAGCGGCTTTGTCACGAAGCGCCGTTACCTGCGGCCAGGACTCAGCCGTTGCGATAACGTTATGACCAGCCTTGGCAAGTCCGATGGCCGTACCTTCGCCAAGACCCGAGCCCGCACCGGTGATAAGAATAGTTCTGGCCACGTCGCGCACTCCTCTTCTTGGAGACTTCCGCTGATCATGAAACTATCAATCGTGCGTTCTTGCTTGTCGGATTTGATCTTTTCATCGGTGGCCTCCCACTGACTGCGGTCTGATCCGATCAGCGGGAGGGCGCGCCTTCCTTTCCCCATCCCCTATCGGATCAACGGCGATGACTATCCAGCTCTATGGTTTCTGGCGTTCGAATGCGGCATTCCGCGTCCGTGTCGCGCTTGCGTTGAAGAAGCTCAGTTTCGAGGAAATCGAAATCGACATTCTTGCCGGTCGTCAGTTCGATGCCGAATATGCCGACGTGAACGCGGAGCACGTGGTTCCCACCTTCGTTCACGACGGCCATCGCATCTTCCAGTCGCTGGCCATCATGGAATATCTCGACGACCTCCAGCCGGAGCCTCGGCTATTACCGGCCGATGCAAAGGAGCGAGCCTACGCCCGCTCGCTCGCAATGGTTTCAGCCGCCGACGCTCATCCTCTTGTCATACCGCGTGTTCGCAAGTATCTCGGCGAGGTAGTGGGCGCCGATCCGGCTGCCATTGACGCCTGGGTCCGGCACTGGACGGTGGAAGGATTGGCGACGTACGAGCGCCTGCTGCTGCGACGCCCGGCCAGCCCCTTTGCGGTGGGGGCCGCACCGACGATCGCCGACATCTGCATCGCCGGCCAGATCGTCCTGGCCGAGCTTCATGGCCTGGACCTTGCGGGGTTCCCCGAGGTAGCGGCGCTCGGAAAGCGCTGTTTTGAGCTACCGGCATTTGCCGATGCACATCCCTTCCGGCAACCCCACTACCCGGGGAAGACACACTAAGCCCCCACGACACGTCCATAACGGGCAAAATAGGCGGTTCGCTATGCGCGGTCTCGCCTTCCTGCATCTTCGCGCCATGCAGCCTTTCTCGATACGGATCAAGCTCTTGACCACTATTACGCCACCGGCTGGCGACGCCGATACCGCATTGCTGGAGCGCCTGCGCGCCGCCACGCAGCTGCTCGAATCGATTGCCGCCGATCGACTCTTGCTTGACGGGCTGCCGGCGGATGACCGCCAACGCCTGTACCAGGCGGTGGCGCAGGTCTATCACCCTGACCCGGGTGAGCGCCGGATCAAGCTGAAGGCTGCCCAGAAGGCGCGGTATGCGGCGAAGGTCCAGGCCGAGGACGCCGTGCTCAACCAGACCGGCATCCGCGAACTGCGCCGCAAACCGGTATTCACCACGCCCAATGTGTTCGCTCCGGAAGGTTTCGAGGCGAACGACATCGCGCCCGATGCCGATGCTGCGCAGCCGCGCGAATCGATCGAGCCCAGGCATTGCTATGTGTGCAAGAAGAAATATTCGACGATTCATTTCTTCTACGATCAGCTGTGCCCCGACTGCGCCGCGTTCAACTACGCCAAGCGCACCGAGCTGGTCGATCTGCGCGGACGCGTCGCGCTGCTGACGGGTGGCCGTGTGAAAATCGGCTATCAGGCCGGTCTCAAATTGCTGCGCGCCGGTGCGGAACTGATCGTCACGACGCGCTTCCCGCGCGACTCCGCGGCTCGCTATGCCGAAGAACCGGACTTCGGCGAATGGGGCCATCGCCTGCAAGTCTATGGACTGGACCTGCGCCACACGCCCAGCGTCGAAGCGTTCTGCCAGGAGCTGGTCGCCACGCGCCCACGACTGGACTTCATCATCAACAACGCCTGCCAGACCGTGCGTCGCCCGCCCGAGTTCTATGCGCACATGATGGACGGCGAAACCGCGGCACTGCACGACATGCCCGAGCACGTGCGCAAGCTGGTCGGCCACTACGAGGGCCTGCGCGGCTCCAACATCCTGCCCGATTCCCGCCGCGCCGCGGATCTTCCTGGCCTGACCCGCGCGGCCGAACTATCCCAGATGCCGCTGCTGCCCGAAGAACTTCTCGCGCAGAGCCACCTGTTCCCGGAGGGCAGGCTCGACCAGGACCTGCAGCAGATCGACCTGCGCGAACGCAATTCGTGGCGGTTGCTGATGGCCGAAGTGCCGTCGGTGGAATTGCTGGAAGTGCAGCTGGTCAATGCCATCGCGCCGTTCATCATCAATGCGCGGCTGAAACCGTTGATGCTGCGCACGTCCGACCGCGACAAGCACATCGTCAACGTGTCAGCGATGGAAGGGCAGTTCTATCGCAATTTCAAGACCACCCGCCATCCACACACCAACATGGCCAAGGCCGCGCTCAACATGATGACGCGCACGTCGGCTACCGATTACCACAACGACGGCATCCACATGAACAGCGTCGACACCGGCTGGGTGACCGATGAAGATCCGGCCGAGCTGGCAGCGAAGAAGGTGCTGGAGGAGCGGTTCCACCCCCCGCTGGACATCGTCGACGGCGCAGCGCGCATCGTCGATCCGATCATCAGCGGCATCCATTCCGGCGAACACGTGTGGGGCCAGTTCCTGAAGGATTATCGGCCGACCGACTGGTAAGGCGTCTGGCGCGCGAGTCTTCGCGGCCTCATTTGAGACGTTTCGTACCGGAGGCCCTTACGGCGGGTATGAGGGCCTGCAAAACCTTGCGGAATGGCCAGCGCAATCGAGCAGCGCGGCCCTCTGTGGCCTAAGAAAGATTCTTACGAATTTTTCGTCCATATGCCGAAAGTCATAGACGAGTTACGCGCAACTATCTGTGCAGGCGCACTTTTTGCGGCCGAGACAGGTGTGGCCGTGGCGCAAATACTTGCGATGACACGTTTATAAGTCGTGAAAATTCCGATTGTTTGCTCGTAAGTTCTTTTGTATATGTGTTGTCGCATCGCGAGTCCTCGCGATGTTTGGGGAGGGCGTTCCGGGGAGGAACGTCCTTACTTAGGGGCTTTCGCAGCCGATCGATGCAGACACCTGGTTCTTAACCGGGGCGAGGTCGGCTAACCGCAGTTCGCAGGATCCTGCGATACAGCGGCTTTTTCCAGGGGGAATCCGCAACATGAATTCTCGTATTACTCGCGCCTCGACGCTGGGACGCCGCACCGCGCTGGCGCTCGCCATCGGCCTCGGTACCGTCTCGGGCGCCGTCCTGGCCCAGTCGAACGTTACCGGTGCGATTTTCGGCCAGGTCAGCCAGCAGGGCAGCACGGTTACCGTTTCCAGTGCCGATACCGGTTTCTCGCGCTCGATTCCCGTGGACAGCAACGGTCGCTACCGCGTCACTTCGCTGCCGCCCGGCAACTACAAAGTCTCGCTGGAAAACAACGGCGCCGTGGTCAGCACCCGCGACAACGTCACGGTGACGATCTCGGGCGGCTCGGAAGTCTCGTTCGGCCCGGCCGCGACGGCCACCGAGGCTGCCACGCTCGAAGGCGTGTCGGTCAATGCATCGGCCATGCCGACCATCGACGTGTCGTCTGTCGATACGCGCACCGTGCTCACCGCCGAGCAGCTCAACAAGCTGCCGATCGCCCGTGACGTTCTGGCTGCCGCGCTGCTGGCCCCGGGCGTCATCGCCAACGCCAGCTACAAGGATGCGCTCGGCAATCCGGTGCCCAGCTTCGGCGGCTCTGCGTCGTCCGAGAATGCGTACTTCATCAACGGCTATGCCGTCACCAATCCGCTGACGGCCATCGGCCTCACGCAGCTCCCGTTCGATGCGATCGACCAGCAGCAGGTGCTCACCGGCGGCTACGGCGCAGAGTTCGGTCGCTCCACCGGCGGCGTGATCAATATCGTCAGCAAGCGCGGTACCAACGAGTGGAAGGGTGGCGTCTACACGATCTGGGAGCCGTCGGGCACCCGTAGCAATCGCCGCAATTCGTACTACCCGAACACGGGCGCCTATCCGTCGACGGATGGCACGATCTACCAGTACTACAAGAAGGACGCGTCCTGGCGTTCGACCGTCGGCGTCTACGCCAGCGGCCCGCTGATCAAGGACAAGCTGTTCATCTACGTCGATGCGGAAATGAACCGTCGTGAGGGCCAGGGCATCGGTGCCACGACCACCGCCGGTGCGATCACCTCGACCACCGTCAAAGCCAACGGCTGGAACGAGTACAAGTACAAGATTCCCCGCTGGTTGGCCAAGGTCGACTGGAACATCACCGACGACCACCACCTCGAGTTCACGGGTGTCTCGGACAAGACCGAATACACCTCGCAGACCTACGGTTTCGATTACGCGGACGACACGCACGGTTCGACGCAGAACGGCGGCGTGTACCAGAAGGACGGCGGCGATCTCTACATCGGCAAGTACACCGGCTACCTCACCGACGACTTCACCGTGTCGGCGTTGTATGGCCAGCAGCAGCTGGATCACGTCCAGCTGCCCTACAACTACGACCCGAACTGCCCGCAGATCACCACGGCCACGGCACAGTCCCGCGCGCCGGGCCTGGTGTACGGCAGCTGCCAGACCTACGCGGCGGCCGTGCGCGTGCCGGGTGCGGAAGACAAGACCAAGGGTGGTCGACTCGATTTCGAGTACCGCATCGGCGACCACGATATCCGCTTCGGTGCGGATCACCAGGAAGCCAAGTCCTTCAGCGGTACGTCGCTGCCGGGCGGCTACAGCTGGGCTTACAACTTCCAGAACAACCCGAATGCCGCGATCGATGCCGGTCACGGCGTAGGTTCGCCGGCCGCCGCCGGTGGCCTGGGTAACCAGGGCTACTACGTCGTGCGCAACTACACGACCACGTCCGCCAAAATCCGCACGGTCCAGGAAGCGCAGTACATCGAAGACCGCTGGCAGGTGACCGACCGGTGGATGCTCTCCCTCGGCCTGCGTAACGAACAGTTCAACAACTACAACGGCAATAACGAAGTCTATGCGTCCCAGCGTCACCAGCTGGCTCCGCGCCTGGGCGTGTCGTGGGACGTGTTCGGCGACTCGACGATGAAGGTCTACGCCAACGCCGGTCGTTACCACCTGGCGATGCCCAACAACGTCGCGCTGCGCGCCGCATCGGGTTCGCTGGGCACCAACGAGTACTTCACCTACACGGGCGTCGATCCGAACACGGGCGTGCCGACCGGTCTGGTCAACGTGCCGGTCAACGCGGCCGTCGGCTACACCTGTAACGGCACGCAGGCGGTCAGCACCAACCTCGAGTGCGGCAACGCACCCGATCCCCGCACCGTCGCCGCCAAGGGCCTGAAGTCGCATTACCAGGACGAGTACATCGCCGGCCTGGACCAGGCACTCAGCCCCGAATACAACTGGGGCATCAAATTGACCTGGCGCCAGCTGCGCAGCGCCATCGACGATACCTGCACCCCCGTGCTGGGCGGCGCGTGCTTCCTGTTCAACCCGGGCGTGGCCAATACGTTCCGCGTCGAGCAGGCGGATGGCTCGTTCAACGAGGTGACGTACACCCGCGACCAGCTGGACCTGGGCAGGCTGAAGCGTAAGTACTACGCGATGGACCTGTACCTGGAGCATCCGTTCGCCGATCGCTGGTATGGCCGCATCGACTACACCTGGTCGCGCAGCTACGGCAACACCGAAGGCCAGCTGGCGTCGGATCTGGATACCGGTAACGGTGGCCAGCCCGATGTCTCGGTCACGCAGGACTGGGATCTCCCGCAGCTGATGGTCGGCGCCAACGGCCGCCTGCCGAACGACCGCACGCACCAGATCAAGGCGTTCGGCTACTTCCAGTTGAACGACGATTGGCGCTTCGGTGCCAACGCGCAGATCGCTTCGGGTCGTCCGAGGAGCTGCACGAGCTTCTACCCGACGGCCGACCGCGGTCTGTACAACGGCTCGTTCTACTTCTTCTGCGGCCTGCCTGGCACCCCGGGTTATGAGTTCTCGCCGCGCGGTTCGCACGGTTCGGCACCCTGGACGTACCTGATCAACCTCAACGTTGCCTACACCCCGACCTGGCTGGACAAGAACCTGACCTTCCAGATCGATGTGCTCAACGTGCTGAACAAGCAGACGCCCACGTCGTACAACTTCCGCTACGCGCAGTCCCGTACCACCATCAGCCCGCTGTACGACCGCGAGCTGAACTACACCGATCCGCGTGCCGTGCGTTTCACCGCCCGCTACGACTTCTGATCGGCAAACGCTTTAAAAGGTTCGTACAACAATAAAAGCCGCGGGGCGATCATTCGCCCCGACGGCGGCTACATGCACCTCCCCAGATCGCCTCCGCCCTCCCAGGCGGGGGCTCTTTTTTCAGTACTGGTACTGCACGGTGACGCCGATGGTGCGCGGCTGGTTGAGGGCGACGCGCCGCGTTGTCGGGAGGTCGGCCGAGATGGCGACGGGCAGGTCGGTTTCTCCGCGCTTGTCGAACAGGTTCGTGGCGTAGAGCGAGATGTCGAAGCCGTTGCGACCTTCCACGCCCATGCGGATGTTGGTGGTGGCGAAGCCCCCGCGACGGTAGAACGGGCTATCGCGGTCGTACAGGAAGTTCGAATTTCCGACGTAGCTGAGGTCGGCGCGCATGAAGCCGTCGTACTGCACGTTGACCCGATGACGATACTCGGCCGCGAGCGAGCCGGTAAAGCGCGGCACGTTCACGAGGCGGTCGCCATCCTTCGCCGAGGTGCCGGGCACGTCGTTCTTCAGGTGCGCGTCGTTGTAGCTGAAACCGGCGCTCAACGTCACTGCGTTGATGGGCAGGAACTTCAGTTCCAGTTCCGCACCCTGGCTGACTGCCTTGCCGAAGTTGGCGGTGATGTTGTAGCCGCAACCGAGCACGATCTGCTGCTGCACGTGGTTCCAGTCGATGTGGTACACGGACGCATCGACTAGCAACCGCCGCTCCAGCCACGCGCTCTTGAAACCTAGCTCGTAGTTCCACAGGGTGTCCGGGTTGTACTTGTTCAACTGGGACTGGCTCAGACCCAGCCCGGCCACTTCCGCACCGCACAGCGCCGCCGGCGCGGGATTGTTCGGGCCGCCCGGTCGATAGCCCTGCGAGGCCGTGGCGTAGACCATGTTCTCTGGACTGATCTGGTACTGCAGCGTGAATTTCGGTGTGCTGCCGTAATCCTTCGAATTGCTGTGCACGAAACTCGGGCCGCCATTGAGCAGGCCGTCGCCGCCCTGCGAGAAGCCTTGCTTGACCTCGAATGCACGGATACCGGCGCTGGCCTTCAACTTATCGGTAATGTTCCAGGACAACTCCCCGAACACGGCGTACTCGTCTAGGGTTGCGTTACGCGTGCCGGCGTAGATCGTCGAATACGTCGGGAAGGGGTTGTTGAAGGTCTGGTTGAAACCGGCGGGATACGGGATGGACGATTCAAGCGGCGCCCGCACGTCGTGGTAGAACGCACCCAGGATCGCCTGCACCGGACCGTCGAACTTGCTGGTCGCCCTCAGTTCCTCGGTAAATTCCTTGTTCTTGTAGCTACCGTACATCGTGGTCGGGTACACGCTCGGCAAGCCGAAGAAGTAGTTGATGACCTTGGAGCTGTCGTCGCGAAGGTTCACATCGCGGGTGAAGTACGAGGACGACGACATCAGCTCGAACGCCTCGAACTGCTTGTGGATGGCGATATTGGAGATCGTCGACTTCTGCACGTTGGCTTCGTTGACGTCGCGCACCTGGTAGGGGTCGTTGAGCGTCGCGGGGATCTTGTCGTAGGTAAACGGCGATCCCAGCCTGGAATACTGGTAGATGAAGCTGGGCGTGATGGTAAGTGTGTCGTCCGGCTTGATCAGCAACGCCACGCGCGTGCCGTAGGTCTTATACGTGTTGACGTTGTCCTTCTTCTTGCCGTCCGGGTCCGCCTCGAGGTAGTTGGACGGCGAGATCGGATAACGATCGATATACCCGTCATCGTCGCGATAGTACGCGGACACGCGCAGCGCGACGGTGTCCTTGATCAGGGGGACATTCAGCACGCCGTTGACGTTGGCATTCGGGCCACCGTGATACGTGCCTGAGACGTCGGTCTTGATGCGGGCCTCGACGAAATCCAGGTCCGGCTGGTTGGTCACGTACTTGACCGTACCCCCCATGGAGCTGGAGCCGTAGATCGTACCCTGCGGACCACGAAGCACTTCGACGCGCTCGATGTCGAAGACCGAAGGGTCGATGACGCCTCGCGTCGACAGCAACGCTGCATTGCTCGATGCCGCGATGGGCACATCGTCGAGGTAATAGCCGACGGTGGCCGCGGAGCCCGCGCTCGACGAAATACCGCGGATGATCAGGTTGTTCTCGCCAGGTCCCGACGATGCAACAGTCAGCGACGGCGCGATGCGCGCCAGGTCGACGAGACTGGTCACGCCTTGCCGCTCCAGTTGTTCTCCGGTCAGCGCAGTCATGCTGATCGGAACTTTCTGGATGTCCTGCTCGCGCTTGGCGGCCGTGACCGTGATGCCTTCGAGGGTCTGTGGCGTATCGGACGCCTGGGCCTTCTTCTTCTCGTTGGCGGGGGAGGGTGCGGAAGCGTCCTGAGCGCTGGCCACGCCGGAAATCAGGGCCACGGACAACAGGGCGGTGTAGAGAAGGGTGCGCTTGAGATCGTGGTTCATGAAACTCCCCGGCAAATTAAACGTGCATGCCTCTTACGCACGCTCATCAATGAGAGCGCGTTCTTGAGTTCGTGTGCGTTGCCCCCGGACGTCGATGCCATGGACGATAGCCACGGGCGACGGCCCTTGCTCGGTTGATGCCGGATATCCCTGACCGGCTACGCCCTGGATCCCCTGGCACCGGATGTATAGCCGTCTGAACCGCATTTGCTGCGGTGCAGCTTCCTTGATTTCGATCAGATCAAAAAGTTTTGATGGCGTCAAGCTTTTTACGATAGGATCGGGTGGCAGTCGCAGATAGCCGCCTAAAAGGTTTCGCTACTTCTCTCATGCTCAAGGGGTGCCATGAAAACCATGTCCGTTCTTTTCTGTGCCGTGAGCGCAGTGGCGATGACTGCCTCCGTGTCGGCTGAAGCGCCGGCCGTGTCGACCGCACAGGCCATCAAACAGGCGCTCGACGCCAGCGCCGCCGCCTGGTCGGCCGGCGACCTGAAGACCTTCATGGAGTGCTACGAGCGCGCCCCGGGCACCCGTTACGTGAGCTCGAGCGGCACCATCGAGGGTTACGAGGCGATCGAAGCGATGTATGCCTCGCGATTCCAGAAGCCCGGCGCCAGCCTGGGCAAGCTCACCCTGGAACTGATCGACGTCAAGCCGCTGGGCTCCCAGTACGCCTTCGTCGTCGGTCGCTACCACCTCAAACCGGACACCGGCGCCGAGGTCTCGGGGATCACCACGCTGCTTTTCCATAAGGTCGGCACACGCTGGCTCATCAGCAGCGACCACAGCTCGTAACCATGGCGGGCGCTAAAGCGACGCAAGAGAAAGCCGCGGCACTGAGTATCGGGTCCGCGATTCGCGACCGACGACGCGGCCTGGGGCTCACCCTGCAAGCCCTGGCCGGCAGTTCAGGGCTTTCCATCCCGTTCCTCTCACAGGTCGAGAGAAACCTCGCTCATCCATCTCTGCTGTCCCTCGAAGCCATCGCCCAGGCGCTGGATGTCGACGTCGATTACTTCGTCGGCGTACCGACGCCGGGCCAGATCGTCTGCAGGGCCGGGGAGCACGACCGGATCGACCTGGAATCGCCGGTGGTCTATGAGCGTTTGAGCGGTCGGCATGCGGAACGCAAGATGGAAGCGCTCCGGCTGATCGTTCCGCCCGGCCTCGTGGCACCCACGATCCATCGGGAAGGCGAGGGCTTCTGGTACATCCTGAGCGGTACGCTCGAAATGACGGTCGGCAGGAAGAAGTTTGTCCTCAACGTCGGTGACAGCGCGCACTTCGACCAGAGGCATCCTTACAGCATGCGTAACGCTGGCAAGTCGGAAGTGCGCATGATCTGGGTCGGGACGCCGGCGATATTCAAGGACTGAGAGGTACGACGTGTTCGCGGCGTTGAGCCTGTGCGCCGCCTGTGGGATTCTCGACGACTCGTCACCGACAGGATGCACGAATGCCGTCTGAAGTACGTTCCAGGGGACTATGCCGTCTCTCCGCCGCCCTTGCGTCCCTGATAGCCGTTCCGGCTTTCGCCAACCCACCGCTGGCTACCCTGGTCTTTCGCGATGGCGGTCGGCCTGTTCTTTCGATCACCGACCCGAAGGGCGCGCCGTTGGTGGATGAGGTGCTCGGCCTTCGTACTGCCGATGCCGATCTCACTCACGATATGAAGCTGGTCGGGACCCAGGCACGGCAGCTGAGCGAGCGTTACCGCATGACGACGGGCAAGCGCCTCGAGCGCAACGTGAACCTGGCCGAGACACGGTACTCGCTGCGTAACGGTTCGGGGAAAGCGCTCGACGTGGTAGTTCGCGTGGCCGAAGACGGCGTGGCCTTTCGCTACGAACTGCCCGGCGCGACGAAAACCACCGTTCTCGGCGAGGCCACCCGCTTCATTGTGCCCGTAGATGCAAAGGCCTGGCTGCTGCCATACGGTCCGCAGTACGAAAAGGAGAGGTTGGAAACCACCGCGGGGGCCGCCGCTTCGGGCGATTACGGCTACCCCTCCTTGTTTCGCGTCGGCGAAAGCTATGTGCTGGTCACTGAGGCGAATGCCGATGGTCGCTACGACGGAAGCCGCCTGACCCACGCCGTCGGAACGGATATCTGGCAACTGACCCTCGCCGACACGCGTGTCGACAGCACGGGTACCACGCCATGGCGCACCGTCA
>Ga0247742_10000990_pt1 | contig 20990 bp, 21 predicted proteins | sample UWRJL208509C2_FD_180944 | JGI IMG/M metagenome (GOLD analysis project Ga0247742, IMG submission 180944) | Plant litter microbial communities from Arlington Agricultural Research Station in Wisconsin, United States - UWRJ-L208-509C-2 | ecosystem: Environmental > Terrestrial > Plant litter >... | reverse complement strand
AATGACCCCCCATTTTAAACTCAGATGTACCAGTCGGAGAACACAAGGTCCTCCTTGTTTCTGAAGCTGCAAGCTGACGTACTCCCGACTGGTCACGAGTCTAACATCAACGCCCTGAACGCCTACTGTCCAAATTACAATCTACTCTTTAGCGGGACTCGCTTAAAAGCTTATCGACGCCGAATTAGTCTTGATAGAAGTGATGAGATGGTGTCGTATGCGAGCGTATCATTTTACTTGTGTCGGCCAGCAGTTGGGGAAGGAGATGTTTTGAGGTAGATATAGATACAGGTATAAAAGAGTTGAAGAGGGTAGAATAATAACCCTGGTATATCTGTCCTTTGAGAGCTGTGACATCAAGCATGATCCAGACTGCTGCCACTATCGCCATCCGAGTTGCCTACTGAACCGGCGCCGTCATCGATGAGAGTGATAAGACCTCCGAATATGATATCGGAATTGCTATGCTCGAGTCGAGAGCAGTAGCGTAGCTGCATCATGGGCTGGATGAGCGCCATAGGGAGTGATAGCGAGAAGGGTACTTAATTGTAGAATGATTTGACGGTGACGTTGAGCGAAAAAGGTCGCAGACTCGAGTGTGAATCCGACACGATGCCCTATCACCAACTCGTCGAACGCCTGCTGGCCTCTGAATCACGTCCGAAATTGATTTGTACTCGTGCCCGTCAAAAGTATGGAAACACGTGGTTTTTGATATAACTCGACAAGAAAAAATGGCGAAAACCTGAGAGTAGGGTATGTTATGAAGACCTATTCGACGGACCTTCTGTAGAAACGATCGATGGCGATAATGTGTTGACAATAGAAACGAAGCACGATGCACTGTGATGGTAAAGAGATCGATTAGCGGGTCTGTAATAGAAGGCGAAAACACGCACTGGATGAGATAAACCCTTCAAACTTTCAATCCCCTCAAACTGTGCCTAACGGCACCAGCGACATGAGGTATCTGATTCCACTGCCCATCTTCTGGCAAGAACGACGATCAATCTAGATGAGTCCGAGTTCAGGAGGAACTGCAACTTGAGGACTGAAGTAAGAGATTCTCAGGTCTGCGGCGACGATGAGCAGTACAGGCTCTTGGCCATTCGTTGTTGAGCCATGATGAAGGGTCAGCCACTGAGGCGCGCCTGGTATGGGCCTCGGTGTGAAGTGGCGTCCTTTCACCCATATTCCACGTCAGAGGCGGTTTGATTCGCTTGGATGGGTCGTGGACGTGGAGAAGGGGGAATTGTAGGCGAGAAATGATGTTTAAGATGCGCTCTTGATTTGGTCATGTTCGGGTGGGAGTAGACGAGGGCGGTGACGGACTTGATGTTTGCTCCCCTATAGCAGCACAGATGACGTCTGGCTGAGGTGGGAACGCAAGGGATGCGGAATAGAGTGTTACATTGAGATCCTGACGCGGTTGAGGACTGTCACGACGCATACTGGAGGTGGTCGAACCTTTGGCCACAATTCATCCGCCAGCAGTATCAATAATGTGGCCTGAGATGGTTTATCGTTCTCGTCACTCGAGCATCTGACGTGGAGGGCGGGTTCGAGAACTGAATTTGCAGTTCCCTCAATTTCATCAGGTGGTCATATTGCCTTCGCTTCCACAACCTAACATACAGTAGGATTGTTGGGCTTTGCAGAAGTTAGAGTGCTAAGACGGCAAGCTTGGATTGCGCTGCAATATATATTAGTAAACATACGCGAATGGAAGAATGTTTGGTACCTCTCGGCATAGCGAGCTTTCGCTGTCGTGTATATGCATGATCTCTGACGTCCGGGACATGGATATACGTGACTTTGCGAAGAAATTGAATAAGGGAGCTTGTGCAATCTGGATGGCTGAGAATTGGAGCTGTAATAAAGTATGTTGAATATTGAGCTCGAAGGTTGAGTAGGCTGGAACGACCTACTATAACATACGGCTGCAACCCATGCCATCCTCTCGTCATTTGCCCCTCTTCCTCCTTTCCAAGTTGCGCCTACAGACGGCATCGTCTACTGAAGAGTCGAGCACCAAAACGAACGGCGAACACTAGAGGCGCTTCAGTTCGGCTAAGAGGTTGACTACGTCCGCCAGATGACACATCAACTATGATTTGGACGGGTATCGCCATGGACAGTTGCTGCTCAACTGCATTCTTCGTTGCAGTCGCAGCAAGTCCCGTCTCCGATGGTTGCAAGACCGACTTTGCGGGAGTGACCGGTTCACGAGGTTCGTCTCGTCTCAGATGGGAGAGAGAATAAAGATGTGGACCATAGTGGGTAGGATTTGAAGGCGCATCTAGGTAGGAAGGATGATTTGAAGGGAACAGCGATATTTGAGAGGCAAGCCAATCATGAGTTGAAGACGGGACGCGAATCTGAAAGAGGACGTTCGAGATGAGGGGTGGGATGCTGAGACTCGATAATGAGATACTGACAAGTAGTCAGACAAGATTAATGTCGTATGCAGAGAGAACCTCAAATGAGTAAAGCCAGTGAAGATCCAAGTTGAGCTGGTGGAAGGAAGGAAAAAGTACGTCGGCTGTATTGCCGATTGATCAGCAAGAAGTCTTTCGGATCATCGGCTTTCTTGCATTTCTTGTGCTCCGAGTCAGGACTGCGTCTCTACTCTGCACTTACTGCTCTGGTAGACTATCCTCTGTGTACTGAGAACTGGCAAGACCTTTTCGTCATACCACTCTGTAAGCTAGACCTTGCTTCAAACCGCTGAATTCCAGTTTTAGGAACTAGACACGGACTTTAACTTGAAGCATAAATGCATACCATTTGAATGGCTCTATCAACTAGCTACGGACTTTTGCACCTCTCCATGGGTGCATTTCTGTCGATACCAACTCGTTTTCAATGACGCGACTACCCTAGCTGGGCAATGATAGGGTAGCACCGTGACATTCGTATACGGTCGTAATTATGTTGGATTGTTCACTCAAAGAATGAACTACTGTATGCACAACGTGTGGTCTACCGCAAATGGTCGCCTGTTTCTGATCTTTCCCCACTACGCGCTTGAACCAGACACAAGCCTTTTGGATACCGTGGCTCTCCACCCTCGCAGTTGGCACATCTACTGGATAGGCATCCCACAAATACGAAACAAAGAGTACATTATCACAGCACAACATGTAAGCCTCGATACGCCTTCGCTCGTGATACTTAACTAATCTCTATGACATCTAACCAGATGTCCCCACCCGCTGTGCTCCGCGTCAAGCTACTTCCAGCTTCAAGAAACATCATGCCGCTTCCTGCTTTCCTCAACCATTGCCTCGAGCGCCTCTGCATCGTTCAAGCGGCCCAAATCCTTATACGTGGTGGCAAGGTTCAACATGCTCTTGAGGGTGTCAGGATGATCATCTCCGTTCACCTGCTTCATCTGCTCAATTACCTCCACACTGAGCATCTCCGCATCCATCAGATGGCCTAGTTCCCTATACATGTTGGCAAGATTGGCCATGTTGTCGAGGGTGTAATTATGGTGGTCTCCGAGAGCCCGCTTTGTCTTCTCCATTGTCACTAGCTGAAGTGTCACCGCATCGTGCAAGCGGCCTTGTTTCCAGTATGTGAGCGCTAGGTTCGACGTAGCCCTGAGGGTCAGAGGATGCTCATCACCCAACAATTGCTTCCTCTTCGCCAATACCGACACCTCGAGCGCTTCTGCATCCTTTAAGCGGCCCTGCTCCCTGTACGTCGAAGCAAGGTTGACCATGGTTGTTAGGGTATCAGGATGGACATCTCCCTGCAACCGCTTGCTCTTCTCCAATCTCACCGACTGGAGCGCCTCCGCATCATCTAAGCGGCCCATGGTTCTATATGTAATCGCAAGACCTCCCATGGATACGAGGGTGCTAGGATGGTCCTCTCCCAGCACCCGCTTCATCTTCTCCATCACCACCACCTGGAGCGCCTCTGCCTCCTTCCAGTGGCCCTGGGACCTGTACATGGTGGCAAGATTCCCCATGCTCTGGAGGGTGTGAAGATGTTCATCTCCCAGCACCAACTTACTCTTTTCCAACACCACGAGCTCGAGCGCCTCCGCATCACCCCAGCGGGCCTGTTCCCAGTACGTGTAGGCAAGATACCCCATGCTCTTGAGGGTGTCAGGATGGTCATCTCCCAGCACCAACTTTCTCTTTTCTAACACCACAAGTTGGAGCGCCTCCGCCTCACCCCAACGACCCTGCTGTCTGTACGTGCAGGCAAGATTCATCATACTTGTGAGGGTGTCAGGATGGTCATCTCCTAGCACCCGCTGCCTCTTCTCCGTAGCCATCACCTCGAGCGCCTCCGCATCCTTCAAGCGACCATGTTCGAAATAGATTTGTGCTATATGCAGCCCCACTAATGGATTAATACCCTCTGGTTTAAGCGAGGCCATGCAGTTCGTCGTATGTTTCAACAGCGTACGTCGATATTTGTGGTCCTCGTCAGTGGGTGTCACAGAAAATGAAAGCCCAATAAGAGTGAGTATGAGCTTCTGCATGTCGTGCCGGTTTCCTTCTATAGTGGTTCCACTCCAGTGGTGTACCAGTGGATGAACGCTGTAGGTGCGACTCTGGTGATCATATTCAATGAGGGAGTGTGAGCAAAGGCGCATTATGACCTTCCGGAACGTCCAGGAACTCCAGCCTGAATCTTGCTTTCCGAGCCGGTTCAATAGCTTCGCCACTTCATCCTGCAGTTCCGAGTCCTCTAGATTTAGTTGAGACACTGCCGCTCTTTCGAACATCTCCTCCGAAATTCCTTCATGGTGCAAGCAGGAGCAAATTTGGAGAAAAGTCCTTGCCGATTCGTCGAGTTTTTCGTAGCTCAGTCTCCACGTTGAATAGACGGCTAATTGGTACGGATCCTGTCCTTGAATTTCCTCGTTCTGCAGCAAATTGTCGCGTTCACGCTGGTAGAGTTCTCGGTACTCGTGTAAAGACGAGTGGCAGTGAATGAAGGCACCAGCTTGCGCCACAGCCAATGCAAAGCAATTGAGTTCCTGTATCATATGCCAGCATAAACTTAGTTCATAAAAACAAAATAAAAAGAAACAATTTACCTGGACAATTGTTTCCGCTAGAGCTTGATTTTCGCCATTATTTTCCGCCCGAGACTGAACCAGAAGCAAATTCTTTGCGTCTTCCAGATCCATCCCTTTAACGTCCGCATCCGCTTCTTTGGCAGTGTAATGGCGGAGCTCTCGGTTCCGTGTTGTAATAAGAATATTTCCGGATGAGCATGAAGGAAAGTATTGTTTCAACTTTAGGTCGACATTGTCTGCGTTATCGAAGACGAGGAGCCAATTTCGGTCAGTCTGACTCGCAAGCCAGCGCAGGCTCGCCTCCACCGTTCGCTTAGAATATTCTAGTCCAAAAGCCTCGAGATCTGTTTGAATAGTATCTTTGCTCGTGGCGTCAACGTAGAAGATATCGAAAAAGCTTAAAAATAAGGTCGTTAGCAATTGACTATGTGATTTTATTCGACCAATTGGCATACCGTTTGTCTTTGGATTCTTCAATGAATTTGAACGCAAGTTGGCTCTTTCCTGCACCGCCGAGGCCATGCAGCACAAATATGCGCTGAGATGCGCTCTCTGAGTCGAAATATCTGCGCAGCTTATCGAGGATGTCCTGTCGACCTATAAATGATGCCACCGGCGGTGGACAGAGCTTGCGTTCTGGGATGTCTTGAGTTGATTCGGGTGGCCTGGGGGAAACTGGGGAAATAATGAGACATTATCCAGACCACAAATGAGGTTCTTCCGTACCGAGCTGTTCAATCGTAAGCCGCGCTTTCGGTGCTGTGATTATTTTTCCCAACAGCGCCAGCTTTTCATCGACCTCCTTCCTCCTCAGATATTGCACCGTATGTGCCTCCACTTTGCTCAATCTTTCCCACTCCGAAAGTTTCATTCGCTGCATCCCTTGCTCCACATTCAGCCGAAAGTATGTTCTCGGCAATTGCGCGAAGAGGCGTAGCATGTGTTCGTGCGTATCCTCACAATCGGTCGCAATTCCCCTTAGAGCATCGAAAACGTCTGTCGGTATGATCTGCTGGAAAAACCCTGGTCTCCTGATGCTGACTGCCTCGACCTGCCCAGCACCAATGCTCACCAGGCACCCTATGGGACGAGCGCCAAACAGAGTGTTGGCTTCATCTAGGACAGCCCAGCTGGGGTTATTGCGGCCTACGCCTCCATCGATGAAAGGCTGGGCCCTCCCAATCTCGATACGTTTAAAGAAAGTCGGCGCGGCTGACGTAGCTCGAGCGGCCTCCCAAATCTTGCATTCGGGATGTATTTCGTGAGATTCGTAGGATTTGAACAACATTGGAATGTTCATATTATGGGCATTCTTGGTGCAGACGAAGCTGAGAAGAGACGTCAGACACGGATACATATTAGAGACAGTAGCTTGTACACTCACGTCCGGCAACCCGTAACCTCAGTTCTTTCCAACAAGGGCGATTCCGAATCGCCAGTTGCTTCCCTCACAATAGACTTGATTACTGCTTCAAGTTTCGTTGCTTTGAATTTTCCATCTCCCGGCCTCCCCTTCGGATGAGAGAAAACGTGTTTCACCATGGTATCATAGTGCTTTATGGCCGTGTCTACGTCCATCCGAAGCCGTCCCAGCATTAAGGCAACTATTCTATAATGTAAGAATTAGTAATGTATTACGTCCAAAAGCAGGTCGCGCACCCTCCAGTACTGGTACCGCCAATTAAGTCGAAGTGATCGCACGGCTTTGGCAGGCGAGTGAGGAGCGGTTTGCCGTTCTTCTTCAGTTTCTTGTTTTCATCGACCATGACCTTGTGCATAAGTGCTTTGATGAGGAGCAGCTCGGAAAGTCCACGAATGCCGCCACCGTCTGCGCAGAGGTTACAAATCAGAAATTACATCCAGTGGTTAAATCATGAAAACTTTACCCAACGCAAGCAGCCTGACAGGTTTCTCTTCGTTGGAGGAGCTCATCCTAGAGTAGAGGCAGTGGAGTCCGTCCTGAAATTTGAACTTGATGGGATAAAGCCTTCAAACTTGTCGACAGAAGTACATTCCACATTGTAAGTTTATCCTCGCCGGTGTCCTGCCACGGCCGTAGTTCTTACGGACGTATTTGCGAACAATCCAGTAGTCTTCGTGAGACAAAGGGCTCGGGAGATCTCGAGAAGCCAAGCCGCGCTCGTGATCATCACATAGTAGTACTCTCGCAGAAGCCTTGCAACATAGGCAGTTGTACCGTCCTAGATCAAAAGCACGTAAGATTTGTACGAAGTTGAGAACTTCAAGAAATAGCCAGAGGTGAGTCTATGACATTTCTGGAGATGACTCGTGTGAATCCGGCACGGTGCCGATGTGATGAGAACTTGTCAATTCCTGACCACACACTCTTCCCTTCCCTTCCCTTCCCACCACCCTCGTATATGACAACCAAGCGACACAATGCCGAATGCTTGAGACTCCTCTCCCATCCAGTCCCTCGAAGCTCCTAAATCCAAACACCGGCTTCTGGTTCCCGAACACTCGAGGCACTGCCCAATTATTGCTTCTGCGTCATAATCCTCGCGTGAACTCTGCAATATCCCCTTCCACGTTTCCGATACATCATAACCCTCGCATCGCCACCGGTCTGTCAACGTCATGAATATTTCCCCCCTCGCGTTGACTCTGCTGTATCCTCTCTGGTACTCGTCCCTGTCGAACCATCTGAGTGCGAGACACTGGATTCCGTAGGACTCAGGTATGTCCCTGCCCACTTGTAAATGAGGGCTTCAAGCTAAAGACATCGTTCTATCAGATTCCCTCGACATCATGTCCCTCCATTCGTTCCAATCCAAACGCCTCCTCATGATTAGTGGTCCACTCCAAACAAGGTCGTCGGGACTCAGGTTTCAGCAAGCCAACTCCCGCAGTCATTCCAATGCCAACGTTCGTTTGCATCCCCTCAACGTCTACTCCACCGCTTATCCAATCGACTCATAGCGTGAAGCATGCATCCTCTGACTGGCCGCTCTTTCGCCTCCACCCAAACCTTCAACACTGGATGTCTACAACCTCGATATATGCGCACCGTCCCGCACGAAGCGTGTGCAACCTGCTCCATTAGTACTACGCGAAGTCAGACATTATTCTCCCCTGTAAGCATGTTTCTCTACTATCTACTTTCCTGTACCAACCACCTATCAGACTCTGAAACTGACTCAAACACGAACGCATTTATGTGACCAACCTCATCCACAACTTCGCATACTGCCACGTATTCGCAAAGCAGAAGTTCGATATCCAGTCCCGCAACTTCAAAGAAGGCTGGAGAGGAAACGATCGTGTTTGACTTTCAATGAACGATGCCAGTGATATGAGCAATGCTATAGCCTCTAGAGTGCGTCGTCTTTCTTCTAGATTTTGTCACAATTCTCATCGCCAACCATGTTCTTAGGCGATAAAGCAACCTCGGTAGAATATGGCTTTGGTTTTCATCGAGGGTAAGTATACCTCCGACTTGGAATTTCTACAACGCTGATATCCACCTTCCCTAAGTCCAACAGAGACGGGCCCTTAGCCACGCGGGTTTAGTCCACGAAATGACCTACGGCCGGATGACCAGAGGTGACTGGAACCGCGACCTGCTTTCATGATGTAAAATCCGCGGGTCATGGAGGTGGCCAGTCCAGCACATTCGCCGAGTACGCTTTAGTTCCTCTACATTCCTTTTACATCCTGCCCTTTCTCATTGACCACATTTCACAGATGGACCAGGCAAGTGTCTACTATAATTTCGGACCCTACAGTGTGAAGGCTATGGGTAACGAATATCCCTCCGAAACGTCACCGATATTCATACTCGGTTGAATTTCAATAGGTGAGTCAACTACATCGACTTCTGATGCAGTATATGCTGACGAGATATGATTCACTTTCAGATCGACACATACCCTTGGGCATGAGGACTTCAACTAACACCGGAAAATGAGCCAGGCATATCATTGTTCATAAGGTGGTTATTCCCGTAGGACTAAAACACATCTCTAGCGTCAGATGCTTGAAAGAATTGGGACGAACGTGCTAAATAATTATACGCCACCCTGGTGAAGAGATACGGGCCTCCACGACTGCACTTGCTGACCCGGATGGAAGCAATGCAGCCTTGCACTTGTGTCAATTCATCCGTTTCTTTCTTCAAATTATTTACGTGGCGCCTTCCGTCTCATTTACAGTCTTGCGGCCGTATACCAACAACTTTAATAGGCGCGCCCATTCACTGTGATAGTATAACATCGACTGATAAAGACGAAATATATTAGCAAGCATCTCCACTTCATATTAGACTATTCAACCACTACATATTCGAAACCAGTGAAGATCATACGAGAAGTTTGATAGCTACGTATCAATAACAAGATGATGAGGTTGAAACACCAGAGCACAGAAAGAAAAGACAAAATATTCCGTATCAACGCCCAATACAACCCATTCAGAGCGAGTAAGGCCACTGAGTCGCTAGTCCAGGGAAATTCCAAACAAGCAATGGCTGACACCAGCTCCTCAGTATCGTGATGTTCTTGGCAGCGTCCAACCGGCATATGCGTCTTTTGGTTCCTCCTGGGCCACGATGAACTTATGTTCAACGGCGACGTGACGACGGTAATAGTGAAGGGGATGTGGGCTTGAGAAGAGCTTTGAACACACTTGTCGCGGCTCGAGATGGGGAAGTAACGGCTCTAGCTGCAGATACAGGTGATATAGTTCTGCATGTTCAGGTCGGCTGGTGAAGCGTCGAAGGGCAAAGCAAGGAAGATAGTGAACCCATTAGAGCATGAGGTGACTGGTAGATTATGCCTAAACAAAGATATGAGTATAAGTTACGTTTTCAATGTGGAATGAAAATGGGCAGAAACATACTTAAACATGGACCCCAATCCGCTTTGCACCCCTTCAATTTCTGACGCCGGACCAACAGTACCGTCGAATACAACCACCCACGAACAGAAGAGTCGTCCAATATTGACTAGGATTGAGGCTGTATCAGTTATAGGAAATGCCGATCATCAATTCGATGTCTATTCCAACTGGGGGTTGTTCCAAATCAAGCCGTTGTGAAGGTTCAGTTTCGACTTGCCGAAATTAACTTGCTCATTTATGCGCTCAGCATGTTGAGGGACCACCAGCGTGCTGACAGAGGGTCTAATATCGAAGTTCGTGCCTAAACATCGGCTGGGGCGAGAACCGTAGATGAGAGAGAAGACAAGACCAGAGGAGGGGTTTGCGAAATCAGATATTTCGACTCTTGGGCGAGCCATGTAGAGCGATGGATAAGACACGGGCCACCATGCCGAGTGGACTTGAGGGGGAAGTCAGGCGTCAGGACATCGAAATTGCACGAAGGTGGACTCTTTGTGGATCTACTGGCCCACAAGAACGAGAACGCCTCTTTCGTAAGATGCGCAGACTTTCAAAGTGGCGATTTCACAGTATGCTAAAAGAAGGGAACGGCTGGTAGCGCAGCAAGCTCGACATACTGTAAGACAAAAACGATTGGTCATTGAGTCTCTAATGGAAGGGTCAAAACACGCACTGGACGCATTTGGACTTGATGTTTCCTCCATTTCAGCAGCACAGATGACGCCCGGCTGAGGTTGCGAGCGAGCAGCGGTAATCGTAGAGCAAGGCATGTGAAATAGAGGTACAGCGGTACTTTGGGTCTTGATGTGGTTGAGGGTTGCTCCGGCGCATACATGGTCGAATCTTTGACCACAATCCGTCCGCGTTGTCGATAAAGTGGCCCGGGATGGTTTCATCCTTCTCGTGACTCGAGCCGAGGCGGAGGACGGGCCGAGAACTGGATTCGCCGTTCCTCAGGTTCGTAGTGCAGAATCACGAATCATACTCCATCGGATACTGCAGGGTTCTTGGGTTTCGCAGAGGTTGAAGTCCTGAGTTCAGCTGGAGAGCAAAATTGAATTGCGCTGTAATGTATATCAGTAAATATATGCAAAGGGAAGAAAGATGGCTGGCACCTTCTGCAGGCGTAGCGAGCTTTCGGAATCTTGTATGTGCATGGTCTCTAACGTCTGGGAGATGGATATAGGTGGCTTGGCGAGGTAGTTGGTGGAGAAAACTGGTGGGGTCCGGATGGTCGAGAAACAAGACTGCAATAAAGCATGAATATTGAGCTCCAAGGTTGAGTGGGTTCAGAAATGTACTTTAAAACGACCTGCTAAACCATCTGGCCACAATCCATCCTTTCATCATCGATATTTGTTCCTTCCCTTCCTACTGCACCGACAGTCGGCATCGTCTCCTGGAGAAAAAAGCCGCCAGAATCATGGCCAGGTCCGCCATATGGTCCATGGACCACGAATTGGATCGGTAGCCCGGGTCCTCAGCTTCGTGACGCTCTTGGTAGCTTCAAACACGAACCAAAGGGTTTTCGGTTCTTGCTGCGTCAGTTTGTAGATTGATAAACCAGGTTCGATAGAAACGGCAATCGTGGAGATGTAGGATCGCTTGGATCCACCCATCACAGCTCGAGACGGGGAAGGAACGGCCCTGTTCGCAAACAGAGGTGATGTAGATCGATATGGGCAGGTCGAGTGGTGGAGTCGCGTCGAAGGACAAAGCAGCGAAGGTAGCGATCCCATTGGACCATGCGACGACTGCTAGATTGTGTCTGAACGAATATATGAGCAAGAAGTGCTATCAAAGGTTAAGTAACATAGGAACACACCAAAATGCTTGGTTCACCCGTCACCCGAATCCTCCTCCGCTTGTTATTGCCACTCCTTCACTTTCTGAGGCATCGACCAACAATATTGTCCGACGCCGTGAATGTGATATTGAAACCACCAGCGAGTAGGAGAGTTGTCCCAACACCGAGACCGCATCAGGCGGTTTTAACTTGCCGAAATTGACTTGGTTGTTTATGTGGTCAGCTCGTCGCGGAGCCACCGGCGTAAGTACTGATAAATTTCGACCTTCGTACGTACGTCGGGTTGGAGGTGAGAACAATAGACGAAAGAGATCGTGGACAAGGCCAGAGGGGTGCGCGAAAGCGGACATTTCGACCTCCAGCCGGGCCGTATAGAGCGATGGATCAGATATAGGCCGCCATATCGAGTGGACTTGAGGGGGAATCAGGCGTCAGAACGTTGAAGTTGCATGAAGGCAGACTCATGATATGTGTACTGGCCCACAAGAACGAGAACGTCGTCCTTCATGAGATGCGCGGACTTTCAAAGTGCCTACTTCATAGTACGCCAAAGGAAGGCAACAGCCTGTGGTGCAAGAAGCTCGACATACTGCAAGGCAAAATGATTAGTCAGTGGGTCTCTAATGAAAGGTAAAAACACGCACTGGACGAGATAAACCACAAAGATTCCAATCTCTTCAAATCATCCCAAACGGCATCAGCGACCTCAGATGTCTGATCCCACCACCCGTCTTCTGGTTCTCGAACGGCCATCCAGTCCAGATAGGTCCGAGTTCAGGAGGAACTACAAACTAAGGACCTGAAATCAGGATTCGTAGATTTGCGATGGTGATGAGCAGTGGATATTTTTCTCCGTTGGTTATTGGGCCCAGATGAAGGGGCAGGCACTGAGGCGCGTCTGGTATGGCCCTCGTTATAGACAGGTGTCCTTCCACCCATATTTCCACGTCAGGCGGTTTAGTTCGCTTGGATGGGTCGTGGGCGTGGAGAAGGGGAGATCGTAGGTGGGAAGTGAGACGGAGATTTGTACATGAGTTCGGCTATGTTCGAGTAGGAGTCAACGAGGTGGTTGACGGACTCGGACGGCGAGCCGTCCTGGCGAGAAAGGAACTTCGCCCATGAAAGTGACATAAGGACTTGAATGCTCCTTCCATTTCAGCAGCACAGACGACGTCCGACTGAGGCGGACAGCGAGCAGAGGTAGTTGCAGAGCAAGGGATGTGGAACAGAGGTAAAGCGTTACATCGGGATCTCGATGTGGTTGAGGATTGCTCCGACGCATGCTTGGTCTATCCTTCGACCACAATTCATCCGCATTGTCGATACCGTGTCCAGGGATGGTTTCATCCTTCTTGTGACTCGATCCGACGCGGAGGACGTGTTGAGACCTGGATTACTGTTCCTCTCAAGTTCGTAGTACAGAGTCACGTATCATATTGCCTTCGCTTTCGCGGCATAGGATGCCGCAGGGCTCTTGGTTTTCGCGGAGGTTAGAGCCACTCGTGAATCGCTCTGCAATATATACACGTATTAGTACATGCATGTGATAGAAAGATAAATGGCTGGGACCTCCTCTTGGTGCAGCGAGCTTTCGGTGTCTTGTATATGCCTGGTTTCTAACGTTCTGGAGGTGGATATACATGGCCTTGCAAATAACTGGCTGAGAGAGCTGATGGGATCTGGATGGTTGAGAATCGAGACTGTTATAAGCATGATGACAATTGAGCTCGACTGAGTAGGGCGAAAACGTACATTGGATCGGCCTGGTATTCATCTGACCACTACTCTTGCTATCCTCTCATTATCGGCAATTTCCCCTTCCCTTAGTAATACATCGACAGATGGCATCGTCTACTGTAGAAAACCACGGACGGACGGGTACCAGAAACCACCAGCGGACACTGGAATTACTTCAGTACTACGCCCGCCGCATGGTTCGTCGACCACGAATTGGATAGGTATCGTTGCTGTTCAGCTGCATTCTTCGTTACAGTCGCAGCGAGTCCCGTCTCCGATGGTTGCAAGACCGACTTTGTGGGCACGACCGTTCACGATGTTCGTCTCGTCTCTGATGGAGCAAGAATCAACATAGCGGGTAGATGGTGGAAGATGAGTTTGAGAGACAAGCCAGCTACAGGTCGAATATGGGACGCGGATCTGAAAGAGAACCGAACGCAAGCTTTAAGAGATGGGATAAATCCAAGTTGAAGGTGAGTGTAGGTGGCAAAGAAAGGAAGGTTCATCGACGTCGGCTGTATTGCTCCGGTGATCCGAAAGTTCAAGTTTCCCATTGGTCGATCGGCTTTCTGGCTTTCTTCTCCCGACTTGCTCAAGACTGATCTGTTTCGTGTCGCTACTCTGCACCCACTGCTCCTTCTCTGGCAGACCATCCTCTGTGCTGAGAACTCGCGAGACCTCTTCGTCGTGCCACTCTGTTGCGCAAGCACCAGGCCATAACCTGCAAACCGCTCAACTCCAAGTTTCTAGGAACTATTAGGCATACAGACCTTAAGCACAACCATTTGAATGGCTCTATCAACCTAGCTGACGACTTTTTTGCGCCTCTCTGTGGTAAATTTCTGTGATATCAACTCGTTTCCAACGATGCGACTATCCTCACGATACTACCCGATCATTACCCAGCTACTCTTTCGTATACGATCGTAATTATTGTTCACTCAATGAATGAGCCACTGTCTGCCAGCGTGTGGTCTTTCACAAATGGTCGCCTGCTTCTGAATCTTTTTACCTCTACGCGCTCGAGCCAGACACAAGCCATTTGGATACCATGGTCCCCATCCTCGCGGTTGGCACGTCTACTTCAATCACATAAGTGTCCCACAAATACGAAGTGAGAAGTGCATTATCATGTAAGCCTCAGTACGTCTTTGCTCGTGGTACTTAGCTACTCTCAATGACATCTAACCAGACGACCCCATACCTCATTTCGTTCGCCCAAGGTCCGCTCCTCTGCATTTCATAACAAGCCTTGCCAGCCTCAAAAATCTTCAAGGCGCTTCCTATGTTCCTCCACCATCGCCTCGAGCACCTCCGCATCGTCCACGCGGCCTAGGTCCCTATATGTGGCGACAAGGCTCGACATGCTCTTGAGGGTGTCGGGATGCCCATCTCCTAGCACCCGCTTCATCTTCTCAATCACGTCCGCACCGAGCGCCTCCGCGTCCTCCAAGCGACCTTGGTCTCTATATGTGTTGGCAAGATTAGCTATGTTTTCGAGCGTCTGAGGATGGTCATCTCCAAGCGCCCGCTTTGTCTTCTCCATAGTCACTACTTGAAGCACCTCTGCGTCGTTCCAGCGGCCCTGCTTCCAGTAAGTGATCGCTAGGCGCGACATAGCCCTCAGAGTGCGAGGATGATCATCGCCAAGAACTCGCTTGCTCTTCTCCAATGCCAACACCTCAAGCGCTTCCGCATCCCCTAAGCGGCCCTGCTCCCTGCACGTAGAAGCAAGGTTACCCATGTATATCAGAGTCTGAGGATGGTCATCTCCTAACAGCCGTTTGCTCTTCTCCAATACCACCAACTCAAGCGCCTTCGCATCATCTAAGCGGCCCCTTTTTCTATATGTATAGGCAAGATTCCCTGTGCTCCAGAGGGTGTCAGGATGATCATCTCCCAGCAAACGCCTCATGTTCTCCATCGCCACCAGCTGGAGCCCCTCTGCCTCCTTCCAGCGTCCCTGATACAAGTACGTTGTAGCAAGATTCGCCATGCTCGTGAGGGTGTCAGGATGGTCATCTCCCAGCACCAACTTTCTCTTTTCCAACACCACGAGGTGGAGTGCCTCTGCGTCACTCCAGCGACCCTGGCACCAGTACGTGCTGGCAAGATTCCCCATGCCCTCGAGGGTATCAGGGTGGCCATCTCCTAGCACCAACTTTCTCTTTTCCAGTGCCACAAGGTAGAGCGCCTCCGCCTCACCCCAGCGACCCTGCTGCCTGTATGTGCCGGCAAGAGAATCCATACTTGTGAGGGTATAAGGATGGTCATCTCCTAGCACCCGCTTCCTCTTCTCCATCACCATCAGCTCGAGCGCCTCCGCGTACTTCAAGCGACCATTTTCGAAATAGATCTGTGCTATATGCACCCCAATTAATGGATTGATATCCTCCGGCTGAAGTGAGGTTATCGAGTCGGTCATATGCTTCAACAGTTTACGTCGATACTTGTAGTCTTCATTGGTGTATGTCAAAGAAAAGGATAGCCCAATGATAGTGAGAATGAGCTTTTGCACATCATGTCGGTTTCGTTCTATAGTGGTGCCGCTCCAGTGCTGTACCAGCGGATGAACGCCGTAAGTTTGATTCTGGTGGTCATATTCAATCAGGGAATGTGAACCGAGGTGCATTATGACCTTCTGGAAAGTCCAGGAGCTCCAACCCGAATGCTGTTTCCCCAGCTGGTCCAACAGCTTTGTCACCTCATCCTGCAGTTCAGAATCCTCCAGATTTAATTGCGACAACGCCGCTTTTTTAAACATTTCCTCCGAAATTCCTTCGTGATGTAGGAAGGAGCAGACTTGGAGGAAAGTCCTTGCTGGTCCGTCCAGTTTGTCATAACTCAGTCTCCATGTCGAATAGACGGCTAATTGGTACGGATCCTGTCCTTGAGTCTCCTCGTTCTGTAGCAATTTGTCGCGTTCATGTCGGTAGAGTTCTCGATACTCGCGTAAAGATGAGTGGCAGTGAATGAAGGCACCGGCTTGGGCGACAGCCAACGCAAAGCAATGGAGCTCCTTCAGGGTGTGTTAGTAATAATCCTCTATCGAGAAGACAGTGAAATTAACTACCTTGACGATTGCCTCTGCTAATGCGATATCTTCGTCGCTTCTTTTCGCCCGAGCCTGAACCAAAAGCAAATTTTTTGCGTCTTCTAGATCCATGCCTTTAACATCCACATCCGCATGTTCCGCAGTGTAGTGGCGAAGCTCTCGGTTGCGCGTTGTAATGAGAACATTGCCAGAGGAACAGGAGGGAAAGTATTTCTTCAGCCGCAAGTCGACATTGTCAGCGTTGTCGAAGACGAGGAGCCAGTTCCGATCAGTCTGGCTCGCAAGCCACCGCAGACTCGCATCCACGCTTTGCTTTGCTTTTCCAGGGACAACGTTCTCAAGATCCGCTTGAATGGTCTCCTCATTTGTAGCGTCAACGTAGAAGATATCGGAGAAACTAGAAAAATGTCATTAGTAAACAACCGTTTGATTTTATCCAACCAATCGATATACCGTTTGCCTTTTGATTCTTCAATAAATTTGAACGCAAGTTGGCTCTTTCCTGCACCGCCAAGGCCATGCAGCACGAAAATCCGCTGCGATGCGCTCTCCGCGTCGAAATACGTGCGCATCTTATCGAGGATGTCTTTTCGACCTAGAAAAGAGGCCACCGGCGGCGGACAGAGCTTGCGTTCTGGGATGTCTTCAATTGATTCGGGTGGCCTAGGGGAAACTGGGGCAACAATGAGAAAATTTCCAGACTACAAAGACGTTATATCGTGCATACCGAGTTGTTCGATCGTAAGTCGTGCTTTCGGCACTGTAATTATCCTTCCTAAAAGCGTCAGCTTTTCGTCAACCTCCTTCCTTCTCAAATATTGTGCTGTATGAGCCTCCACTTTACTCAATCTCTCCCATTCGGACAGCTTCATTCCCTGCATTCCCTGCTCCACATTCAGACGAAAGTATGTCATTGGTAATTGTGCGAAGAGGCGCAGCATGCGTTCGTGCGTATCCTCGCAATCGGTCGCGATCGCCCTCAGAGCATCGTCAATGTCTGTCGGTACGATCTGCTGGAAGAACCCTGGTCTCCTGATGCCAACTGCCTCGACCTGTCCAGTGCCAATGCTCACCAGGCACCCGATTGGACGAGCGCCGAATAGGATGTTGGCTTCATCAAGCACAACCCAGCAGGGGTTATTGCGGCCTGCTCCTCCATCAATAAAAGGTTGCGCCCTTCCAATCTCGATACGCTTGAAGAATGTCGGCGCGGCTGATGTAGCTCGAGCGGCCTCCCAAATCTTGCATTCGGGATGTGTTTCGTGAGATTCATAGGACCTGAACAGCATTGGAATGTTCATGTTGTGCGCGTTCTTGGCGCAGACAAAGCTAAAGCAAATATGTAAGCCAAGAATATATACTAGGGTACCTTATACACTCACGTTCGACAACCTGTAGACTCATTTTGTTCCAATAAAGGTGATTCCGAGTCACCAGTTACCTCCCTCACTATGGACTTGATTGCTGTTTCAAGTTTCGTCGCTTTAAACATTCCGGCCCCAGGCCTTCCCTTTGGATGAGAAAAGACGTGTTTCACTAGGGCATCGTAGTGTCTTATTGCGATGTCTACGTCTATCTGAAGCCGTCCAAGCATTAACGCGACTATCCTGTAGTGTAACAATTAGCTGTGGTGCATTAGGTTCAGACGCAAGTGGCCCACCCTCCAGTGCTGGTACCACCGATTAAATCGAAGTTGTCACACGGCTTGGGTAAGCGAGTGAGGAGCGGTTGGCCATCCTGCTTCAATTTCTTGTTCTTGTCAACCATTATCTTGTGCATGAGTTCTTTGACAATGAGTAGCTCGGAGAGTCCACGAATGCCGCCACCGTCTGCTCAGAGGTTACACATTAGAAATTATAACCGGTGGTGAAATCATTGAGACTTTACCCAACGCAAGCAGCTTGACAGGTTTCTCCTCGTTGGAGGAGCTCATCGTTAGAGTAGACTTGATGGGACAAAGCCTTCAAACTTGTCCACAGAGGTACATTCCACATGGTAAGTTTATCCTCGCCAGTGTCCTAGCACAGCCGTATTTCTTACAGACATATTTGCGCACAATCCAGTTAAGCTTCGTGAGACACAGGACTCGGGAGATGATGCGAAGCCGAGCCGCGCTCGTGATTATCAATAATAGTTAGGCTCGCAGACACCTTAAGCATAGACAGTTGTTCCATCCGAGTTCAAAAAGCACGTAAGGTTTGTGAGAGGTTCAGAACTTCAAGAAAGGGCTAGAAATGAGTTGCAGCAGCCATGACAGATAATTTGTTTTCCAAACGGAGATGATGGTCAAAAGCAACCTCGAGGCAATTCCGTGATTTGCCGTCTTATACTCGAGTAATACTATTAATAGACCAGGGTTTTCTCGTCAACCACCTCCGTGCTCGCCCCGCATCGTTTCATATCAGTCTAAATTGTGTACTCTGGAACTCACGGAGAACCACCTGTCCTATTTTCTCGCTGTCAACATTCGAGATCTCGTATGCACGTTCCAACTTAAGATTCTGCTTCGGTGTTGCATGTGTGGCAGTCGTTAGAGTTTGGACCTTGGCGACGAACACGGAACGGGGAAGCATTTGAGAGGTACTTGTATTACAAAAGCATCTATGTTTTTTCTCGCTGGCTATTCATATGACGATATCAGGTGCCTCTAGAAAACCGAATCTTCGAAATCCGTCTACCACCCCTAGATCTAAACGATCTAAACGTCAACCCGCCAACTCTATGGCGCACCTTCCCGTCCGAACTCTCAAGAGATAGCACAACATCCCTACTCAAACATGCTTGCCTCCCATCTGTCTGTCATCCACTCCTTGCGTTCAGTATCGTCTTCCGCGTCTCTGATCTTCGTCCCTGTCAGACCATCTGTGCTACCAAGGACTATGAACCGCTGGCACCCTGCCCACTCGTTGCAGGATGTAGAACTCTGCCGGGTTGAAGCCCTCCGCCCGATATCTACCCACTCAAAAATGTAGGCTTCAATCACCAAGTCAGATGCCTCCTAACTGGTCCACTCCACAACCAATTCTTCGTCCAACTGGCAAGCCAACTCCCGCAACCATTCTAAATGTTGAGGTTTACTTATATCCCCTCAATGACCGTGGGCTTGCCTACTTCGCCATCTTGTCTCCATTCATTTCGCATATCATGATGCTGGTATCCTCTGACTGGCCCCTCTTTCGTATCTACCCAGACTTTCAACACTGGATATCCACAACCTCGCTATATGGACTATGCACATCGTCCTGCACAAAGCCTGTGCAGCCGGCTCGTTGGCGGTTGCTGTTATTAACGGCCAACGTCAGGCATTATTCGCTTCTGTAAGTGTGCGACTCTGCTATTGGCTTTTTGCCCACATCTAACCTCCTTACCACAGACACTAGATACCAAGTACAGCCAGAACCCCGACTCAACATATATGAACGTGTTTAGGCGACCAACCTCACCCACCACTTCGCATACCGCTACGTATTCGCGAATCTTTCCAGTCCCACGACTTCAAAGAAGGCGAGAAAGGAATCGATCGTGTTCAACACTCTGGCGAACCAGCTTATCCGCATCGAGGGCAGTGTCAACCTCAAAACAGAGCGCTCAAAAAATGCGCTAGGTTCGGCCAATCGTATAAGATTACCCACCTCAAGGGGATGTTGTTCGGGAACTGCATTCAGTAGTCATCATTACAATTGCGTTCGAACTTCGGATTTGAATTAGACTCTATGAACCCATGACCCACCTTGTTTAGATCAGCGAGTGGTGTCTCTATTGACTTTCCTAAATGCTCGATACTAGCATTAGTCATCGCTACCATCTTCTGACCATCCAACGGTCGTATTTTCAGGAGGCGCTGCTTTGACCTCACACCATTGCCCGGATCCAACAGTCTCCTTCGACGCATGACCTACAGCCTCAGGCCTCATGACTTATCATAGGTCTTGCCCACTCCTAAATCATAGCTGAGTCATTTTTCGAAGAAAACTTCACTCCTAGATGCGGATCAGTGAAGATTCAGACCAGGCGCATCGCTATGGCCGCCGGTGGTACTCATCAACGCATCCGCGGTGCCGCTATGTTACTGCTCTCGTTTTGAGGATAGGAATCACGTCAGCATATTCGGAGGTCTTATCACTTTCGCCATTGGTTGTGTTGGTCGAATAACGGGTAAGGTACAGTACATGTTCTCATAATGCATAGCCTCATAATGCATAATTCTAATAATGCATAGCTTTTGTACGAAAACCGACTTGGTTCGCGGGCAAAATGCATATTGCATAATGCATAGGCTTTTTGGGCCGATTATGCATTAGTAGATGTAGGGGGACGTCATTTTTATCTAATCTATGCAATATATCTAAGCGGTCTTTTCCAGAACCTTCATGAAACCAATGCAAAAGGCCCAGAAAACATGAAAACCAGTAAACGGCATGACCGTACGGTCCGTACCGCCATTGCTTCTCTCAAACTCGTCTTTCCATGCCTGGCAGTCGAGAAAGCAA
>Ga0247742_10000989_pt1 | contig 20990 bp, 21 predicted proteins | sample UWRJL208509C2_FD_180944 | JGI IMG/M metagenome (GOLD analysis project Ga0247742, IMG submission 180944) | Plant litter microbial communities from Arlington Agricultural Research Station in Wisconsin, United States - UWRJ-L208-509C-2 | ecosystem: Environmental > Terrestrial > Plant litter >... | reverse complement strand
TCCCAAGCGTGTTGTTGGCGTTGCTGTTACTCAGCCTGGTCATTGCGTTTCGGGCACGAGCGCATGGTTTCCCGCAGGGGCAGCGCAACAGCTCTGCGGCGGTCGTGGGTCATTGATTGCCAGCGCGGGGGAGTTGTCCGTCCAGGCTCAGCGCCCCTGACTCACCCACGCGCAGCGAAAGCAGTCAGGGGCACCGAAGTCCTCAGGCTCCGTTGGATGTCAGGCCTTGAGCTCGTCCATCACGCTGAGCACTGCCTTGTGCGCCAGACCAACGATCTCGTCGATTTCTGCGGTAGTGATGACCAGCGGCGGGGCAAAACCCAGGATGTCGCCGTGGGGCATGGCGCGTGCGATCAGGTTCAAGTCACGAGCGGCCTTGGACACGCGGGCGCCAACCTTCAGCGCTGGATCGAAGCGTGTTTTGGTCGCAGGGTCGGCGACGAATTCGATGGCGGCCATCAGGCCGACGCCGCGGACTTCGCCCACGATCGGCAGCCCGGCGAAGGTCTCTTTCAGGCTCTGTTGGAAGTAGCTGCCCACCCGTTGGGCGTTGCCCGGAATGTCTTCGCGCTCGACGATATCCAGCACCGCGTTTGCCGCAGCGACCCCCAGTGGATGGCCTGAATAGGTGTAGCCGTGAGAGAACGCGCCGACGCGATCCGCGCCGTCTTCCAGCACCTTATAGACCTTCTCGCCCACGATAGCGGCGGACAGCGGTACGTACGCCGAGGTCAGGCCTTTGGCAACGGTGATCAGATCCGGCTCGATGCCATACAGGTCACAGCCGAACATCGCGCCGGTCCGACCAAAGCCGGTGATGACCTCATCGGCGATCAGCAGAATGTCGTACTTCTTCAGAATCGGCTGAATCGCGGCCCAGTAACCCGCCGGTGGGGGCGTGATGCCGCCTGTGCCGAGCACAGGTTCGGCGATGAAGGCGCCGATGGTGTCGGGGTCTTCGCGCAGGATCAGCGCTTCGAGTTCTTCGGCGCGACGGGCAGAGAATTGCTCTTCGGTTTCGCCAGCTTCGGCACCCCAGTAGTGGTGGGGCACGCCGGTTTGCAGAATGCCGGACACCGGCAAATCCATGTGGTCGTGATAGAAACTCATGCCGGTCATGGAGCCTGCGATCACCGAGCAGCCGTGATAACCACGCTCGCGGCTGATGATTTTTTTCTTCTTCGGCAGGCCACGCAGGTTGTTGTAATACCAGACCAGTTTGGCCTGGGTTTCATTGGCATCCGAACCTGACATGCCATAGAACACCTTGCTCATCTTGCCCGGGGCCATGCGTACCAGTCGGTCCGACAGCCGCGCCAGGTCTTCGGTGGTATGCGCCGCATACGAGTGGTAGTAGGCCAGTTTGTGCGCCTGGCGAGAAATGGCATCAGCCACTTCGGTACGGCCATAACCGACGTTCATGCAGTACAGCCCGGCGAAACCATCGATGTATTCGCGCCCGGTGGCATCAGTGATGCGGATGCCTTTGCCGGTTTCGATGATCGTCGGGTCGCCGGCCTTGCCGCTGGCGAAATCCTTGAGCTGGGTGAAGGGGTGCAGCACCGACGCGCGGTCCAGCGCCGAGATGTGATCCTGAGTTTGCTTATCCATGAGGGTTCTCCAGAGGATTAAAGGCTGCCGACGCAGACGTATTTGAGTTCCATGTATTCAGCCAGGCCATGACGTGAACCTTCACGTCCCAGGCCTGACTGTTTCCAGCCACCGAACGGGATCGGCGGGCCGGTGAATCTGGCGGTGTTGAGGGCGACCATGCCGAATTCCAGCTGGTCCGAGACCCGCGCGGCGCAGCGCAGGTCGTTGGTGTAAATGTAGGCGGCCAGTCCATATTCGGTGCTGTTGGCCCGGCGCACGACTTCTTCTTCGCTGTCGAAGGGCAACAATGCGGCGACCGGGCCGAAGGTTTCCTCGATGGCGATGTCCATCTCGTCGGTCACGTCAGCGAGCACGGTCGGCGTTACAAAGGAACTGCCCAGCGCGCACTCCATACCGCCCGTGGTCAGACGGGCGCCGAGGGAGAGGGCGTTGCCGATCTGGTCGCGACACTTATTGGCGACCGACACTCGCGTCATTGGACCAATGTCGGTGCCATCTTCAAGGCCATGACCTAGCTTCAATCGGGCAGTGGCTTGGCTGAACGCCTGTACAAAGCGCTCGTACAAACCACGCTGGATATAAATGCGGTTGGCCGCCAGACAATCCTGACCCGAGGTCGCAAACTTCGCCCCGAGACAACCGCTGACGGCTTCGTCCAGCGAGGCATCATCGAAAACAATGAACGGCGCATGACCGCCCAATTCCAGCGACACCTTCTTGAGGGTCTGCGCCGATTGCTCCAGCAGCAGGCGACCGATCTGGGTCGATCCGGTAAAGCTGAAGGCCCGCACTTCAGCTCGCTGCATCAGACGCGCCGACAGGGTTGGCGCATCCCCGGTGACCACCTGGAACACGCCCGCAGGTATGCCCGCCTGCTCGGCCAGTTTTGCCAAAGCCAGCGCCGACAATGGCGTCTCTGGCGCAGGTTTGATGATCATGCTGCAGCCGGCGGCGAGGGCTGCACCGGCCTTGCGCGTGATCATCGCCATCGGGAAATTCCAGGGGGTGATGGCGGCGGTGACGCCAATCGGCTGCAGCTTTGTGGTGAGCTGGCTACCGGGGAGATGGCTGGGGATGGACTCCCCGTAACCGCGTTCGCCCTCAGCGGCAAACCAGTCGAGAAAGCCGGCGCCGTATTCGATTTCGCCGAGGGATTCATTCAGCGGTTTGCCCTGTTCAGCCGTCATCAAGACCGCCAGGTCAGCAGCATGCTCGCGGCACAGCATCGCCCAGCGCCGTAAGATTGCACCACGCTCAGCAGGCAGTCGCCCGCGCCACAGAACAAAGGCCAGACCCGCGGCATCGACGGCGGTGTCCATCCACTTCACGTCGCAATGGGCGACCCGTGCAATGACCACGCCTGTTGCCGGATCAACTACTGGCAGCTGTGACTCGCCCTCTATCCACTGTCCGTCAATGAACGCGCGGGTTTCAAAAAGCTCGGGGCAGCGCAGTTGCTCAAGCGCCGATAGGGCAAGGTGTTTCATATCAAAGTCTCATCGTCGAGTGGACGGGTAGTGGACTTATTCTAGAAAACAGCAGCTTGCGGGATGCTGCGTAACACAGGCGGCTGGCGCAGGAATACTGAGAGTTTTGCTGTTATGCGCAGTTTTACTGCGCCTGGATGGATTTCGAGGACGGTTTCGAGCCTGCGTGCGCGTTGTTCTCGCGTTGCCGCTGCTACGCAGCAGATCGTCAGCAAGCTGGACTCTCATCAAACATCAGTTATGTCATTGACTTAGTAGCGACAGATAACTTGTTGGAGATAACTTGTTGGAGCGAGGCTTGCCCGCGAAGTTGACGCCTCGGTTTGTCTGACGCCCCGCGGCGTTAGCTTCGCGGGCAAGCCTCGCTCCTACGGCCTGCGGCCAGAATCAAAGGCGGGAGCTTCAAGCTGCAAGCTATGACGCCACAAGTTCGCTTCTGCCGAAAGCCGTGGATGGATGCGAATCTGCTTCTGCCGAAGGCGTAGGAGCGTGGCTTGCCCGCGATCTGGCGCGCAGCGGCAGCAAACCCTGATGATGGAGATGTGCCTGATGTGCCTGATGCGCCGCCGGGGCCGCTGCGCGCCCCATCGTCAGCAAGCTGGACTCCTACGGCCTGCGGCCAGAATCAAAGGTCGTCTCTGCCGAAGGCCGTGGATGGGTGCGAATCTGCTTCTGCCGAAGGCGATCGAGGATGCGAATCGGCTTCTGCCGAAGGCGTAGGAGCATGGCTTGCCCGCGATCTGGCGCGCAGCGGCAGCAGACCCTGCTGATGGAGATGTGCCTGATGCGCCGCCGGGGCCGCTGCGCGCCCCATCGTCAGCAAGCTGGACTCCTACGGCCTGCGGCCAGAATCAAAGGCCGCTTCTGCCGAAGGCCGTGGATGGGTGCGAATCTGCTTCTGCCGAAGGCGTAGGAGCGTGGCTTGCCCGCGATCTGGCGCGCAGCGGCAGCAAATCCTGCTGATGGAAATGTGCCTGATGCATCGCCGGGCGTCTGGCTTGGGGGCCGCTGCGCGCCCCATCGTCAGCAAGCTGGACTCCTACGGCCTTCGGCCAGAATCAAAGGCCGCTTCTGCCGAAAGCCGTGGATGGGTGCGAATCTGCTTCTGCCGAAGGCCGTGGATGGGTGCGAATCTGCTTCTGCCGAAGGCGTAGGAGCGTGGCTTGCCCGCGATCTGGCGCGCAGCGGCAGCAAACCCTGCTAATGGAGATGTGCCTGATGCGCCGCCGGGCGTCTGGCTTGGGGGCCGCTGCGCGCCCCATCGTCAGCAAGCTGGACTCCTACGGCCTTCGGCCAGAATCAACTGCTTCGCGGGCAAGCCTCGCTCCTACGGCCTTCGGCCAGAATCAAAAACCCGAAACCGAAACCGAAACCGAAACCGAAACCGAAACCGAAACCGAACCCCAACCCCAACCCCAACCCCAACCCCAACCCTAACCCCGCAACGCTGAAGAGCTGACCGGGATTATTTCACTTCGATAGCACCCGGTATCGGAATGCTGAACCCGGCTTTGACCCGGTCCATCACTACCATGGTCTTGAAGCCTTTGATGTTGGGATTGTTGTAGAAGAACTGCCGGGTGAATTGTTCGTACTCTTCCATGTTTCGGGTCGTCACCACCAGCACGAAGTCGGCATCGCCGGTGACGTAATAACCGCTCATGATCTCCGGCGTTGAGCGAATCGATTGTTTGAAGGTGTCGATGATGTCCGCCCGCTCGCGCTCCAGGGACACCAACACCAGCATCATGACATCGCGCCCCACAGCCTTGGGCGACACCACTGCAATGTCCGCCTCGATGATGCCTTGCGCGCGCAGGCGCTTGAGTCTGCGCTGAATGCCGGTGCTGGATAAGCCCACCAGTTCGCCAAGCTCTTCACTGGATACCCGGTTGGAACGCTGCAGTTCACTCAGCAGTCTTGCGTCGATTCTGTCCAGTTCCAATGCCTTGCCTCATCCGTTTCGTCTGTTGCGTGAAAGGGCAGCGGCGCGCCCGTGCAAGAGGGCCGCGGGGACTGCCGTCGCGGCATAGATTAGCGCGAGACACCTTCATCCGCAGATCAAAATTGCAGCCCTGGTGCGAGATCTGCATAACATCTGGTTATTCACGGTGATAAATCTCGCATTTGACAGTATGGTCGTCGAGACCCAAATTGATGACCACACACACGGTTTCACTCGACAAAGGGCAAGGGTCATGAGCGTTGATGTCAGTCCTCCCATTGTTCTGCGAGTCGACGCGCTGCATAAGCAGTTCGGTGACGTGGCTGTTCTCAAGGGCATCGATCTGCAGGTGCGTCAGGGTGAAGTGATCTCGCTCATCGGCTCCTCCGGGTCCGGCAAAAGCACGTTTCTGCGCTGCCTGAATCTGCTGGAAATGCCGACCTCGGGCGCCATTGAAGTCAACGGCCAGGGGCTGCATATCGACACCGCCAGTGACGGCACTGCCCGTTTGAGCAACCCGCGGCTGGTGGACACATTTCGCTCGCAACTGGGCATGGTGTTTCAGAGCTTCAATCTCTGGCCACACCGCACGGTTCTGGAAAATGTCACCGAGGCGCTGATCTGGGTGAAAAAACTGCGTCGCGCCGACGCCGACGACAGGGCCATGCAGGTGCTGACTCGGGTCGGCATGGCCAACAAGCGTGACGACTATCCCTCGTCACTGTCCGGTGGTCAGCAGCAGCGCGTAGCCATCGCTCGGGTGTTGGCGATGCAGCCGGGGATCATGCTGTTCGATGAGCCTACTTCGGCCCTTGACCCGGAACTGGTGGGCGAAGTGCTGCGGGTTATCCGCCAGCTCGCCGAGGAGGGCAATACCATCTTGCTGGTGACCCACGAAATGCGTTTCGCCCGTGAAGTCTCAAGCCGGATCATTTTTCTGCACCAAGGGGTGATCGAGGATGACGGCCCCCCTGAACACGTCTTCAATAACTCCACATCCGCACGTGTCAGGGCCTTCCTGTCACAACATTGAAACGCTGCCACCACTGAAAATGACTTTAGGGATTTTCTCGATGAAGAAGACTTTGCTCGCGCTCGTTTGTGGCACCGCTTTGATCGCATCGGCCGGCGCCGTCAGCGCTGCCGAAGACACCTTGACCGTCGGCACCGAGGGTGACGCGCCGCCTTACAGCATGGCCGACGTCAACGGCAATGTGACTGGATACGACGCCGACATCGCCAATGCGGTCTGCGCTGAAATGAAGGTCAAATGCCGCTTCGTCGTGCAGTCGTTCAGCACACTGATTCCTTCCCTGAGCACTGACCGTTTTGACGTGATCGTGTCAGGGCTGGGCATCACCGAAGCGCGCAAGAAGCAGATCGATTACTCCATTCCCTACGGCGGCGTACCTCAGTACTACGTAGTCGCCAAGGACTCGCCAATCGCATCGGTAGGGTCCATTGCCGAGATCGAGAAGATGCTCGACGGCAAAACCATCGGCGTGGTCAACGGCACCACGTACGCCAAGTACGTGCAAAAGCATTTGCCCAAATCCGAGGTCAAGACCTACGACGCCACCACCCAAATGCTGGCTGACCTGGAGGCCGGTCGCATCGACTCGGCCTACAGCGACTCCCCGACCTGGACTGACTTCATCAAGACCCCGGGCGGTGCTCGGTTCACCCGTGTGAAAGTGCCCGTAAGCCAGGCCGACGATCCAGCCGTGCTCGGCTATGGCATGGGCATCGGCATCCGCAAAGGCAACACCGCGCTGCAAAGCAAGGTCGACACCGCCTTGTGCGCCCTGTCGAAGAAAGGCGAGCTGACGACCATCAGCAAGAAGTGGTTTGACGAAGACTACGCCATCGCCTGCAAGCAATAACACGTTCGTAAAAGCTCTCGTCAGCAGCAACGGCGAGGGCTGTGATCGAGCAGTATCGAATCGATGCAGGTGTGCGATGACGGACGTATGGCGGTTTTTGTTCGAACAAGGCTGGGCGGTGTCCCTGCTCAAGGGCAGCGCAGTGACATTGGGGTTGGGCCTGTTGGGCATGTGTCTGGGGCTGATCATCGCGCTGCCACTGGCGATCGTTCGCTGGCGCGAAGTCCGGCTGGTCGGGCGTCTGGTCGAGGCCTACACCATGCTGGTGCGCAGCATTCCCGGCCTGCTGATCATCTACCTGATCTTCTTCGGCTCGGTCCAGACGGTGGACAGCATCGGTGCGTTTTTCGGCTTTCAGGCCGCCGTGCGCAGCGCTTATCCGTTTCTGATGGGCATGTTGGCAATCAGCATCATCTCCAGCGCGTATTCGGTTGAAGTGTTGCGCGGTGCGCTGCAAACGATCCCGGAAGGCCTGATCGAAGCGTCCAAATCACTGGCCATGCCGCGCAGGGCGATTTACCTGCGCATTGTGCTGCCCTTGATGCTGCGCAACGCGCTGTCGGGCCTTAACAACGTCTGGCAAATGACCATCAAGGACACCTCGCTGGTGTCGGTGGTGGGGCTGGGCGAGCTGATGCGCACCGCCGCGCTGGCCGCAGGCATATCGCGCAGTCCGTTGGTGTTCTACCTGATCGCCGGTGCGGTGTTTCTGCTGATCACCTTTGCCAGTCAACGGCTGTTCGTGGTCTGCGAGCGCCATCTCAATCGCGGCTTTCTGGAGGCACGCTGATGGACATGGAACTGTTGCAGGAGGCCATCCCTTTTCTGCTCAAGGGGGCTCAGGTCACGCTGATTATCGGACTGTTCGGGGTGTTGATCGGTTTGCCCCTGGGCATTGTCGTCGGCCTGGTGCGCTTGTCGCGCCATCGGCGGACGGCGGCCTGTTTCTCGGCGTTCAGCGCGTTCTTCCGGGGCACGCCGTTGCTGGTCCAGCTGTTCATCATTTACTACGGGTTCGGCCAGTTGGAGTTCGTGCGTGCTACACCGCTGTTGTGGTGGGTGGTGGGCAGCAGCCTGCACTGCGCGATTCTCACGGTGGTGCTGAACACCGTGGCCTACACCTCGGAAATCTTCCGTGGCGCGTTTCAGTCGATCCCCAAAGGCATGGTCGAGGCGGCGCAAGCCTGCGGGATGTCGTGGTGGGTGGCGTTGTTGCGGGTTCGTTTTCCGCTGGCGCTGCGTCAGGCCTTGCCTGCCTACGGCAACGAGGTGGCCATCGTGATCAAGGAGTCGAGCCTGGCATCGACCATCACCGTGCTGGAAATCACCGGTTACGCCAAGCGGCTGATGAGTGAAACCTTCGCCATCATCGAGATCTTCGTCATCGCCTCGGTGTTCTATCTGGCGATCAATCTGCTGGCGATGCTGTTGGTGCGTCAAGTGGAGAAGTACTTGTCGGGCGGCGTACGGACCGGTCGCAAAATTCATATCTGATTCTCGCCTGGGCGGGATGTCATTGGTGCGCGCGACGTGTGTCGCGCTTTGCTCAAGGGTCGTTTCATGAAACATATCATCGTCGTCGGCGCTGGCGCCGTCGGGCTTTCCTGCGCCCGTGCTGCGCTCAAACGCGGTCATCGGGTGACCGTCCTGGAGCAAGGGCCGCTGCCCAACCCGCAGGCCGCTTCCTATGACCAGCACCGGATGATCCGTTATCAGTACGGCGACGCCGAAGGCTACACGCGGATGGTCGGCGAGGCTTTTGGCGCCTGGGAGCGACTGTGGCAGGACATCGGTGTGCGGCACTTCGTGGCGACCGGCACCTTCGGTGTGTCGCTGACGGCCAACGACGAAATCTTCCACAGCGTTCCCACCTTCAAGCGCCTGGGCATTAGCCATGAACTGATGGACAGTGCCGGCGCCGAGCAGCTTTGCCCGCAACTCATGCTGCCGCAGACCGCCCAAGGGTTGTATCAGGCCGACGGCGGCGTGCTGTTCGCTGACCGCATCGTCGACAGCCTGCTCGATTGGGTCTCCCGGCACGGCGCATACCTGCGGCCGCACACTCAGGTTGCGCACGGTGATACCGGGGCGAGTCGGGTCACTCTGGCGAACGGCGAAGTCCTCGAAGGTGACGCGCTGGTGGTCGCCGCCGGTGCCTGGCTGCCGGGTTTGATGCCGCACATTCCTGATCTGCCGACATGGCGTCAGGCGGTGTGCTACGTGCAGCCACCCGCAGAGTTTCAGGCCGATTGGGCCAACGGCCCCTGCCTGACTGACTTGGGCATCGGTGACAACTATGCCCTGGCCCCGGTCGACGGAACGGGCCTGAAGTTCGGCTCCGGCTTGCACCGCCGGGCCGGCGCCCCCGACGCGGCAGGCTTCGTGGCGCAGCCGGACGAAGGCTACGAGGTGATCAGCCATTTCGCCCCTTACCTGCGGAATGCGCAGGCCTACCGGCCGATCCGGATGGCGGTCGGTTATTACGTGAAAGACCCGTCCGCCAGGTTTCGTGTAATGCACGAAGGCCGCGCGGTGGTGATCACCAATTGCGACGGCCAGATGTTCAAGTTTTCCGCGTTGATGGGCGAGCGCGTCATGGCGTCCATCGACGGCGAACTCGCCGCCTCGCAACTTACCCGCTGGGCGGCGGGCGAGCGCTGATGTCTGCCGACCCGAACCTTATTCACACTCAACGTACAGGTACCGTTATGAGCTTTCTTACGCACTTTGATTTTTCCAACCTGGGTGAAGGCCGCAAGGGCGGCCCTTTGCCGGGCCGTCTGGTCGAAGGTGATCCGAAATTCACCACCTGGGACATCGAAAAGAGCGCCGATGGCCGCGTCACCACCGGGGTCTGGGAAGTCACCCCGGGAGCTTACTGGTCGATCAAGGGTGAAAGCTGGGAGTTCTGCGCGATCCTCTCTGGGGTCTCGGAGCTGGTGGAAGAAGGGCAGCCGGTCAAACGGATTCAGGCCGGTGACACTTTCGTCATGCGTCCCGGTTTCAAGGGCATCTGGCGGGTCATCGAAACCACGCGCAAAGCCTGGGTCCAGCTGGACTGACGCGTACGGGCTATCGGGGCGGGGAGAGGTCTTGCCCGGTCTGCCGGATCAGCTCGTTGTGCCATTGCATAAATTGCTTGCGAAACAGATCGACAATCGCCGAGCGGTTTCGGCCGGACTGTCGCAACTCGGCGAAGCTGGCGTCGATGAACACCCCGAATGGCCGGATAGTGATGCCCTTGCCCAGAAAATCGAGGGTCGCGCTGGGGTCGATGATGGTGATCCCGGCGCCGGCCACCACCATGATCAGCGCTGTGTGCGAGAGCAAGGCCTCCAGCGTCACGGTGCGCGGGATCCCCGCAAGCGCGACTTCAACGCGCATGGCGAACAGGCTGCCGGGTTCCAGGGCGATCATCCTTTGATCGACCAGGTCTTGGGGGTAGATCACCGACTTCTCGGCCAGCGGATGGCCGTCAGGCAGGGCGACGACGGCGGCGATCGGCTGCATGGCCACGTCGAAACCGGGACGGTCGATGGGGCCGTCGGCGTAGCCCAGGTCAGCTTGTCCTGAGGCTACGCTTTCAATCACCTGGGGGGAAATCAATCCGGTCACGGCGACATAGAGGTTGGGCTTGTCGGCGATGAACTGCGCGACAAAGCGCGGAAGAATGCCGCTGGCCAGCGCCGGCATGGCGGCGATACGCAGGGAGCCCGCCGAATGTCGGCTGATGTCGGCAGCCACTTGCGTCAAACGGTCCAGTCCTACGAAGGAGCGATGCACCTCCTTGATCAGGGTGAACGCCGCCTGAGTCGGAATAATCTGATTGCCGTGGCGCTCGAAGAGCAGCAGTTTGGTGGCAGCCTCGAAATCGCGGATCAGGCGACTGACCGCAGGCTGCGTGACCGACATCAATTCCGCTGCTGCAGTCATGCTGCCGGTGGTCATCACCGCGCGAAACGCTTCGACCTGTCGCAGGTTCATCAGGCGGCTCCATAATATTTGGTTATGCGCAAGGCTGTTTTCGGAATTTGACCTCATGCTCGTTCAATCACACAGTATGTGCAAGTCACCCATCGACCGTGCACGGTGTGAAAGGAAAAAGCGTGGAGCAACGGGAAATAGTCATCGTTGGCGCAGGGCTTATGGGCGCGGCGCTCGCGTGGGCGCTGGCCGGGCTTGGGCATGACGTGCTGGTGCTCGATGGCGGCGATCTCGACCCACGGGCATCGCGGGCCAATCTGGGTCTGGTCTGGGTCAGCGACAAGGGATTGAACCAGCCGGACTACGCGATCCTGTCGCGGGACGCTGCGCTGCACTGGCCTGCATTCGCCGAGCTGTTGCAGGCGCAAACCGGCATCGACCTGCAATTGCAGCAGCCGGGCGGCTTCAACTTTGCGCTGTCCGAGCAGGAGCTTGAGAAACTGACCTCCAACATGGCCGCCATCGCGCAGCAGACAGGTGGAGAGCTTGGTCGCTATGAAATCCTCGACCGCGAGGAAACCCGAGCCCGCGTGCCTGACATCGGCCCGAGCGTGGTCGGCGCATCTTTCTGCCCCTATGACGGTCACGTCAACTCCCTGCGGCTGTTCAATGCCCTGCACCTGGCAATGACCGCCCGTGGCGTTGATTACCGGCCATGTCACCCGGTTGAGCGCATCGACCCCGCAGACAGCGGTTTTACCCTCACGGGTGCATGGGGCTCCGTTGGGGCGCGTAAGGTCATTCTGGCTGCAGGCGTGGACAACACGCGTCTGGCGCCGATGGTGGGTTTGAATGCGCCGTTGATGCGCTCCAAAGGCCAGGTGATCGTCACCGAAAAGTGCCGGCCATTTTTCCCCTGCGTCTCAGGGGCGTTGCGTCAGACCGGGGAGGGCAGTGTGCTGATCGGCGAAAGCCAGGAAACCCAGACGCTGTCTTTGGCCGTCAACCACGACATCAGCGCGGTGCTTGCCGAGCGGGCTGCGCGGGTGTTTCCGGTCATCGCCGATTTGAACGTGGTGCGCATCTGGACGGGGTGGCGGGTCAAGACTCCGGACGGTATGCCCATTTACGAACAGTCCCAGGCTTACCCCGGGGCCTTCGTGATGTTGTGTCACTCCGGCGTGACCCTGACCGCCCTGCACGCCATGGAGATCGCGCCGCACATTTCAGCGGGCATGTTGCCGCCCCGGTTGCAGGCGTTTCAGTCGAGGAGGTTGCATGTTTCGCAAAGTCATTGCGGGGGATAAAACCCTGTCTTTCCGTTTCGAAGGCACGGACGTACGCGCCGAAGCCGGCGATAGCGTCGCGCTGGCATTGCTGGCAGCCGGTATCGACAGTAGCCGTGACAGTGTCGTGAGCGGGCAACCGCGTGGCCCGTATTGCTTGATGGGCGCCTGCTTTGAATGCCTGGTGGTCATCGACGGGGTGCAGAACCGCCAGGGCTGCCAGGTCCAGGTGCGCGAAGGGATGGTCATCGCTCGGCAACGGGGCGGCCGCAATACATCCGCAGACCCTCAAGGATGAGTGCCTCGGTGATTGAACACGCTGCCCGACTTGCTCCCTGCTACGACGTGGTGGTGGTCGGGGCTGGGCCGGCCGGATTGAGTGCAGCGACGCAAGTGGCCAGCGAAGGGCTGAGCGTACTGGTCCTGGATGAGAACCCGGCACCGGGCGGGCAGATCTATCGCGCGATCACGCTGCACGCTCAAACCGGCAGAGAATACCTGGGCGCAGCTTATTGGAGCGGTAAGCCGATGGCCGAAGCCTTTCTCGAGAGTCCTTTGACGTATGCCCCCGGTGCCAGAGTCTGGAGCCTCGATCCGGCTTCCCCCGAGGATGATGAGCCTTGTGCCCGGGTCGGCGTATCCCTGGGTGGTACGTCACGGCATGTGCAGGCGCGCAAGGTCATTCTGGCCACCGGTGCCCTGGAGCGCCCGATGCCTGTGCCCGGCTGGACGCTGCCGGGCGTCATGACGGCAGGCGCCGCGCAGATTGCCCTCAAGTCCGCCGGCCTGGCCCCAAGCGGGCGGGTGGTGCTCGCCGGATGTGGTCCGCTGCTTTATCAGCTGGCGGTGCAGTTGCAGGACGCTGGCGCGGACATCGTTGCACTGCTCGACACTGGCCCCGGCATCGGTTCAGCCTGGCAATGGCTGCCGCCATTTTTGTTCTCGCCTTACGTCCTCAAAGGGCTGTCGCTGCTGGCGAAGGTGCGCCGCCGCGTGCGGGTGGTCAGCGGTGTCCGCCACCTCCAGATCCTGGGCGATGCAAAGGCAAGGCAAGTGCTGTTTCAAACCGCGCGGGCAACCGAGACCCTGGATGCCGATCTGGTACTGCTGCATCAAGGGGTTATTCCAGAAACCGCGCTGGCCAACAGCGCAGGCTGCGCGTTGGAATGGAGCGAATCGATTCGCGCCTTCCAGCCCAAGATCGACGCCCTGGGGCGCAGCAGTCATGCCGATATCTTCGTGGCGGGCGATGGCGCCAGGATCGGTGGGGCTTTGGTTGCGGCTCAAACCGGGCAAGCGGTGGCGCTGGCGGTGCTCGCTCAACTGCGGCCTGGGCGCGCCGAGCACTACGAGCGGCAACGGCTGGCCGCGCTCAAACGCAGCGCCTGGCTGCAACGCGGTCGACGCTTCATCGACGCCGCCTACTTGCCCACTCAGCCATTTCTCGCGCCGCAAGACAGTTCGACGATGGTTTGTCGCTGCGAGGAAGTGACCGCCGGCACCGTGCGTGAAGCTGCCCGGCGCGGCGCCAGCGGACCCAATCAACTGAAGACATTCACCCGATGCGGTATGGGCCCTTGCCAGGGACGCCTGTGCGGCCCGACCGTGGTGGAGTTGCTGGCGCAAGAAGGCCGAATCAGCCCCGCGCACCTTGGCACCTACCGTTTGCGGCCACCGATCAAGCCCCTGCGTCTGGCTGAAATAGCCGGATTGCCCGCCACCGCCGACGCCATCCATGCCGTCACCGGTGTATGGCCGCCGCTGCCGGATGCGCGTTAACGGTCATTGCGCTGCAAGTCACTGACAGTTCCCGGCCTTGTGATATCCGGCTGTCACGGCCTGGGATTCTGAATCAAACGAGACCTGATTCTTGCTGGAAACCTTGTCGTAACTCGGACAGCCCTCGGGCAGGTGATACACGTGGCTGTTCTTGTTACCGATGATCACGCCGTTGGAGGCCGCACCTACTACCAGCGGCCTGGTTTGGACCTTCGGCGCTCTGTCGGCAATGGCGCTGACCACGCCGTCGCCCACTGGTTTGTACCCCGGTGTCCATGAGCGTTGATGCGTCACGAACAGATTGTCGTGCCCCATGACCGCTTCAATTCGCCTATTGCGTTCAAGCTCCCAGGCCGTCACGGGAAATTGCTTGTCCCAGGCCATCATCACCTGTTGCTGCTGACGTGACATGTTCAAGTTGTATCGATCGAACATGTAGAAGGTCGTCCTGGCTACCAGTCCCTTCACCTCATCGCGTGGCTCGGCGGCGTGTTGTTCGAAATCGATTTTGGTCTTGCATTGGCCATATTGCGGGGCGACGCCGGAGGCCATTGCGTAGTTGAAATTGCTGCGGTCGCCATTCACTTCGCCTACCGACGGATAAAGGTTGAACAGGTCAGCTTCCATCGCTCGGAAAACGGGGTCGTCATCCACACAATGTTCGCGTCCCCCGTTCTGCCAGCACTGGCGCTGATGTCCGAATGTCCAGGCGGGCACGATGTGTTCCCACTCGGTTCTCTCGGCGCGATTTTCTTGTTTTCTGGGCTTCAGGCCGCAAGAACCGGGATCGATTCGACCGCCTGATTTTCCGACCCACGTCCATTTGCAGCCGCAGTAAAGCTCGCCCATCGGGCTCGCGGCCTGGTCGAGGTAGACCTGCTGTTTGGCGACGATTTTGGCTTCAGTGAAGGTGGCAGGCGGTGTGGCGAAAGCGGGGAGGATTTGCGACAGGGACAGTGCAAGAGCAAGCAGAATTCGTTTCATGATCACGGCAGCGGCAAATTAAGCGGCGCAGTATACGGGCATCTTCGGCCAAAGGTTTCAAACTGTGTCTGAAAGGGCGCCCCCCCTATCTAGCGGCTACTGGCATGGGCCAGAGCCGCCAAAGGGCAATCTTCAGATCAGATCAGATCAGATCAGATCAGATCAGTGCCTGGTTTACGCTTGCTCGTCTTGCTCTTCATCGTCGTGCTTGAGCGCAGGCTTCATACCTGGCTGAGGAGCGTGCTCGGCATTGGGCGCGATTTCCTCGCCGTGGTTCTTTTTCTCTTGCTGGACTTTCTTGTCATGGGCGACGTTACGTGGGTCTGTCATGGGAATTCCTTGAGTGGGCAGATGATTCGAACACCTATCGACGCGATGTGCAGGTTATGAGCGCCGGGGCAAGCGTTGGAGTCAGCAGGGTCCAAGGCGTTCAGTGCATCTGAACCTGCCACTGCCTGAGCCGTTACGCCGGTCGCTGAAGCAGGCCCGCAATTGCCCATGCACCGGTCAGGAGCGTGAAGCGATTTCGTCCAGATGGTCGAGCAAATCCGCAGGGTCCTCGTACACCCTGAGGGCGCCCGCTCTCTCAAGCTCACCGATGTCGTACCCGCCAGACAACAACCCGATGCCGGTGGCCTTGCAACGTCGCGCAGCGAGCATGTCCCAGATGGCATCGCCGATGACCAGGCACTCCTCGATGGGCGCTTTCATGCGATGCGCCGCTGCCAGGAATAGATCAGGGTCAGGCTTGCCGTACTGAACATCGTCGCGGGTCACGATCTGGATTTCATCAGGGTCCAGCGACAGCGCCTTGAGATTGATCTTTGCGGTATCGACGCCGCCGCTCGTTGCGATGCACCACTTCAGGCCCTCTTTGGTCAGTGTTTCAAGCAACTCGACAGCACCAGGCAATGCGATGATCTGCCCCTGCAGTCGCTCATAGACTTCCGCGTGCTTTTTGCTGAGCCGATCCGCTTGTTCTTCGCTGATGTCCATGCCCGTTTCACGGGACAAAGACTTGAGCATCAGGCCTCCACTCATGCCGATTTTGCGATGAATCCGCCACATCGCTAATGGAATCTGCTCTGCATCCAGAGCTTCCTTCCAGGCGGCGACATTCTGGTAAACGCTGTCGGTGAGCGTTCCGTCCAGATCAAATATGAACGACGTTTTTGGTCGCATGGGGCGTTACTCCTGAATTAAAAACGATGTCAAAACCGCCACGACCGGCGCCACTGCTCTGCTGCGTGAACGGGCGGGCTTTGACGACTTGCAAATGGCCCCTTGGACCTGCGGACGATCATTTGACGACTTTGGACTTCTCGACCATTTCCAGAATCGTGCCGGTCGGAATATTGATCAGGGCGTACTTGTCCTGGATCTCTACCCACTGCTGATTCTTCTCGGGGGCGGCGAGGTGTCGTTGCTTCCAGTCCTTGAGCGCAAGACTTTCACGTTGATATTCGTCGGGAACGTTGTCGCCTTTTTTGATTTCACGCACGCCGGCACCAGGACGGTCGAGGGAAACGCTGGGTTGCTCGGCGGCATGGGCGACGCTGCCCAGCGCACATAGCGCGGCGAAGGCGAGGCTGGAAAGCAGACGACCGCGAGTGATGGTGGGGGTGTGGTGGTTGTCCATTTTTTGGCTCCGGTTTTGAGGGTTCATTTGAGGCCGACACGCCTGCGCATATCGGCGGTGATCGTTTGGCGCGTCTTGCTCAGGTCCGCCCAGGGATCGGCGTCCAGTTCGGCAAGTCGGTCATGAATGTTTTGGATGTTCCAGACGTTGGCACCTTCGATCTCTAGCAGCTCTTCGCGAAAGATGGGCACCGACACCGGCAAGCCTTCGCGCGAGCGCGCGGCATAGGCACAGATGGTCGTGGCGCCCAGGCCGTTGCGCAGGTAATCGATGAAAATTCGCCCCACGCGATTCTTCGGACCCGATACCGCCGAGAAGCGATCGGGAAGCAGCTTGGCGATGTGTTTGACGATGGCATGGCTGAAGCTTTTCACTGCCTCCCAATCCTCTTTGGGCGTCAGCGGCACGACCAGATGAATCCCTTTACCACCGCTGGTCTTGAGAAAGCACTTGAGCCCCAGTTCATCCAGAACGGACAGGGTCAACTGAGTGGCCTCCACCATGCTCTTCCACGGCAGCGCCGGGTCCGGGTCGAGGTCCAGGATGAACCGATCAGGTCGATCCAGGTCTTGTGACACCGCATTCCAGGTGTGCAGCTCGATGGTGCTCATCTGCACGGCGCCGATCAGGGCTTCAATATTGTTGATCAACATCACCGGGTGCCCGGTGTACTCCTTGCCCATGGTTTCGATGCCGGGGATGGCAAGACGGTCGGCGTTTTTCTGGAAAAACAATTCCCCGGCGACACCTTCAGGTGCTCGCACCAGGGCCACTGGACGGTCGGCGAGCTGGGGCAGCAGCCAGTCGCAAATGCGAATGTAATAGCCAGCAAGATCACGCTTGGTCGCACCACTGCTGGCGTCGATCACCCGCTCGGGATGGGTCAGCCTGATCTTTCCCGAGGCGGGAGGATTTGCGCTGGTGCGCGCCGAGGCTTTGGCCGCTGCTGTGTTCTTCGTTGCCCGCGCGCCAGGTTTTGCGGCTTTCACCGTGCTCGTCTGGGCAGGGCGCTCCTGAGTGATGGACTTCGCCGGTTTGTCGGTGCGCATTCCCTGGAAAACCGCGTGGCGCACCGAGCCTTCCTGGGTGATCTGCGCGAAAGCGACTTCTGCCAACAGGACAGGCTTTAACCAGTGAACGCCTTTGGCCTCGAACCCCGTCGGCGGATTGACCACCGAAGGCTTGTTGATTTCCAGCGGCTGCAATTGATCGAAGATCGTGTTCAGCGTGGCTTCGTTAAACCCTGTGCCGACCTTTCCGGCATATCGCAGTTCGCCGCTGTCGGCGTCGTGCAGGGCTAACAGCAGCGCACCGAATTTACTGCGCGCGCCTTTAGGGTCGCTATAGCCCACGACCACGAATTCCTGACGCTGTTGGCACTTGAGCTTGATCCAGTCCCCGCTGCGGCTTGAGACGTAGGAACTGCCGGCGCGCTTGCCGATCAGGCCTTCCATGTTCATCTGACAGGCACTATTGAGCAGCGCATCGGGCGCTTCGCCGAAATCTGCCGAGAACCTGAGAACGTCCTGCTCACCAGCCTCCAGTATCGCGGCCAGCGCAGCGCGGCGCTGTTCGAGCGGCACCTGGCGCAGATCCATGCCGTTGAGGTAGGGCACGTCGAACAGGTAGTAGACGATATGAGCGCTACGACCGGCCTCGAAGGCGTTCTGCAGCGCCTGGAAATCAGGAACACCGTCCTCGTTGACGACCACCATTTCTCCGTCCAGCCAGGCGGACTCAAGCCCCAGTGCGGCGATGGCTTGAGCCTGAGCCGGCAGCTTGTGCGTCCAGTCGTGACCGTTACGGGTAAACAGCTTAACTGCGCCGTCCTGCACTCTGGCCATGATGCGATAACCGTCGAATTTGATTTCATAACGCCAGTCGCCTTCGGGCGCTGCTTCTACCAACGTGGCCAATTCCGGTTTGAGACTGTCTGGCAGCGCTGCAGCCTGTGCGCCTGTGAGCCTGGTTTTGTCTGATCTGCTTTTTGCAGTTTTTGGCTGAGCACGGGAGGGCTGCTGCGTCGCTTCGTTGTCGGCCGCGCGCTTGCGTTTTTCAGGATTCGTTTTCGACTGGGCGTCTGCTGCGGGGAGTACTTTTTTCCTGGCGGATTTTTTGCGCCCGGTAGCAGCGTCGCCGATTTGAATCCAGGTGGGCGCATGGTCACTGGCGTGCTCTTCACCGCGCACCCATGCGTCTACACCTGCGTTGAGCAAACGAGGCGCCAGAACCGGATTCAACAGCAGGTGATCGATCCGTAGCCCGGAATTGTTCTGCCAGTGCTGCCGGAAGTAATCCCAGTAGGTGTAGATGCGCTCTTCGGGATACAAATGCCTTAATGAGTCGACCCAGCCCTGATCCAGTAACCGCTCGAAACATTCACGGCTCTCCGGCTGGAGCAGAGCGTCCTTCAGCCAGGAACGCGTGTTGTAAATGTCCATATCGGTGGGCACGACATTGAAGTCTCCCGCGAGCACAACCGGGTGCTCGCTGGCCTGCATGGCCTTGGCATGCTGAATCAGACGTTCGAACCACCGCAGTTTGTAATCGAACTTCGGCCCTGGCTGGGGGTTGCCGTTGGGCAGGTACAGGCATCCAACGATGACACCGTGGGCCGCCGCTTCAATGTAGCGAGATTGGGTATCGGACTCTTCACCCTCAAGACCTTTCTGGATCAGCAGCGGCTCTGCGTCACGCGCCAGGATCGCAACCCCGTTCCAGCTGGCCTGGCCCAAGTGCAATGACCCATAGCCTGCGGCTTCCAGCTCGCGCGCGGGGAAATCCTTGTGCTGGGCCTTGAGTTCCTGCAAGCAGACGATGTCCGGCTGCTCACGCTCCAGCCATCGCAGCAGATTGGGTAGCCGGGTGCTGATTCCGTTTACATTGAACGTCGCGATCTTCAACGTCTGCATCTGTCGTTCCTTCGATCACCCGAAACCTTCTTATCTGAGGGCGCGTGATCCAGGGAGTTCGGCTTTTCTCTGGTTTGACGTAACGGGCATGAGAAATTCACAGAACGACAGCGCGTGTCCGCCTTCGAACGTGTATCTGGTTGTTCTGATCAAGGAGAGCACGACATGCACGATACTTTCGGTCTTTCGCGTTTCCTCCAGGCGCAACGCCCGGTGTTGAGTCAGGTCATGGCCGAGCTGCGCTCAGGCCGTAAGACGACGCACTGGATGTGGTTCATCTTTCCGCAGTTACAGGGCCTGGCTCGCAGTGAGATTGCCAACCGCTACGCGATATCCGGCGTGGGCGAGGCCCGGGCGTATCTTGCGCATGATGTGCTCGGCCCGCGACTTGAGGATTGCATCAGAACGGTCCTGCAACATCGCAACGCCAGTGCGATGCAGATCTTCGGATCCCCCGATGACATGAAGTTTCGCTCCTGCCTGACGCTGTTCGCCTACGTCCAGCCCGGATCTGCTGTATATCAGCAGGCGCTCGATCAGTTTTATTCGGGTGAGCCGGATGGCAAAACCCTGAGCTTGCTTGGAGAAGGCCTGCGGTGATGTTTCAACTCGCCGCTGCGCAACTAGATGCGCACTCACCACAGGAGTTCGAACCATGGCGCTGGCCCGACGTCAGTTCACTACACTCACCCTGCTGAGCTTGCTTGGTACTGGAGCACTGACCATGAAACAGACGCTGGCGGCGCCCGCCGTGCAAACGCTGATGCTGAAGGCCAACGGCGGTATTCCCAACAATCCGACACTGGCGGTGCTGATCTATCCTGCTGCGTTGAGCGTGACTGGCAGTGATCCGGCGGCGTTGTTCGAGCGCACATTTTCAGCCAACGGTTGGCCACTGCAGTGGCGCTATGGGGTGTTCACCTACCACCACTATCACACCCGTGGGCACGAGGTGCTCGGTGTCTACGCCGGCCATGCGCGACTGATGCTGGGCGGGCCGAACGGTCACGTGGTCGAGGTCAAGGCGGGGGACGTGCTGTTGCTGCCCGCGGGGACCGGGCATTGCAATCTGGGCGCAAGTGACGATTTCATGGTGGTCGGTGCGTACCCGCCGGGGCAGGAGGGCGATATCAATCGTGACCCCGCCACGCCTGAGCAGATTGCGCAGATAGCCCAGCTGGCTTTCCCCCACACGGATCCAGTGTTGGGCGATAAGGGCGGCGTCGTTGCGCATTGGCGCGGTTGACCCTGGCGGTAACCGTCATCGAGCAGGAGGGGATTTCCATGGAACGATACACCGGCGTCGCTCAGGCGCTGCACTGGCTGACGGTAGCGGCGCTGTGCCTGCTGCTGCCTTTTGTCTGGGTGGCGGAAAATTTTCCACCGGGCCCGGTGCGCGTCTTCTGGTACATGGCCCATGAATCCATGGGCATCAGCGTGCTGTTGATGGTGCTGATACGCCTGACCTGGCGCTGGCGTCATCGGGCGCCCGCGTACCCGCCTGACACCGGCCGTATGAACGCAGCGCTGGCGAGCC
>Ga0247742_10000988_pt1 | contig 21009 bp, 49 predicted proteins | sample UWRJL208509C2_FD_180944 | JGI IMG/M metagenome (GOLD analysis project Ga0247742, IMG submission 180944) | Plant litter microbial communities from Arlington Agricultural Research Station in Wisconsin, United States - UWRJ-L208-509C-2 | ecosystem: Environmental > Terrestrial > Plant litter >... | reverse complement strand
TCCTCGTACTCCTCGTCCTCGTCTGGCTCGGACTCCTCCTCGACCGCGCTGAACTCGCTCTCGCCGTCACCGAACCATGCCGACTCCACAGTCACCTTGGACTGCTTGAAGGCGCGGCTCCCAGTGACGACTCCGAGAGCCGCGCCAGCCTTCATCCCCGCCTTGGCGGCCAGCGCGAACATCTCGCGCCGCGCCCGAGCGAGATCGATCTCAGAAGCGGTTTCCGAAACCTTGCGCTCGACGGCGGTCAGCTCGTCGTACACGTCCGCCTGCTTCGCCTGAGTCAGTGCGGCGGACAGCGACGGCATCGAGGGGACCGGCTTCTGCACGCGGCCCGCCTTGTTGATCGCCCCGCGCAGTGCGAGGTCGAGGTCGCGGCGGAACTTCGGCGTGTTGTAGGGTTCCCGCAGCCATGCCTTGCGCAGCGATTCGAGCGCCATCTTGATGCCGGTCTCGCGCTCAGAGCCGAGGCGCACGATCGCCCATGCGAGGTCCGTCATCTCGGGGTGGCCGAACTCGCCGGAGGGGATGCGGGCGATCATGTCGCGCACGCGCATCGACGGCAGTGCATCCGCGCTGACGGTGGTCAGCCACTCCTCGACGGAGCCGGAGAACCCGCCGCCCCCGGTCGGCTCCTTCTCCACAGGAATCGTCAGCCACTCGGGGATATCGGTGGAGAACACGTCGCGGGAGTCGGGAACCTCGTCGCCCCACCACACGGCGTAGGAGCCGCCAGCACGAACGTCCACCCCGACCGCGCCGTCATGGTCGGTGTCGAGCGTGAGGTCGATCCGGTCGGTCTGGAAGATGTGGTGCTCGCCACCGGAGCGGGTCTTGTAGAAGTAGGTGTCGCCGATCGAGCGCTCCTGCTCGGCGATCGACTTGAATCCGTCCTTGCCGTTCTTCTTGCCCCGGTCGAGATCGGCGATCAGCAGGCCGGAGCCACCGGCCCAGTAGCCGACGGCGTACTGGTCGCCGACGTAGTCCATCGTGAACCACGTGGCGATCTTCTCGAAATCGTCACTGGTCGCGTCGTAGAACCCGCGACCTCCCTCGGAGACGGGAATCGCGGGCGCTCGCGTTGCGACACTGACAGGGAATACCTTGATGCCGAGGCGAGCGAGCGCGAGCGCCTTGGTTACGTTGTCCATGCCGGGTGGCTAGTCGACGTAGAGGAACGCGGAATCGAACCCCTCGCGGGCCTCCTCCGGGTGGTCCTTCACCCAACGGGCGACCGGGTGGTCCCACAGCACGTCGCCCTCCTCCTTCGACTCGAAGACAGTCAGAGCACCGGTGGCCGGGTGCAGGTACAGCGTGGCGGTAGTGGCGCGCATGTACGGGGTTCCGGGCCGGGCGTTGGAGAGGATCGACTTCAGGTACGGATCGCGAGGGTCCATCTCCAGCAGGACCGAGTCGACGGATACCTCGCTGTTGCCATCCGGGTCGGCCTCCACGAGCACGAGCTTGCGGGCCTCTCGGGTGAATATCGGTTCGCGGACCGTGACGACCTCGCTGAGCATCTCCTCCACGTCGAGTGCCTTGGGGAACTCCACGACGGTCTCGCCGTCGAGGGCGTCGGTAGTGTTGCGCTGGTAGCCGACGCGGTTGCCGATCCGACCGTCAGTGCGCAGGTCGCGCAGCATCTGGTGGACGGCACCGTCGAATCGGTTTCCGAAACCATCGAGGGCCATGCGCCGGATCGGGATGCCCGCGTTGTAGGCCGCGATCAGCGCCTCGTCCAGAGAGGACTCGTGGTGCGCGATCTCGGCATCCACGTCGAGCTTGATCGCCTCGGCAGCGGCCTCGATGCGGCCCTCGTACTCGGACTGGATGGCGCGCTTCGCGGCGGCGGTGCGGCGTTCAATCTCTGCGACACGGACCTTGCGGGCGACGGCGAGGTTAGTGTGGGTGGTCTTGATGATGGTGATTAGCCTCTGCTGGTCGTAATCAAGCGGCTGGGGCGAGGAGGTCGGCATGATGCCCTTCTAGATATGTCTGGCTGCTGGTACGGAGAATCCTATGGCAAGGAGGGCCGCATACCGATCAAGCTGTCAACGAGATCGGGCTGCGGCCCTCCGGCCTAGCTGGTTACTGCTGTGTGACTACGCGCCCCACGGGTCGTCCTCGTCGGCGGCTCCTGCGCCCTCCGGCTTGGACTCGTCCGCGCCGCCCGAGAACTCGTCGCGGGCCGAAGAGGCGGGCGTCGAGATTCCGAACTCCTTGCGAGCGGAGTCGGCGGTGACGGCGTTGCCCAGAGGCTCACCGGTCTCCAGCGACTGGAGGGCCGAGATGCCGCACGCGACGCCCCGGTTGCCGCTCACGTCGAACGGGTAGAACTGGAGCGAGACCTGCGCCTCGACGCCCGAGTAGATGACCTCGGCGTCCGTGGTCTCCTCCCCGCGCTTGTCGAGGAGGATGGGGCGCTCCTTGCCGCCACGCGGACCCTTGGCGTTGATGAAGTAGTGACCTGCGTACACGTCGTCGTCAGGGCGATCTGCATCGCCGTCACGGAGCGGGTTCTTCAGGCCAGCGGGGCGCTTGTTGCCCCACTTCTTCACGACGCCCTCTTCCAGCGCCTCCTTGACCGCAGCCTTGATGGCGTCGATCGTGGCGGTGTCGGACTTCGGGATCAGGATGGCGGTGCTGAACGTCAGCACGTCGGGCTTGGAGTCGTCCTGCGCGCGAGGTGTCAGGAGATTCGTGTAGCTCAGACGAACCGGGTTCTTGATGGTGACCTTGCTCATGATTACTTATCCTTCTGTTTCAGTGTTTTAGTGTTTCTTGTGTTGACCCCACCGGACTGGTACTAGTTAGCCTTGGCCGGTGGAGACATCTCTATCCTATACCCACTTGTGGGGTACTGCGCAACCTATTCCTCGGTGGTCGCGAACTCGGCACGAGCCTCTGCGGCGGCGTTGATCGCCGGGCGCGGGTCGCTGTCGGGAACCAGCGCCGGGGTGCCCGGCGGGGTGTAGACGAGTGCCGGTGCGATCTTCGCGCCGAAGTCCTTCTTGCCGACCTGCTTCTCCAACTGCGCGACGGAGCGGGGAGTGTCAGCAGGCGGGAAGATGTCGGTTTCCGAAACTCCGAGGGCGCGCAGCTCCGCGACCACGTCCTTGTCCGGCTTCCATGCCCGGTTCGCTCGACCGCGAACCAGCTTGTAGCCCTCGATGGTCTCGCCCTTGTCGCGGGCGCGCTCCAGAGCGTGCTTCTTGAAGGCGTTCGCCCATGCGAGGAACCCGTCAATGTCAGGCAGGATGCGGGCGACCTCGTCCGGTCCCATCAGGTAGTCGTCAAGGCGAATATCGGTCGGCGTCTTCTCGTCCAATTGAATGAAGTCCCTTCTAGCGATAAGCATGTTCTGTGCAGCGCGGGCGCGGCAGGTCGCCGCAGCCTTGCAGAATCGGCAGCCCTTGTCGGTGGGGACGAGTTCGCCCTCTCCGAGCCAAGCCTTCTCGGCGGCGGGAGCCACGACGGTCTCGGCCCACTCCACCAATTCCTTGACGGGCAGTGAATCCTCCCCCACGTAGTCGAGCCGGGGTTGGACGATCGCCCACTCCACGGTGTCGTACTCGTAGGACGGGTCGAACTTGATGAGTCCGCCCAGCGCGTAGAGCATGGCCTGTGGGTTGTTCATGGCCGAGACCATGACGCCCTTGCCGAACTTCAAGTCGATGCTCTTGATCGTGCGGCGCTTGCGCGAGACCAGCAGGGCGTCCGACGTGCCGAAGCCCTCCTTGGCATACTTCGTGTAGCTGACGCGTGCCTCAATGTGCACCTCGGCGTCGAGGCGCTCGGCCTCGCTCATCACGTAATTGACGTAGGAGTCGATCGCGTCCCAGTCGGGGTGCTCCCACTCCTTGATGATCTCGGCGTACAGCGTCTTCGTTGCCTCGTACCCGGCAAGGTACTCGGCCTTCGTGATCTGGTCTAAGAGGTAGCGCAGGCGCAGCTCTGCGAACGCGTGAGCGGCAGTGCCGTCTGCGGCGAACCCGCTGTCCTCGTCCTCGATCTGCTCCTCGATGCGTGCGCTCGGCGTGCAGACCAGCCACCGCTCGGCGGCACTGGCCGACAGGATCGCGTGTGCTCGCGGGACGATCTCGATGTCAACTGGTCTGCCGGTTACTGCTCCCATGAGTGCTTGCCTTCCGTGTGGGGGGTGAATACGCACGAGCCGATCCCGGTGATTACGTTGGGGATGCCGCACAGCCCTTCAGGCAGCGTAGCTCCGACCTCCGACACTGCGGTTTCGGAAACCACACCCTCTGCGAGCTTGAAGATTGCCTCTGCGTCCTCGCGGGCCTCCAGCCACAGCGCCTCGCGCATGGCGCGAGGGAAGCCATCAGCGCCCCAGCGCTTCATGAGCAGCTTGGCCGCCTTCTTCACGGCCTTGTCGCGAGGAGTCCAGTCACGGCTCCCCATCAGAAGCCCGCTCTCAGCGCGGCAGCTACGTCCTCGATGTCCTTGTTGGCCGGGGAGAACAGCGCGATGACAGCATCGGCAGCGGCGTAGGCCAGAATTCGTGACGGGTTGCGGGGGCTGTCCGGCACGTCGGCCCACGGTTGTCTGGTGCCGAACGGCCTTGACTCGTGGATCACCTGTGCGATCTGGTCGCGGGTTACGTCGCTCATTCGAGGCACCCCTCCACGCATCCCGGCTCACAGGGCCGACCGTCGACCATGTTCAGAAGCTCGGGGTGCTGGTCGGCCAGCCGGTCGAACTCGTCCACGAAGTCGAGGACAACGGCGGCAGCGTGAAGCTGCGGGACGCCGTAGGGCGCGTAAGGGGCAGAGTCGAAGCCAGCGAACAGCTCCGGCTCCAGAAGCCAGACCCATCCCCGGTAGTGGCCGATCGATCGGGCAGCAGAGAGTCCACGGTGGTCGGTAGCCTTTCCGATCGCGAACTCCAGATAGCCCTTCGCGTCCTTGCGGAGCTGAGCCTCGTCGGAGGGGTAGCTCTCCCAGTCCTTCTCGGTGGCGTCCTCTTTGAGGAATTGCTTGGCGTGCTCGAAGTCCAGAGCGGACAGAAGCTCCTGCGTTTCAGAGCCGAAGAAGTCGTTGTCCAGAAGTTCTTCGATCCGGGCGACGATCTCGTCTTGGGTGCGTCTCATGCTGGGTTCCTTTCGATAGTGTTTATAGGTTATAGGCGTTAGTGCTAGGGGTCAAGCATACGTGCTGACCGGACTCTTGCGGCGGGGCCTCGGCCCGGTTTCCAAAACCGGTAGACCGCGCCGCCACGTGTATCCGCCGTAGACCATGTCGTCGGCGTAGACGCTCTCGGTGAACCCGAGCGGCTCGCAGAGCTTGATGAGGGGGCACTCGTGATCGGTGCCCCTACCGCAGAGCGCGGCTGCATCCTCATAGGACTGCCTCACCTCGGTGAACGGCACCGGGCGGTCCTGACACGGGGTGGTCTGGTCCTTGTCGTTGAGGGACTGAAGGCCTTCGCGCATGGCGCGGCGCGCTTCGGGTATAGAATCCGGTCGCCGCACCATGCGCTTAGGTTACTGCTTCTCTGTGGCTAGTTGGGCCTTCTGCTGCTCGAACTCTTCGCGCAAGTCGCCACCGGCCAGCTCAGCGATGAACTTGTCGCGCTCCTCGCGGAGCACCGACGCCTGCAAGTTGCGCAGGTAGCCGACGCTGGAGCGGTTGTCACGATCCTCTATCCGACGCTCAGCAGTGCGACGGCCTCGACCCTTCTTGCTCATGACTCGTTCCTGTCGATGAACTCGATCGCGGCTATAAGGCACGCTGCCGCCTGCACCAAGTCCTCACGAGAGGGAACGTGGTAAGCGGGCTGCCCAGCGATCCAGTCGACAACGTGTGGCAGTCGCCGCATGGCCTGTTCGAGGATGTGCATCTCGCCGTGAGCATCATCGTGCTCAGGAGTGTAGCCCTTCGCAACCTGCAAGATTCGCTCGGAGAGGACTTCCAGCATGACCTCTTCAGTGCTCGCCATTAGAACTGCACCGCCTTGGCGAAGATCACGGACGCGAGACCTTTCGAGACCAGCACGAAGAAGACGCTGGTGATCGTTCGGATGCCGACGCCGACCCACATGTCGCGACTGCCGTCGAAGCTGTAGAGGTCGAGGACGTGGTAGATCGACAGGCTTGCGGCAGCGACGGATGCAGCGACCATGGCGGCGAACCACTGCCAGCTCGACACGCGCTTGCCGTCGTAGTCGACTCGGCTGCCGCGCACGTAGTAGAGCAGCATGAACACCAGCACGGCGACCTCGATCGAGCCGAAGAGCACGTAGCCGAGGACGGGACTGAAATACTCAGCCGTCGTGGCGGCACCGATCGTGCCGTCGGCGGTGAGCACGGCGGTCGCGATGAACATCACGGTCGCAAGGCCGATCAGCAGCCACAGAGTGAAGGCTTGGTCGATCTGGAACTGCGGCGCTCGCTTGGCCTCCTGCTTGTCGTAGACCTCGAAGACGCGCTCCTTCTGCCGGGCACGAATCTGGGTGATGCGAGCGATCTCCTCGGCAGCAGAGACCGCCTCGGTTGCGTTCTTGTCGAACTCGATCTTGGCGAGCTTGCGCTCCTCGCGCTCGCGCATCTCCTTCAGGGTCTTGCCGTTGCCGCGCTTGGCGGGCTGCCGCTCGGGCGGCTGGGGGATAACGATCGTCATGTCACCACTTGTCCTCTTCTGGGTCTTCTTCGATGGGTGGGGTGTTTCTGGAAACTCGGGGTAGCTCAGCATCGGAACCACGTCGCTCTCCTCGCATTCCCTTGCCCCGGTAGGGGTTGGTGCGGATCACATCGTCAAGGCTTTCGCCAGCACCACGACCGGCAAAGGCCATAGCGCCCGACTCCCACGCCAGCGCCAAGCTCTCCATCTCGGCGTTGTACGCCCGGACGGAGAGGTCGGTCTGCGACGTGAGCTTGTGCTCCCTCCACGCCTCGTACTCGGCGAACTCGTCAGGGTCAAGCATCGTACTCGTGCTCCCTGATCCACTTCGTGACTTCGACGGACGTGAGATCGCGGACGACGGCGTCGTAACGCACGCCGCCGACCGCTGTCTCGTCCTTGTGAATCTCGAACACGTCGTAGAGCTGGATGTAGACCGGGTTGCCCCGGTCGTCATACCCTCGGAACGCCTTCTCGGGGTGGTTCAGCGACGTGAAGGCATGATCCTTCGGTCGCTTCTCGTCGTCGGCCATTACTTCGTGTACCGTCCCCAGAGATCGGTGCGGCGCTTGCCGTAGGGCTGGGTCGGGTTCTCGGGCTTGCGCACGGCGAACTCGAAATGCGTCAGCTCCTCCCCACGGAACGCCTTGTTCTTGCCCTGAGCGAGCTGCTGCGGAGTAGAGGCGGCGATGTTCTCCACCATCAGGCCCCACTGGCCCTCGTTCTCGATGAGCTTGGCCTTGATACCCTCCCAGTCGATCGGAGTGTCCCGCAACGTCTTGGCCGTGGGAAGGTCGTTTACGAACTGCATGTTGTTACCTGTCTTCCTTCTCGCGAACGACACCGACGATGCCGTTCGTTACCGCTGTGAGCAATCTGCCCGCTTCCCCGAATGGCTCTCGGGATCGCTTTACGGTAGCGACGAGGAGCGCGACTGCCTCGTCGACGGTTGGATCGCGGTAGACCTCTTTGACTACCTCGTGAATCTCAGACCTGACCACCCGACCCCGCACTTCGGCGAAGACCTCCTTGCCGCCGACGAAGGTGCGGATGTAGCCCTTGTTGGCGAAGGTCGTGCTCTCCGTGCCGTCGTCGCCACCCATGACGGTCAGGCTGATCTCGTACTGCGCGTCCTGAATCCTCCGACTCATCAGAAGTGAACCTCCGTGTGCAGCGCACTCTTGATGTGCGGCACACGCTTGCCCTTGACGAGGGAGCAGATGCGGCAGTCGTTGACCGGCACGTCCTCGTCCTCGAACTCGTCGGGGTTGGCCTCGCGGATCGCCTGTGCCAGCTCGGGGTTGTCATCCTCGATCATGGCGACGGTGGCGGGAACGTCCACGCGCGGCTCGGAGGTTTCGGAAACCGGGTCGCTCGGGTTCTCGGCGGGTTCGGCGATTCTCTTGGTCATGATTCCAGCTCCTTCAGTCCGGCGGTGCGCAGCATCTGGTAAACGGTCTCACCGTTCTTGCCCGCAACCATGTATGGGGTCATTACTTCGTCGAGGCTTGCGAGGTCGGCGTCGATCAGCGCGCTCTGCGCCTCCAGCCAGTCCTTCGCGATCCGCCACGCGACACGGGCCGCGTGCTCGATGGTGCGGTACTTCGGCTGCACGCCGTCCTTGATGAGCGCCGCCTGCACGCCAGCGGCGCGGACGGGAAGCTCGAACTCGCGGATGCCGTAGTCCGTCTTCATGGTGAAGGCGATCCCGGCAGGCTTGCCGTCGTCATCGAACGTGGTCGAGATACGGGTGACACCGCGCTTGGTCAGCGCCCCGATCACCTGCCCCATCGACTTCTCGACGGCGATCTCCGTGGTGTAGTTCAGGATGGGCATTACTGCGTCCTCTCAGCGCCGAGAACGGCGGTCTTGGTGATGCTCTTCAACCGGGAGAGCTGGAGCTTGTACTCGTCGATGCGTTTGAACTCTGCCTCGATCCGGCTGAGCCGCTGTTGGACGGCCCGACCGGTGAGGTCGAGGGTTGCCTCCCGCACGATCGCCTCGTAGCTGCGCATCATGGCCTCGTCGTCGGACGTGATACCGGGCGTGAAGTCGAACTCGCGGTCTGCGGGGCGGTCTTCGACCTGCGTGCCCATCAGTTCTCGCCGTCCTTGACGCCGTAGCGACCGACGACCTTGGCATAGCCGCCGACCATCGCCAGCACGCGATCGGCGGCCTCGGCGACAGCGTTCGGTGTTGCGATGCAGCGGGCACTCATGAGCGCCGACGACAGCGCGATCCGATCCTCGACCTGCGACTCCATGAGCGTGACCTTGATCGGGTCTTTGGTCGCGTTCTTGACCAGCTCGACCTTCCACCACCGTCCCTTGCCGGGTGCGGCGCTCTCCTCCAAGAGCTTCGCGGTCTGGGCGTTCTGTTGTGTCATGGTGCTGCTGTCCTTTCGGTATATGTGTTCATGTTATCTGGGGTTTCCGAAACTGTCTACTTCGGCTCGGGGAAGCGCTCGGGATTCGCTCCTCCCCGGCGGTACGCCAGCGCTCGCATCGGCTGACCCTCTCGGTAGGCGTTCCACGTCTTGAAGACCAGCGCCAGAGCGAGGTCGCTCTCGATCACGGCGCGCTTGTCGGCCCCGGCCATCGCACGCATGACGTAGTTGCGCAGCACGAGGATGGGGCTGTCCGGCTCAAGACCGGCACCGGTGGAGAGCTTGGTGAAGAAGTCGCTCATGTCACCGGCGTCGATCTGCTCGAACTCCCAGATCGCCAGCGCCGTGACGGACGCCGAGATACCACGGATGCTGTACGGCTTGGTGCGAGACCGGCCCGAGACCTCGACGATGCGCTCCTTGTTCTCGGCGAAGAAGTCCAGCATGACGCCGTTGGGCACCGACTGGCCCAGACCCTGCCGCCCGGTGGTGAGGGCCGAACCACGACGCCCGTCGATCCAGCGGTAGAGGAGCTGGGTGAACGCGGCGATCGGTCCGAGGTCATTCAGGCCGGGGTTGTTGAGTCCCAGTACGTCGGAGAACGACCGGCTCTTGCCGGTGTCCATCGTCGCCATTGCCTTCTTCTCGACGCCGCGCACGATCAGGAACTCGGCGGTGTGCTGCGCCTCGATGATCGCCCACATGCGGTGCTGGCCGTCAACCAGCTCGCCCGCGTCGTTGAAGCGGATCGGGGAGCCGTCGAAAATCCACAGCCCCTCCTTCATCTGCTGAGCGAGCTGGGTGACCCGGTTGGTCGAGAGCTTGCGGTTGGCCTTCATCGTGTCGAGGAAGCTCTCCGCGACCTCCGGTGTGACCTGCTCGATGCCACTGGTGATAGATGTGCTCATGTGCTGGTATTCCTTTCTAGATATGTGTCTATGTTACTTGGGTTATGCGGGTGTGTCTACTCGGTCGGGGCAGTCCTTCCACGGGATCACGCGCAGGTGCTTACCGCACCGGGCGCAGCGCTCTTCATGGAAGCAGACCCACGGCTGCTTCCTCCATGAACCCCACGGGTAAACCTCTGCGGTGGGGCCGCACGTCTTCCCGAACGCCCAGCGCTCGGCCAGAACGATCTCGCGCTCATGCTCTCGGCCAACGTGGCCTCCGCACCAGCGCTTGGTGTCCTTCTGGCCGGGACTCCTGCGCCACTCGTCGCTGGCAGGTCTCGTCGCTCTCTTGCCCATCTACAGTCCTTTCACTGACGCCAGCACGCTCAGCGCGTGCGTCATGTTCTTGTTCCGCACGTCCTCGGAGATCGTGCGCTTGGACACGATCTCCACTGCCTCGTACTCGGCGAGGTCGACCCCGTCGCGCCACACCCGGTTGCCGCCTTGGATGTTGTTGACGTTGTTATCGTCCTCACTGAGCCAGAGAACCTTGGCACAGTTGTACTGCAACCCGTCGGTCGCTGTGCCGACCGCCGAGATCACCGCGACGAGGTACTGGATGGAGTCGGTTTCCGAAACATCCATCATGAACCTCGCCTTCTCGTCGTCCCACACCTTCGGCTTCGTGTCTCCCGTCTTCAGGGCCACGGTGTACTTCGTGCCGATCCGGCGGGCCGCCTCGATCGCGAACTGCTTGGAGTGCGTCAGGATCAGCGCCTTCTTTCCCTCCCAGCTCGGACGGTGCAGCACGTCGTAGGCCGCGTTGAGCGTGGCCGACTTCGCGCCGGGGAGGAACTTGATCGAATCGGGGTCGTCGCTCGTCGCGCCGGGGACGATCGTCATGCCACCCAGCGCCGCCGTGCGCAGGCGCTGGCGCTGCGTGACCGGCAGGTCCGCGACCAGCGGGGTCTTGACACCGGTCTCGGTGCGCAGCCACGTGAGCGACTGCTTCTCCATCTCGTCGTACTGCCGCTGCTGCTCCTTCGTCAACTCGACCTTGACGATCTCGGGGCGCGGGACCGGCCCGAGCGGGGTGGCGATGAAGACGTAGCAAGGCAACGTGTCGACGAACTCGCCGGGGTTCTTCTCGCCGGTGACCTTCGACAGCGGGAAGCCACCGGGAGTGGTGACCGGCTTGCCCGACTTGCTCATGATGCGGGCCACGTTGCAGAAGTTCTTCTCGAACGCGCCCTTGGTCCCGATCACCGGCTTGCCCCAGAGCCACGTCGTGAGGCTCCACGCGTTGATGAACTGGTTGCCGAAGAACGTGCCGGACAGCGCGATCTTCGCGACCGCCGGGATGGTCTCCATCGTCTCGATGGACTTACTCTTCTGGTTGCTGTGCTTGTGCGCCTCGTCGGAGATCAGCAGATCGACCGGGTCCATGTCGGAGTACGTGTGCAGGTGCTTGATGGTGACCTGCTCGCGCACGCCGGGCGTGATGCCCCACTTCGCCGTGTACTTGTCGTCGGGAACGACATAGGTTTCCGAAACCTTCTTCCAGTCCTGCGCCCGCAGCATCTCCAGCCCGATGTAGAAGATGCCCTCGTCACCGGCCAACAGGCTCGCGAGGTTCGCCTGCCCGGCAGGGGTGTTATCGATGCGCAGGAACTCGCGGGTGCCGCCCTGCTCGAAGTAGGACTTGGCCCACTGTCCGAAGGCATCGCGAACGCCGACGATCAGACAGCGCCGGGGGTCCGTCTTCAGGATGACCTCGACGCTGACGACCGTCTTGCCCGACCCCATGCCAGCGCCGACGAGCACTGACTTGGTGTATCCGGGTTCGGTGATCTCACGCTTGATGCGGTAGATCGCCTCCAGTTGGTCGAGCCGTAGTTCCGGCGCTCCCGCTGGTCCCGTCGTCGGGTAGTAGATTCTCACGGTTCTCCTCGTAGGTCTCGGTCCATTGTCGCCCTGTCCACCAGCGGAGCTTCCCGCTGCCGTCAGGGTCTGGGTAGAAACCCATCGTCAAAGCTCCCACGGCCACACCCCGTAGCGCTGTCGGAACTTGAACATGCTCTTCTCGTTGGTTCTGATGATGCCGAACCACAGCCAGAGCCGGTAGCGGTACTCGCGTCGCCAGTTCATGGCACGTACCTGATGCTCTCGATCGCCTCGACGTTCCAGATGCACGCGCTCGCCACGTCCCACGTGTAGTACCAGTGCAGGTCGAGATCAAGTCGAACCGTCCACTGGTAGGGCGTGATGATGATGCCGTCGTAGTCGTCCGCAACCCTGCGCCAGTCGATGTAATCTATGGGCATTCCCGGCGCGATCGGAACGCTGTACTCTGCGTGGAAGTCCCGCAGTTGCTGGATCGTGCCGATGTGCAGAATGTCCCACCCCTCGGCCAGCACGACCTCGTGACGATGCGTGATCTCGTCGAGATGGAAGTCCTCGGCCTTGCACCACGAGGGCCAGTCGTCTTCCGGCTGGTCGGCGTCAGAGAGCCACAGGCCGCGAGGCTTGTGATGGACGCCCTGCTCGTACTGCCACGCGGGGTCGAGCACGGTCAGCTCGCGCTTGTCGTAGTGCTCCCACTTCATGTTTCTGAAACCTCCTGCTCGTAGACGGTAGCCGTGATACCGGCCTGCTTGGCGATCTCGATCAGCAACCGCCTCCCCGACCACGACGAGGAGTGGACGGTCAGAACCTCGGGCAGCAGGTTATTCTCGATCATCCATGCCAGCACGTCACCGCCGTTCTCGCTCGTGCGGTATGACAGCGTGTAGTCCAGCGACACGCGCTCGATGGGTCGGGTGTTGACCAGCAACTCCTCGCCTCGGCGAAGGACTTGGCAAGCGTCCACGACTCGTCAGGTACGGGACGCTCGTCGTCCACCCAGAGCTTCATGCTCGCTCCTGCTCTCGCTCGATCTCAACGAACTTCTTCATGTAGGCGACGTATTCGGCGGTGTCGAGGTTGTTCTCCGCCTCCTGCCACGCGTGGAACTTGACGGGGTTGCCCTCGTCGGCGTCGTACTCCAGCCGCAGCTTGATGACCTCGTCGATCTTCTCGGCGTCAGGCTCGGGCGGCACGGACTTGGGGTAGGCGCTGCGCTCCTGCGCGTAGCCGAAGCGCGGTGCGAACACCGGGTAGCCGTAGATGCTGTCGTGGAACCACGCCTCGGGAGCGCGCAACTGTGCTCCGATCCGTGCGTCGTAAGGCCACTCGTACGGCTCGGGGTCCAGCTCGAACTCCGGCATCGGCAGTCGCAGCCGCTCCAGCAGGAGGCCGAAGGCGAGGTTTCCGCGAGTCGGGTTGGCCCCGTTCTGGAGGGTGTCGCGGACCATCGAGACCAGCTCGTAGTCCGTCGCCACGAGAGCGTCGACGAGGTTGGGAACGCGCGGCGCGTAGCCGTCATGCACGATGATCTTGCCCATCACTGCCCCACCGACTTCGCGATCAGGCTAACCACCTGAAGGAGCGCCGACAGAGTCACGAGGCAGCCCGCGACGATCAGCCACCGGCCGGACTTCTTCAGGTGCTTGGTTGACTGGTCGTGCCAGAAGGCAACGCGGTCCCAGCCCTTCACCTCCGGGTGGGCGGTGAGCCAGAGGTCGGCCTTCTTGATGCTCATGGCCTTGGGGAATTCAAATGTGTCCATGTGTCTAATCTACCTTTCTTGTCAGTGCTTGTATAGCCTTATGTATCTCTGTGTTGAGAGTGCGGATGGCCGGAGTTTCCGAAACCTTTCCCACCGGTAGCTCGCCGATAAGAGTCGAGCCGCCGTCCGGGCACTGCGTATAGAGCAGCACCCGGTCAGTAGCGAACTTCATCATCGTTGAGTGGTCTCGCTCGTACACGCCCCCGCACAGCGGGCAGGGACCATAGGCCGGGCCGATCATTGCAGCATCCCGACGGCCTTGTTGAGGTTGGCGGCATCAGAGCGCCGTATCCTTACAGCTCCGTCGGGGCAGCCGAAGTAGCTGTGGACAACTACCGGCGTGAGGCTGGTAAGGGTTCGCTCTTCGACGACATCCTCGTAGTGCTTCGACATGCCGTAGCCGCAGGTGACGCAGCACAGCATCCCCACGCTGTTGCTTATCCAACCCTCAGAGATCATGTGAGGTCGCGCTTCCTGACGATCTTGCCGATCGTCGATGCAGCCTTCTCGCTGGGGTTCTCGATCTCGCGCTTGCCGTGCTCCGACGCCTCGGCTCCCGATTCGAACAGCGGGACAGTCGTGGTGTACTCGGCGCACGACTCGTCGAGCCGTCCATTGCTGATACCCAGTCGCACAGCGAGCAGGTCGAGAGGGTCGCGGTGACCGAGCCACCCGGAGCAGATGCTTCCGTCGCCCTGATGGCAGCCGAACGCGGCAACGCCGCCCTTCTCTGCCTGCTCGGCGATCTCGCCGTCATAGAGCGGGAGCTTGTCGTACTCCTCCTCGTCCCAGACGCCGCTCGGTACGTCCTTGCGGTACGGGCATGAAGCGCAGGGCCGCTTTCGTGGCTTGCTCAGTCGGTCCATGAGTAATTCCTTCCTATGACGCCCCCAATGTGGGGGCCGCTGTGCCCGTGCAGATGAACGCACTCGTAGCGGATGCCTCTATCTACAGCCCAGTGCAGGCAGCGGACGTAGACCGGCAACGGCTGCATGAGCTTGACGACCCGGACCATGTTGAAATGCAGCACTACCATCGCGCCACCTCCACTCCTCCGACTCCCCGTACGGCCCCGACGCTGGCGATATGCACTCCGATATGGCCTACTCTGCGAGTGCAGATGAACGCAGGATACGGCTCCATCCTGCGCTCACCGCATATTACGAAGGTGCTGGGCTGCATGAGCTTGACCGCCGGGAGCGGATCGGTTTCCGAAACCAGCGCGTAACCGATGGAGCCGTCCGTGTACGCCTTGCAGCGGCCACACCATCTGTCGTGGATGTCAAACGGGTTGTAGCTGACCGCGTGGCAGCGGTCGCACTGGATGAACTTAGTTCTCATCAACCTTGCGCAGAACCTCGTCGGCGGCGGCCAGCGCCTTGGACTTGTTCGTGCGCCCGCGCTTGCCGTAGGTGCCGACCCCTACCGAGCGGCCAGCGATCTGACCGACCACCGCGATCGCATCGGTGGCGACGCTCTCGACGTTGGCGAGTAGCGCCTCGCGGCGGCGGTTGCGCCTGATCTGCACCCGCTCGATCACCGCCAGCACTATCGCCGCCGGAAGGACAACGCCGATGAACACCAGCAGCGCGCAGCCGACGGTGACCAGCGGCTCGTTCACCTACTTGCCCTCGTAGAACGCGTCACCGGTGATGGGCGTGAGTGCGCCGGGGGTCTCGGCCATTGACTCGGTCGGGTCGTTCGCGTGCGCCGTAGCCAGCATCTTCGCGAAGCCCCACTGGTTGCCGCTGATGCCGTTCTTCGTGGCGTACTCGTTGAGTGCTGCATCCTCCTCCCACTGGTCGGTGGGGGTGTTGGAGAACATCGCCGCCAGTTCGCCGACGATCAGCTCGTAGGCCCAGCCGTCGATCTCGAAGTTGTGCCCGCCCTTCTCGTGGAAGGTGTCGAACCGCTCGCGCAGCCAGCTCGGCAGCGCCTCCTCGCGCTCCTGCCAGTCCTCGTGGTGCTCGGCCCACTCGGCCTCCTGCTTGATGAGGCGGTCGGCCTTGAACTGCTCGTGCTCGGCGGCCAAGTCCTGATCGGACTTGCGACCGTGCCACACGTCGTCGATCAGGAAGCCGGTGATCTGGGAGAAGCCCTTGGTCTCCATCACGAACTCCGTGCCAACCGGCAGGTACCCGCCGACCTCGAAGCTGACGCCGAAGCCGGTGGACTCCTCGGTGAGGATGGAGGCGAACTTGCCGTCCTTGCTGAGGGTGATCGTCTTCACGATGTGGGGGGAGAGCTGGCGGTTCTCGTAGGTCTGCTCAGTCATAGTGTTGCCTTTCTGTGTTGGTTTCGGAAACTAGCGGAGATCGAAGACCGAGTCCACGGCGGCGTGCCATGACTCGCGGGATGTGCTGGTGTTCTGGTTGATGAGAGCTTCCAGCCGATCGGTTGGAGTGCCCGCACGCAGGTCGCGCAGCGCTGCTGCGTTGTTGAGGAACGCGTCGGTGAGGTTCTTCTCCGAGAAGAGAGTCCTCGGGAACGCCAGCTCTCGGAAGTGCTTGGCCTCCTTGATGCACTCCCGCACGTCCGTCATGGCCGTGTGGTCGTTGGCCTTGGCGTACCACGCCACGTCGTCGAAGTAGTCGGTGACGAACCCTGCGAGGCTCGACACGTCCCGCATGTGGTAGTCGAGGTAGGCGCTGGTGTCGGGCAGGTAGGCGTCGATGAAGTTCATGTCGAGGCGAACCGAGTTGCCCATCACGGGAAGCTCCCGCCGCCCGCCGAACATGGAGAGGTACTCCGTGAGGGCGGCGTCGATGACGGTCAGCGGTTCGCCGTCAGGCAGCACATCCCACAGGCCCGTCTTCTCGTGCATCTGCCGCACGTACTCCCCGGCGTGCTCGCGCAGCGTCTGGACGGTCTCGGCGCGGTGCTTGACGATCGCGTGGAATCCGCGCTCGTCCACCGGCTCCAGCGTCTTCGCGTCGACCACGACGACAGCGATCTCCAACAGGAAGTGCTCGTTGGGATTGATTCCCGTCGTCTCCACGTCGACCACGGCGATTCGTTTGGCGGTCATGATTTCTTCTCCTCCCACTCGCTGACAAGTCGAGTGACGACTCGGTGATTCTTACCGCTCAGCGGCGCTCCGGCGGCGACGGCTGCCTCAGCCAAGGACTGGTCATTGACGATCGTCGTGAACGTGGGGATCGCGCCGTTGGCAAGCATCTCCGAGGGCTTCTCGTAGCGCACGCCCCACTCACGCCTCTTGATCGTGGCAGTCATTCTTGCTCCTTTGGTTTTGGAAACAGCCCGCCGTCGATCGACGTGAGCCTGAACTTCGCCTTCCAGTGGAGGGCGCAGTAGTGCGTGCCTTGGCTGTTGAGGTTCCACCCCGCCAGCTTGGCCTGCTCGCGGATGTTGAACGAGGTCTCCTCGGCCTCGATCCGCTCAGTGCAGTCCGGCTGGTCGCAGGAGAGCACCCTGATCGTGCGCAGCATCAGCGCCGCCCCTCACCCCGAAAAGCGCACACGAGCGCCCAGAAGGCGGCAGACAGCGAGCGGGCACCGCCCAAGCGCATACCCTCGTAGAGGTATGCGAACCGCGCGATCATTCGCCCTTCTCTTGCTTGCGGGCGAGGTCCGCACGGTCGATCGCGCTCTCGGCGAGAGAGTCGAAGTCGTCGTCAAAGTCCATTTCTGATCTCCTCCTTCAGGGTTTCGGAAACTACGGGGTTGGTCTTGCGGGACTGCCGCCCCCACGCCCTTATCGCCTCGGCGATGGTCTCGGGGTCGGCGGGTTCGTTGCCGCTCATGAGCGTCTCCGCGATGATCGCTGCACGCTCGAACGGGTCGGCGTCCACCGGCATCTCGGGCTGGCCGTTGCGTCGGGCGATGTTGAAGGCGGCCCAGTCGAACCACTCGGATGCGAGGTTCATGAGCTTGTCGAGTTCTTCGTCGTACTCCAGCTTCTGCATCTTGACCGCGACCGCCTCCAGCCGCTTGATCGCCAGCCAGATGATGTCGCTGTCGGACACCGGTGGACTCATGCGCTCGTTCATCGTGGTACCTCTCCGAAGGCCGCTACCGCTGCCGGTAGTGCTTTCTCGACAAGCTGCTCGACCGGAGTCCAGTAGCGGTGGTTTACGTAAACCGGCGACTCTCCTGCTGCCGGACGCTGGTCGGGGAAGTTCCGCTCGACCGTGTAGGTGTTGATAGGGTTGATCTCAGGGGTGGTCCGCGAGATCACGTAGCTGGCGATCAGCTTCGTGTTGACCTTGATCTCGACGATGACGCTCATGAGTACACCCCGATCCGCACGGGCTTGGTGACGCCCTTGATCCAGTGCACCTCTTCGACTTCCCACTTCGGATCGACCTCCTTGTGGGGCATGAACTCGTAGCAGCAGGCGTACTTCTCGTGGTGCGTCTTGTCCTCGAAGGTGAACCAGTGCGCCTCCAGCCGCGAGACTCGCAGGTTGTTCATCATCTCGGTGTACGTGTGAGGCGCGCTCTCGTCACAGCAGTCGACGATCTCGTAGGGGTCACCGGGAAGCAGCCCGAGGCTCCGGCCCGAGAGCCAGTTGACATGCAGCGTGCCGCCGTCGTCGACGGCGCGGATGCTCCCGGTGTCGCCGATCTTCAGCGGGTCGGGGTCGTCGGGAATCTTGCCCGTGACCTTGACCCTCTTGCCGATCAGGGCACGGCGCTCACCCTTCTCCCGAGCCGGGTGGACCCACATCACCCTGATCGGGTACTTGTTCTCGTCGTACTGCACGCACATCTCACCGGGCTGCGCACCGCAGTCGGGGCACATGGTGAACGTCTTCTTGAAGATCATGGGCATAGCCCCTCCTCCTCTTCTGCTTGGGTTTCGGAAACCTCGGCGTTGATCGCGGCGGCGAATTCCTCGTAGCCGTCGGGGTAGCGGCTGGGGCAGTGCCCCTTGACCTTCTTGTGCTCGCCCAGCGACCAGACGATGGGGCCGTCGGGGCGGTGGTAGCACCCATTGTGACCCGGCCCCGGCCAGATGTACTCGATGCTGCCGTCATTGACGACGCCGTGGCCTCGGGCGAAGCTGGCGCTGTTGGAGACCTGCTTGACGGTCAGGCCCAACCGTCCCGCGATCTGCTCGGACGTGGACGGGCCGTAGATCGCGAGGTTGACGACGATGCGCTCCTGCATCGGGGTGATCTTGGTCATCGGTCAGTCCATCCGATCAGGCTGCCCGAGATTGTCGCCCCGGTCATGATGCCCAGCAGGAACAGGGCGACGCCGCAGATGATCCATCCGGCCTTGCTGCCGTATTTGGTCAGATGGAGACCCTGTACCAGCAGGAACGCGCCACCACCCGAAACGATAACGACCCAGAAAATGGCGTTCATCGGTTGAGCGCCTCGAACAGCGCGACAAGCGAGTCAGGAACGCGACCGGTCAGCAAGCCCTTCTCGCTCAGCACATCGGGCTTGTCGCTGCCCCGGTAGAAGATCGACATGCTCGTGCTGACGCCGTCGTAACTGGTAGAGACCTTTGTCTCCAGTCCGTCCGGGTGGTCGCCGATCCTGCGACCGGCATCGAGCCACGCCTGCTTCTCGGCGTCGTACTTGTTGAAGCCGTAGCCCTCGTTCTGGAGTGCGACGCCGACGACCTTGCGAGCTGGGTCGAGCTTCAGAACCTCACGCGGGTTGCTGGCAGCCAGCGCTTCCGCGAACTCGGCGGGGTGGTGCCCGAAGATCGGCAGCACGCCGAGCTGGTCGTCGTCCATCAGGATGAACAGCATGGGCGTCTCGTCCCAGTCGTCAGCCTTGATCGCCACATCCAAAATGCGGCGGGCCTCGGCGTGAATCTTGGACTCGATGGTCTTAGTCACAGGTCTTCATCTCCTTCCAGACGCTGCTTGCGCACGTCGTCTTGGTCTGGTTTCGGAAACCGCCGCTCGGATCGAGTCAGCGGAGTGGACTGGGGCTTCCACTCAGGGTCGCGTGATGAGAAAGTCACGTCGACCGTGTGGTAGGCCGCCTGCTTGCGGCCTATGGCGATCAGTCGTGCAGCCATTACTTCCCCCTCTCCTTGTTGTCCGCGAGGATGCTGTAAATCTCCCCGACGTTGCACGGCCAGCCGTCGTCATGGGTGCTGTGACCCACGAGAACGGCGGCGTTGCAGTGTGCTGCCTCGTGAACATCGCCGCGCTTGGCTGCACGACGACCCAGAACGGCCAACGTGCGCAGCGCCAGCGAGCCGACCTTGCCCTCGACCCACACCGGAATGCGACTGATCTTCGCTGCCGCCTTCAGGAGTAGATCGATGGTCGGCAGGGCCAGCCGCTTCATAGGACGAACGCGATCACGATGAAGAACGCCACGACCAGCGCTACGCCGCCGACTGCTCCTGCTACCTTGTTGACGGGGTGCAGCGGCTCGCCCTTGGTCTTGGCGATCATGCCACCGGCGAACATTGACGCTCCGAAGATGCCAACGCACTCGATGATGAACGCAAGAATTCCGACGTGCATCACAGCCCGGTGTCCGTCCACGTGAGGAGGCCGGTGCCGTAAATCTTGACCGTAGCACCGGGCCACTGCCGCAGCACGTCGGCCTTGCGCTCCTGTGCTGCCGCCAGCGTGGAGAACTTGCCGCCCTTGGGCGCTCCGTGGTGGCGGTAGCCGATGCGCTCGGTGCCGTTCGCCTTGAACTCGACCCACCACAGTTGCTTCGGAGCGGCCATTACGAGAACACCCCGTTCACGGCCATGACAGTCGCGCAGATGATCGCGGTGATGATGATGAGGCTGCCGAAGATGATCGCCAGCGCGCCATCGGAGGCGTTGATGTTGCCGTCGATCTTGATGGGGCCGTCGTCTTTCACGTTGTCCTCCATCAGTAATCAACCCCGGCGAGCGCCGCGAACAACTCGGTGACCTGCCACGTTATGAGGATCGCAGTGAGGCAGATCATGAAGACCGCGATCATGGTCGCGACCTTCATTCGTCTTCCTCGTCCCCGTCGATCTCGATCACGTCGCCCTCGGGCATGAGGCCCGAGAACTCGCGTTCGACCGTGTCGCGGGCGTCCTCCAGACGCGGCTTGCGACTCCATCCGCCGGTGCCCGTTCCCACGTGGGAACCGCCACTGTACGAACCCTGCTTGTCCCACGGGTTGCCGCCCGTCTTGGGGCCGGAGGCCGCGTACACGCCGGGCTTGGCGGTCGGGAACTCTCCGGTGGCAACGCTGGCGGGCTGGTTGCGCCCGACCTCGACGGCCAGCTTGGCGCGGCCCTCGGTGTACTCCTCGGGAGTAATCTCGCGAAGCTCGGCCAGCGTCGGGCCGTCGGCGTAGGCCTTGGTGCGGCCCGCCTGAATCTCGGCCCACGCGATGCAGTCCTCGTCGTGCCAAGGGCAGACGGGAGTGGTCGCAGCGTCGATCGGGTCGGAGTAGGTCATCTTGCCGTCGACGACTCCGAGCTGGGTGCCGCCGGTCATCAGGA
>Ga0247742_10000986_pt1 | contig 21050 bp, 19 predicted proteins | sample UWRJL208509C2_FD_180944 | JGI IMG/M metagenome (GOLD analysis project Ga0247742, IMG submission 180944) | Plant litter microbial communities from Arlington Agricultural Research Station in Wisconsin, United States - UWRJ-L208-509C-2 | ecosystem: Environmental > Terrestrial > Plant litter >... | reverse complement strand
TCACCAGCTTTTAATCGTGTGCTCGTGCCATGTCGGCCGCGCGCTTGGCGTTCGTCCGAGTCGGGCGTAGCGAACCGATGATCTCGCGGCGGCAGGAGAGCGTGTGGCCGATGTTGAGTTCGCCGCGGCGATCGCTCGCAATCATGCCCCGGAAATGGCTTTCAGGGGTGGCGCGGATTTTGCCGTCAGCGAGATACTGGCCGGTAATCATCAACGCGATCGCGGCGCAGTCGTCGCCCATTTGGCGTTGGGCCTGCGAGACCGTAGCGTCTGAGACGTGCAGCGATCGGGCGAGCTGATAGGACCACGCCCGGGCGTTCGGTCAATCGAGCGTTTTGATGATATCGAGCCATGGGAACAGGGTCGGAGCCTCGGCCCATTTGAACCCGCCTCGCTCGATCCCATGCCGATCTTCGTCGCCATCCTCCTTTGCACCGCTGGAGGTCGGGCGATCCCCATCCCCGCTACGCTGCCTCGGCAGGCCCGTTACTTCCAACTGAAGCGATTCAGGGTCGGTATCTTGTTGGTGGACGAAACGGTCCACTCTACTGGACGATTTTCGAAAATGTCGCCCTTGGCGAAGGCGGTTGTAACCGTGCGGGTGTGGATAAGCAGGCGCTCGGCGGTGTCGAGGATCGCTTGGAGCGCCTCCGGCGGGCCTTTGCGATGGGCATCGCGCCGCGATCGGAGGCCGGCCAGCTGGGCGACGATCATGTGCGCCCATTCATAGTCGTCTCCATCAAGCACGGGCCGATAGCCAAGTTCGCTTGCGCGCTCGAAGCCGCCGATGGCGACACGCGCCTTCTCGACGAACGTGCGGCGCCGATAACCGGCATCGGGCGACTTGAGCGAGCCGACCCCAATGATGCTGTCGGTGCCGGCGGGAGCGGCAGGCCATCGTCGGCCGCGGCAGCATCGGTGGGCGCATCACGGCGGCGGGTCGGACGCGACCACACGATGTTATAAGAGCCGTCCTCCTGGCGGAACGCCGAGATGTAGAGCGGCTTGTCGAGGCTCGGATCTTCGATCTTGCCGTTGAGGAAAGTCTCGCCGGTCGAGTTGGACGCGAGCTCGAACAGCGCGCCGACTTGCACCCACTGGCGGGCGGCGGAGAGCGCGAGGATTTCGAACTTGGGCGCGCGCGGGTTGGCGGACTGGACGGTGCGCAGCGCGATGACGATCGCGACGGTGAGCGTCGAGATCTTGCCGGTGTAGGTGCCGCTGGCGTTCTGGGTGATGGTGCCGATATTCATGGGACGTATCCTTGAGAAAGTTCATTCGAACCCCTTGTCCGAACACCTTCCTCACCCCCCCTCACCTCCTCGGCCGTTCGGCCGAGCAAGGCGCGTCAGCGCCGCTCCGACGAGCGCCACTTTGGCGCCGTCGGGATTTTTCAGGACCGTCTTTGAGCCGTATCGGTATCAGGCGTCGGGCCGTGCCCCCGGCGACCGCCAGTGGGCGATGATGTCCTGCATCTCCTCGGTGAACCCGAGGCTGTCGATATAGACCGCGCCGCGGTCGTTCTGGCCGAGATCAGGCCCGTTCCACCAGGCCATTAGGAAATCGGCGACGCGACGTGCCTGGCCGGTGTCGGACATGGCGATCGGGATCAGGCGCGTGAGCGCCGCGCGCGCTGAATCATAGTCGGTCGGCACGGACGTCATGGGGCATCTCCTGCTGAGGTGCTATCAAACCGGTCAAGCGGCGGGAGGGATGCTGGTCGGCGCCGGTCACGTGGGAGCTGGTCACGATGCCCTGTCCTGCCGCTAGACGTCCTCATAGTCGATCGAGAGCGAGTCCGCGAGTTTCTGGATTTCATCGTGGCAGTCGGGGTCCGCGACCGCACGCTTGCTCAGCGGTTCAAGGATTCCATCGGGCACGCGGTCGCCGAACAGGAGGACCGCAAATTCCGGTCCGTATTGGTAGGACGTGTAGAAGAGCCCCTGTGCGGACGGGCATTCCTTGTGGATGCGCGCGGCCCAGCCACGCGTAACATGGTAGGTGCTCTTGGGGCCGGCGAGAAGCGCGTTCGAGTTGACGCCGATCCGACGTTGGTCGGCGGTCGTGAGGCTGACGAGATTGAGGTCAGCGGTCGTACGGACGTGGCTGTGCGCTTGATTCCGGTAATCGGCCGGGAAAACGATGTCGCGCGGCGCGACGCGGGTCCTGTTGCGCGGCGGCGTGTCGGGGCAACGCAAGATGATTTCGCAGGTCGCCGATTCAAATGACTGCGCGGCATAGATGGTGGGAATGATCGCGCCGCTTTCGTCTCGGATCGGTGAGAAGCGGGCATTACCCAGCGCCGTATCGTTGAATTGGGCGGACCCGAACCGCTCGGGGTGGATACGATCGAGTTCGGTGCCGGATTTGAGGAGATAATAGGCTTCCTTCCCAGCTCGCATGGTGGCCGGGACGGGCAGCTTTATGCTGAATTTCATCAGCCATGAACCTCCGGCTCGATCGCACGCTCGAAGGCGGCGATGACAGCCTCGGGCGCACTGCCGAGGGCGGCGGCGGGCGTGTCGTCGAGGTCGAGATGCTCGCGCGTCAGCCAGTGGAGCAGCCGGAAGTTGCTCCAGTCACCGGGCTTGCGCGCGATGATCTCGCCAAGGGCGGGATAGATCCGCCGGTTCTCTACGTCGAACTGGAGGAGCGGATAGGCAGCACGCCCATCGACCGTGAAGCGGAGCAGCTCGTTCTTCTCTTCCTTGCGCTTCATGGTCGCCGAAGGGTTGGAGCCCGATAGGCCGAGCAACTCGCAGGCCTCGCCCTGGTCCGCCATGGGTGTCGACGCGAGAATGCGCTCCTGGATGCGCGCACGATTGAGAGCGGCCTTGAGCGGCGCGTCGTCGGCCTTGGCGAGATTTTCGCGAAGCATGACGCGATATTCGGAAACCAGCTTATCGAACTCGGTTGAGAAGGCTGCGCGTAGAAATCGCTCGCCCACCTGCTCCATCACCGCGGCCAGAAGCTTTGGTGTACTTTCCTGGAACTTGCTACCCTTAGGCGCCGCTGCCGCGATGGCATCCTTGAGGACGACGAGATTGCCCGGATTCTGTGCGATCGAGAAGCTGACGACGACGGATCCATTGTCTACCGCTGCCGCAACAAGGCTCTCACCCGCGTAGAAAGCGCGTTCACGGCCTCGGCGGCTCGAAGCGATTGGCTTTTCGGGAGTTGTTGCAGCTACCATTGGAAATATCCTAGTTTCGCTATATTGTTTACGATATATAGCAATTATAGCGAAGATTGCGAGTCAGAAGTGCGTAGGGACGCGGCTGTCGCGGCGTACGACCTCAGGTCAGTGCATGGTGCCGAAGAGGCTCCGCTTGGCGGCGGTCTGATGTGCACCACCTTTGACCTCGATCGTGGCGTGCATTTCGGCCTCGAGCTGGGCTGCGAGGTCGGGGGGGTAAAACCACATGAGGCTCGACGACGGCGGTCGCGGCCTCGGGCGTGAGAAGCTCATCCGGCTCGGTGCCGATCCAGATAAGGGCCTCGCCTTCCTCAGGAGGGCAGGCAGGAAGAGCGTATGTGACCTCGGCAGATAGGGGCAGCGAGGGTGAAAACGGATGTCGGGCGGCGCGGAGGGTTCGCGGGGTCCGGCGGCACGTAATGCCGACCAGGTCGGACACGGTGAAGTTCACGGAGCACGTCTTCGCCCGAGCAACCGGCGAAGCAAGTGACGAGAATGCCGCGGTCGCTTTGGCGGATGGAGAGACTTGGATCACTGTCTGCATGAGCGGGGCAGCGGCACATCGCAATGTGGCCGGTCCACGTGCCGCCCAGGGCTCCGACAATGTTGACGAGTTCTTGCGATGGTCGTTTGGCTGTAAGCGGCATAATACCTCGGCTTACAAGCTCGGCTCCCCTCTCCTCTTTCCGTTCCGATCGCTGAGGACGGAATCCCCCGCTAGCGCAATCACGCAAACGGCTCGGAGATCATCGGTCAGTCTCCCGGCCGATTCGCGCGGCGCTCGGCATAGCTGATGACAAAGGCTTCCCACACGCGAAGCCATTCCTTCTCTGTCCGTTGCTTCGCGAGATTCGGGCACCCCTTTCGGAAAGCAGCCGCCATATCGTCGACTGCCCAAGGGCTCCCCTTTGTAAGCCCGATCTGGCGAAACACTGCTTCGCGGGTGCCGTAGGACAGAGAGCCGGCGGGGAAGGAAAAGACCGGCTCTACGTCCTTCGCGACTGCGGTCGTTGATCCGCGGGCCGATGTGACCGATGATCTCGGTGCCGTTTTCGCCGCGTCGGCGCCCACGAGTCGGAGATGTGTGCCGACCAGCTTGCGCTCAAGTGGCGCCGGCGAGGGATGCAAGACGACCTTTCGGCCTGAGAGATCAACGTTTGCATTGGGGTAGACGGCGGACACGATCTGCATCGTCTCGCGAACCGTCTGCCGGAAGCGCTTGCTGTCGGCCTCGTTGCCGAGGTGCTTGGCGAGCTGATCCCACGAAATAATCTGGCCTTTGTCGGACCCGATGCGCGGGAGGCGGTAGGCAAGGTAGGTATAGAGGTCGAGCGCTGTAGGCGTGCCCTTGAGCTCGCGAATCGCTATTTCATTCAGCGGTACAGCATGCTCGATGAGATGGCTGTAAAACGCTTCGGACATGCGGATTTCGCGGGCGAAGGAACCGTTTCTGTCGAGCGATCCGGCATATTCATTCGAGATTTTGACATCCCGCACGGCAAAGGCGTTGTCGTCGGTACCGGTGCCATCCCAACGGATCTGCCATTCGCAGGCCAAGAGCCGGTCGACCTGCTCGCGCATGAGATTGGCGGTGCCGCGCGGGCCGTAGGAAACCGTCTGGTAGCCGAGGCGCCGCATCCATTCGGTGAAGTTGCGGCCGAGATAGACATCCCGCGACTGCTTCATCACCGCCTGGGACAGCAGATAAATCAGTGCGACCCGGGGATAGGCGCCATAGGGCACACCGAGGCTGCGCATGACCGACTTGCCATCGATGTTCTGGAGAACCGGCCTTGGGTTGATTGCCAGCGCGTACTTACCGTCCTCGCGAACGATGGGTTGGGTGTCGTCCTTTGGGCGCTTGGTGGGCAGCGACATCGCACAGAGCGCGGAATGGAGGAATGCTGGAACCGGCTCTTCGTCCTGAACGCGAAGAAATGCATCCATCGTCAGCTGGCTACCGGCGGTAGTGGCGAGCTTGCGGACGCCTTCTTCGCCGCCGTTGAGCATGGCTAGTGCGTACTGGTGCCCGAGCGGCCTATGCTGATCCCCATTCATGGTCTGCCCTTCCCCCCGAATCTGCCGGGGGCTGTGATGGGCATGTCTCAACAGGTTTGAGGAACGAAATCAACCCTGTTGGCAGTTTGGGTGGGAAAATGGCCGCAAGACTTGCAAAAACACCGATGATGTCGGTGCCCTTTGTCGCGCTGGACTCCCCTTCCCTGCCCAAAATCGGAAAATCAAAACGATTCGCGAATCGGTTTTTCTTAGGTTGATTCTAGTAATAGGTATGCGCTCTGACATCATCGGTCACCTCGCACCGAGATCATCGCTCGGATGCACCGACATCATCGGAAAGTACCGAGATCATCGGTAGTAATCCACAGCCCACGGTTCGACGCGTCCGTTTCGGTGTTTGACTGGCATCCGAATCAGACTGGCTCCTAGATCATCGGTCACCGGTCCTCTTCCGTTGGCCGACAACTTGACAAACCGCAAAGGGCTCGGAGATCATCGGTAATCTTGTAAGGTTGATGGCCATTTTGTTGCTCAAAACTGCCAACACGGCTATCGTTGGCCATCAAACCCACAGAAGCGGACTCCGATGGCCACTGATCCTTCCCTATTACAGCCGGATGACCTGATCGAGGGTGGTCTGGACGTCTTGCACCGTAAAGCCCTCACGATCCTCAAGCGCATCCGAGATAGCGCGGTTGATCCGGAGACCGGTCAGAAGCGGGGCCCGACATTTCCGATCTCAAAAGCGGCGGCCTTGGCCGGCCGGGGCGCCTCAGCTGTCCGCGAAGCAGAGCGTGATGGCCGTCTCCCACCGCGAGAGCGGACAGGTTCGGGTCACCGGCTTCAATATACGCTCGAAGAAATCGATCACATGCGAGAGGTGTTTGGCACACGCCCCTGGCGCGAACCGACGGATACGCCGGCGATCATCTCGGTCTGCAATTTCAAGGGCGGCGTCGGTAAGTCGACGATCGCGCTGCACCTTGCCCAGCATTTCGCCATCCATGGCTACCGCGTCCTCTTCATCGACTGCGATAGCCAGGCGTCCTCGACGATGATGTTCGGCTACCGACCCGATGTCGACCTCGAGGAAGAGGACACGCTCTACGGGCACTTCCATAATCCCGAGCTGCTTGGTGTTCGGAAGATTATCCGGAAGACGCACTTCCACAATCTGGACCTTATCCCGTCGAACCTTCGGCTCTACAATCTGGAGTATGAGATCGCCGGCTACCTGGCGAAGAACCAGAATATGGAGATCATCGATCTGATCGCCGAAGCGATCGACTCGGTGGTTGAGGACTACGACATTGTCATCATGGATCCGCCGCCCGCACTGGGCATGGTTTCGATGGCAGTTCTCCAGGCCGCTAACTGCATGGTCATACCGGTCCCGCCGAGCCTCGTCGACTTCGCTTCGACCGTCTCGTTCATCGACATGACGCGCACCACGATGAAGCAGCTTGAGCAGATCGCGGGTAGGGGGCGTCCCGCTTATAACTTCATCAGGCTGGTCGGTAGTCGTGTCGATGAAAGCAAGTCGATGCACCGCGAAGTGCTGTCGATGATGCGGCAGGTCTTCGGCGGCTCAATGACCCAGTCGGTGATGGTGACAAGCGCCGAGATTGATAATGCGAGCTCGCGTATGAAGACGGTGTTCGAGCTGGAAAAGCCGGTGACCTCGCATGAGGTTTACAACCGTTGCATGAAGCATCTCAACGACGTGTGTAAGGACATCGAGCAGGATGTTCTTCGGATGTGGGCGAGCAGGGCGGGGGACAAGGTTTGAAGCTTAGTTGCCACATGGCAACCGCCGCAATCCGCGGGCGCGCAAACGAAGCAACAGGACTGCCCTTTGACCGGCAAAATGGATGGAGTTGCCACGTGGCAACTCCGAATAAAAGCACGGAAAACAGAAGCTTGAGCAAATATATTATGCAGGTCTGCCGATCACATCTAACCCGCTACAACGCAGCCTTCTGGGGCGAGTTGCCACGTGGCAACTCATGGATTTCCGGTGAGGCAACGGCGGCGAAAATCGAAGAAGGAACGGGCCGATGAGCAAGGGAAACAAGGGCTTCGGCTCACAGTTTACGGATGGTCTCGACGACGAGGAAAACCTCGATAAGTCGAACCCCGCTGAAGGCATAATGGCGAGCCGCAGCCAGACCCTGGCGCGCATCGCGACGGGCAAGTCAGTCGCTGACCGGACGGAGTGGGTGGATCCCGCGAAGTGCCGTCCCTGGCGGATGCACAACCGCGATCTCGACCACCTTTCGGAGGAGAGCTGCCGCGACCTGATCGACTCGTTCCTGTCCGCCAAGAAGCAGCGGATCCCGGCGATCGTGCGTCGGCTAAAGGACGATCCTGAGTTCGATTTCGAGATCATCGCGGGTGTCCGCCGCTGGTGGACCGTGAAGTGGCTGCGCGCCCACCATCACCCCGAATATGAGTATCTGGTGACGATCCAGGCCGTTACCGATGAGGAAGCGTTCCGGGTCTCGGATGTTGAAAACCGTTCGCGCAAGGACATCTCGGATTGGGAGCGTGCGAAGGAATATACGGTAGCACTCGCTGAGTTCTACGAGGGCTCGCAGTCACAGATGGCCGAGCATTTGAACCTGTCCAAGTCATGGCTGAGCCGCCTGTTGGACGTCGCGCGGTTGCCCGAGGAGTTGGTGGCGGCATTCTCAGACACGCACGACATTACGGTCCGCGTGGCTCGCGACATCAAGCCGCTGGCTGGCGATGCAAAGGCGCTTGCGAAGATGTGTGAGGAGGCCGAGCGCATTCAGGAGCAACGTAGGAACACCGGCGTGACGTTTACCGGGCCCGAAGTGGCAAAACGTCTCGTAAAGGCGACAGTGGCCCCGACGGTGAAGAGCGGAGCTGAGAAGGAGATCACGGGGAAGCGAGGCAAGGTCATCCTGCGCTATACGAAGGCGAGGGGAGGGGGGTTGACCATCAAGGTGCCGCCCAAAGCGGAGGCGACACCAGCGGAGCTGCTGAAGGCAATAGAAGCGTTGCTAGCGTAGAGCCCGACCCGTTAGCATGATGGCATGAGCCTCGTGCCACTCGCAAAATCCGGATCGCAGCAGCCCTTATCGATGATGGTGCCGGCCGTTTGCTGCTCGTCCGGAAGGGAGGAACCGAATGGTACATGCAGGCCAGCGGTAAGATTGAGGAGGGCGAAAGCGCCGTCAGAGCGCTACGCCGTGAGCTGGATGAGGAAATTGGGCTGGTTTTGGCCGACGACGATGCGCTTCATCTCGGCCGCTTCTCAGCGCCGGCTGCCAACGAACCCGGCTTTATCGTCGAGGCTGAAATCTTCCACGTGAATGCAACATGATCCCACCATGCGCTCCGAGATTGAAGAGGGTGTTTGGGTCGATCCCGCCACGGCGGCGACGATGCCCCTAGCACCTTTGACCCGCGAACATATCTTGCCATTGTACCGCGGAATCTGATCGCCCTCTCGGCCCGCCATTCCTTGCAGTAGCGCCTCAGCGCTCTCGGCCGCTCTCCCAAGCGGTAGAGCTACGCCATTGGTAGTCAGGGTCAGGGATCGTCAATTCCGCCGTCCATCATCCGTTGGCGCCATAGAGGCCAGGAGTTTGCGCGCTCCCTGCGGCGTGACTTTCAAGAGCCTCGCAACGGCGGCCGGCTGGAGACCAGGATAGGTAAGCTGGAGTCGCGCGAGCAGGGGAGCCTTGCTCCGTTGAGTGACGGTGCGGTCCGCTAGGATTCGCGCTGTGGCACGCTCGAGGGCGTCGAGCTCCCGCAGGCCAGCCTGAGCTACCCGGCCAAGTGCCTCGAGTAGCGTCAGCGTCAAGGCGGCCGGGGAGGCCGGCAGGAATTTCGGGAGAAGGATAAGGGATGGAATGACCCGGGATGTAAAGCCAGCCCGATATAGCATGCGTGGTGTGGCGATGCCGATCAGCCAGATGCGATCCCGCTGCCGCGGCGGGAGCTCGAGCGGTCGACCGTCGATGCTGATCACGTCAGCCGAGGCAGCAGCGGGCTCTGCGGTGAGCGAGGCAAGAGCGAAGGTTCGCTCGGCGATCGAGAGCAGATTGGCAGAGGGGAACGGCGCATCCGCGGCCGCTCTGATCTGCCGCCATAGCGGTCCGAAGTGTGCGAGATCGTCCCGCCCATAAGTTGCGGCTTCCGCGCGGTCGTCGAGAACCGAGCGAAGCGTGTTGAGAGTGGCTTGCCCGATCGGGTCCTTCGCATCCTCGTCTCGGCTAAGCGCCAGATGGAAGATTGCAGCGACCGAGATCGGATCATTGAGTCCTTCTGACGCGCGGGGAGGGGGAGAGCGCGCCGCGATCCAGTCTTGAAGGTCCCGCACTGCGATCGGGACCCCCGCCAGACCCGCAAGGGTCGCTGCACCTTCAAGGCGCGATCGCGCCAGGAAGACGTCCGTGCACGGGCTTGCCTGCAGCCGGCCGTCGAGACGGCCGAGCAACAGCAGTGGATCGTCAACTCGCACGTCGTTGGCCCGCGTCATCGTTCGGGAAGGTCGCACATTTGGAAACCAAAGTCAGCAGTTGGTTTCCGCTTCCGGTGCTTGCCAACACCCAACCTTTGATAATTGCAGTTATCATGTAAACGCATTTGATCCCTCCTTATACGGTGGGCTACAAGCGCCGCTGAGGAGCGTTGCGAGCGGTGAGCACCGAAACCGTCCGAGCAGGGCACGAAACCGCCGTGGCGGCATCTGGGGCAGTCGCTGTGGTGCGGGCGCCCGACGACCTCGCCTGGACCGTCGTGCAGATGCGCGCCGGGGAGCGCGTCGTCATCAACGACGATCTGTTCGCCGCCTTTCAGGCCGCCAGTTCGCCGCATTCACTCCGCGCGTTGAAAAGCGATTTGGCGGCGTTCGACCTATGGTGTCGCCGCACCGATCGGATCGCCCTGCCAGCAACGCCCGAGGTCGTCGCCGACTATCTCGATGCACGCGCCGGGCAGGGGGGCAAACCCGCTTCGCTCGGGCGCTACAAGGCGTCGATCGCCAAGATCCACCAACTGCTCGATCTCAAGGATCCGACCCAAGCCGAACTCGTCAAGCTGCGGCTGCGCGCGATCCGGCGCGAGAAGGGCACCGCGCAGGCGCAGGCGCGACCACTCCGGTTCAAGGGGCCGGTGCGCGACGTCGAACGCGATGCGCCGCGTGGGCTCAATGTGCGGGCGCTGCTCGAGGCCTGCGGCGACGATGTGCCGGGCTTGCGAGACCGAGCGCTGCTCTCGGTCGCGTATGACACCGGATTACGCGCCTCGGAGCTGGTGGCCATCACGGCCGAGGATATTGTTGACGCGCTCGATCCCGAGGCGCGCCTGCTCGCGATCGCCCGGCACAAGGGCGACCAGGAAGGAGAGGGCGCAACCGCTTACCTCTCGCCCCGATCGGTGCGCGCGCTTTCGGCCTGGATCGAGGCTGCCGACATCAACGGCGGGCCGATATTTCGGCGGGTGCAGGTGCGTCGCTACAAGGCTCGCCCTGCCGTCAAGGGCCGTTCGATCGACAGCATCTCGGGCCGGGAGACCTGGGATTTGCGCAAAACGCTTTCAAAGCCTGCGGTCAAGGCGCGGGTCGAATATGACGTCGGTGCTGCGGCGCTCCATCCGGGATCGATCGGGCCAATTTGGCGGGCAATCATTCAGCGCGCGTTCGATCGCGGCGCGTTGGGCGACCTGACCGCTGATGATCTCGCCGGACTGCTTAAGGGAATAAGCGCTCATTCGACGCGGGTGGGGCTCAATCAGGACCTCTTCGTTGCGGGCGAAGATCTGGCCGGGATTATGGATGCGCTGCGCTGGAAAAGCCCCCGCATGCCGCTCGCCTATAATCGCAACCTTGCTGCCGAAGCAGGAGCCGTGGGCCGTCTCGCGCGCAAGCTTGAATGATTAAGCCTGGGACTTCCCGCGGTTCCCGCCGCGAAGGCTGAACGGCAGTCTTCGGCCGAAGCCGACGTTCGCGATTATGGCATACAACGGCGTTAACGTGAAGACTGGCCGATTACGGCTTGACCGGCTCAGATCAACTCTTGGCAAAGCACATTGTTCGTTGCCTACTGAGTTGCGATGATAGCCCCGGTCGAGAGTAGTCGCGCGCATCTGCGGTTGGACGAAGCGACACCTGGAGGCTAAGCCTCGGCCCAACGAGGAACGGATTGTGCGGATCGCGATTGTCGATGAAAGCCCCGCGCGCGCCGCGGTGATCGAAGAGGGGCTGCAGGAAGCCGGCATGCGCGACGTGACGGTATTCGTCGATCGCAAGGGCATCGCGGGGCGGCTCGAGGCGATGTCGCCCGACGTGGTGCTGATAAACCTGGCCAATCCGCACCGCGATGAACTCGAGGAACTGTTTGCGCTGTCCCGGGCAATGGCGCGGCCGGTGGCAATGTTCGTCGATCAGAGCGACAGCGCGGCGATGGAGGCGGCGATCGACGCCGGCGTCTCGGCTTACGTCGTCGATGGTCTGAAGAAGGAACGGATCAAGCCGGTTCTTGAACTGGCGGTACGGCGCTTTCGAGCGTTCTCACGGCTGCGCGCCGAACTCAACGAGGCGCGAACGGCGCTGGCCGAGCGTGACGTGGTCGATCAGGCCAAGCGCCTGTTGATGAAACGCCGGAGCATCGACGAGCCCGCGGCCTATGCCGCCCTGCGTAAGGCGGCGATGGATAGCGGGCGGCGGATCGCCGACGTCGCCGATGCGCTGATCACGGCCGAGCGGCTGATGGGGGATCTATGAGCAACACGCCGTTCCGCCTCGGCTTTCTGCCGCTCGTCGATGCCGCACTGCCGATCCTCGCGCGCGAATTCGGTTTGGCCGAGGCGGAAGGTATCGACCTGACGCTGGTGCGCGACATGAGCTGGGCGACCGTCAACGATCGCCTGCTCTATGGGCACAGCGATGCCGCCCACCTCCTCGCGCCGCTGGCGATCGCGACGACGCTCGGACTGGGGCGTCCGGGCACACGGCTGTCGGTGCCGTTCGTGCTGGGGCTGAACGGCAACGCCGTCACCGTGCGCAGTGATCTCGCCGCACGGATCACCACCGTCGGTGGGCCGGGCGATATAGCCGCGATCGGTCTTCGCTTGGCCGAGGCGGCGCGGGAGGCGCGCGACGCGGGCAAACCGCTGCGCTTCGGCGTGGTGCATCGCTACTCGAGCCACAATTATATGCTGCGCTACTGGCTGATCGGTAGCGGCATCGACCCTGACCGCGATGTCGAGATCATCACGGTGGCGCCACCCTTCGCCGCGGATGCGCTGGCCGAGGGGGAGGTCGATGGCATCTGCGTCGGCGAGCCGTGGAACAGCGTCGCGGTCGACCGTGGCGCGGGCGTGATCGTCGCGGTCACGTCGCAGATCTGGTTGCGCGGCGTCGAGAAGGTGTTGGCGATGCGCACCGACCACATGGTCGATCATATCGAGACCACGCACGGATTGCTGCGCGCGCTCTACCGCGCCGGACAGGCGTTCGTCGAACCAGCGCGGTGCGAGGAGATCGCTCGTATTTTGGCACGGCCGGAATACCTCGACGGCTCGGCCGATCTGATACGCCACGCCATTTCCGATCGCATCGTGTTCGCACGCGGTGCCGCGGCGGTTCATGTGCCCGACTTCATGTTCCAACACCGCGAGGCGGCGAACTTTCCTTGGGTCAGCCAGGCGTCGTGGCTCTACGCGCAGATGTGCCTCGCGAAGCATGTCGAGCCGGATGATGCCGCGTACCAAACCGCGCAGCGCGTCTTCCGGCCCGACGTGTACCGCGCGGCGCTGGGGCCGCTTGGTGTTCCTTTGCCGGGGGCGAGTTCCAAGCTGGAGGGCGGCATCGTCGGCGGGCTCGGCGTCGGCACCACGCAAGGCCGCTTGATCCTCGGGGCGGATCGGTTCTTCGATGCGCGCAGCTTCGACCCCGAAGCGCTCGACGCCTATCTTGCGGGCTTCAAAGACGGTTGAGTTCGATGCGCTGCAAAAAATTGCTTGCTGGCGATGTGATTCGCAGGCATATTTCTTTCTATCGATTGGTGGCTGCAACGGAGTAGCCCCGCGATATCACCGAAATTTGGCAAAGTCGCCGCTGCGTCCTGCATCATTGCAGGCGTCGTGGCGGCTTTTTTGCGTTTGCTCGAAGGGGATCGAGACGATGGCGCAGGCCGAGATGACGCTGGTTGCCGGAGCGCGAGGGACGCGTCCCGCAACTACCACCAAGGACACGTCCGCTTTCTGGAACGCCGGCCACCGGCCCACGCTGATCGCCGCGTTCCTCTATTTCGACGTCGCTTTCATGGTCTGGGTGCTGCTCGGCCCGCTCGCGCCGATCATCGCGAAGGATCTCGCTCTGACGCCGGCCGAAAAGGGCTTCATGGTGGCGGTGCCGACGCTGGCGGGTGCTGTCCTGCGTCTGGTCAACGGCCTACTGGTCGATCGGATCGGCCCGAAGCGCACCGGCGCGATCGGTCAGGTGATCGTGATCGCCGGGCTGTCGATCGCCTGGGTCTTCGGCATCCATAGCTATGCGGGAACTCTCGCGGTCGGCGTCGTACTGGGCTTTGCCGGCGCGAGTTTCGCGGTCGCGCTGCCGCTCGCCTCGCGCTGGTATCCGCCCGAGCATCAGGGCAAGGCGATGGGCATCGCCGGCATGGGCAATTCGGGCACGGTGCTCGCGTCGCTGTTCGCGCCGCTGCTCGCCAAGGCGTTCGGGTGGAACGCGGTGCTCGGCCTCGCGGTGATCCCGCTGGCGATCGTGTTCGTGGTCTATCTCCTGATGGCCAAGGATTCGCCGAGTCAGCCCGCGCCCAAGCCCATCACGGCCTATCTCGCCGTGCTGAAGCATCAGGACGCCTGGTGGTTCATGCTGTTCTACGGTGTGACGTTCGGCGGGTTCGTCGGCCTGTCGTCGAGCCTGTCCATCTATTTCACCGACAGTTTCGAGCTCACGCCGGTAGCCGCAGGCTATTGCACTGCGGCGTGCGTGTTCGCCGGGTCGCTGGTGCGGCCGGTGGGCGGGGCGGTCGCCGACAAGATCGGTGGTATCCGCACGCTGACCTTCGTCTATGCGCTCGCCGCCGCAACTCTGGTCGCGATCAGCCTGGGCACGACCTCGTTGCCAGTCGCGCTCGCATTGTTCCTGTTGGTGATGGGAACGCTCGGCTTCGGCAACGGCGCGGTCTTCCAGCTCGTGCCACAACGGTTCGGCGCGGAAATCGGGGTCATGACCGGGTTGGTCGGTTTCGGCGGCGGCGTCGGCGGCTTCTACCTGGCATCGTCGCTCGGCCTCGCCAAGCAACTGACCGGCACGCCGCGCGCCGGCTTCCTGATCTTCGCGGGGCTCGCGCTGATCGCGCTCGCTGGGCTGAGCGTGGTCAAGCACCGCTGGCGCACAACCTGGGGCACCGGCGCGAATGGGGCGCGGATCTGATGCGCGCGCTTCCGCTGTTCGCGCTAGGCGGGCTGCTCGCCACGCCCGCGCTGGCCGACCCGATCGCCCTCAGGCCGCTGATCGACACGCGGCTGCGCTATGAACACGCCGAGCAGGCGCCGCTGGCCAGGGATGCCGATGCGCTGACCGCGCGGATCCGTGCCGGGTTCGAAGCCAAGACCGGCGATTTCGCACTGCTCGCCGAGAGCGAGGCCACGCTGGCGATCGACCCATCCTACAACAGCGGCGTCAACGGCAAGACCGCCTACCCGCTGGTCGCCGACCCGCAGAACATTGAGCTCAACCGCCTCCAACTCCAATACCGCGGCCTTTCAAAGACGGTCGTGACGGTCGGCCGTCAGCGCATCAGCCTCGACGATCAGCGTTTCGTCGGCTCGGTGGCGTGGCGCGACAACGAGCAGACCTTCGACGCGGCGCGGATCGAATGGTCGGGCATCAAGGGTTTGAAGGCGGACCTCACCTACGCCGACAACGTTCGCACGATCTGGGGTGTGGATGGCGGCGATCGTTATGGCCCGGCGCGGCTCGACGAGATCGGCGGCGACAATGTCTTCGCCAATCTCGCCTATGCGACCAAGCCCGGTACGCTCACCGGCTTCGCCTATCTGGTTGATCAGGACGAGCGGTTGGTGTTCGTCAACAGCAGTCAGACCTATGGCGGCAGGTTCGCGGGGGCCTTGCCGGTGAACAAGGCCGTCAAGCTTACCTATGCCGCGAGCTACGCCACGCAGAGCGCGTATCACCGCAACCCCAACCGCTATCGCGCCGATTACTATCTCGGCGAACTCGGCCTGTCGGTGAAGGCGTTCACGCTGGGCGCCGGCTGCGAGGTGCTCGACGCCGACAAGGGCGTCGCCGTCACCAGTTTCCAGACGCCGCTCGCGACGCTGCACAAGTTCAACGGCTGGGCCGACAAGTTCCTCGTCACCCCGCCCGATGGGCTGCGCGACCTCTATGAATCGGCCGGCTACGGCTGGAAGAAAGTGGCGGGTCTCGACGCGATCGGCATGACCGCCGTCTACCACCGCTTCTCGAGCGACCGGCTCGAACGCCGCTACGGCGATGAAATCGATCTGCAGGCGGTCGCCAAACGCGGCCGCTACACCGCCCTCCTCAAATATGCCGATTACCGTGCCCACGGCTTCGCGACCGATACCAAGAAGCTGTGGCTCTCGCTCGAATGGAGCCTCTCGTGACAGATATGAAACCGCACCTCGTCGTCATCGGCAACGGCATGGCCGGGTGCCGCGCGGTAGAGGAAATCCTCGCGCGTGACCCCGCGCGCTACCGCATCACCATCTTCGGCGCCGAGCCGCGGGTGAACTACAACCGCATCATGCTCTCGCCGCTGCTGGCGGGAGACAAGTCGTTCGATGACATCGTCATCAACGATCTCGCCTGGTACGGCGACAATGCGATCGATCTCGTCGCCGGCGATCCGATCGTGGCGATCGACCGCAGGATCAAGACGGTGACGGCGCGTTCGGGCCGCACCGAAAGTTACGACAAGCTCATCCTCGCCACCGGCTCCGATCCGTTCATCATCCCAGTGCCCGGCCGTGACCTCGACGGCGTTGTCACGTTCCGCGACATGGACGATGTCGGCGCGATGCTGCGCGCGGCGGATGCCGGCGGCGATGCCGTCGTGATCGGCGGCGGGTTGCTCGGGCTCGAGGCGGCGCATGGCCTCGCGCTGCGCGGCATGAAGGTGACGGTGCTGCACATCATGCCGACGCTGATGGAGCGCCAGCTCGACGAGGCTGCGGCATGGCTGCTCAAAAGCGAACTGGAACGGCGTGGTCAGACCATCCTGACCGGTGCCGATACCGCCGAAATCTATGGCCGGGGCAAGGTCGAGGGCGTCCGACTGAAGGACGGTCGCGAAATTCCCGCGTCGATCGTGGTGATGGCGGTCGGCATCCGCCCCAACGTGACACTGGCACGCGAGGCGGGGCTGGCGATCGGGCGCGGGATTCACGTCGACGATCATCTCGTCACGTCGGATGCCGATGTGCTCGCGGTCGGTGAATGCGTCGAGCACAACGGACTGGTCTACGGTCTCGTCGCGCCGTTGTGGGAGATGTGCCGCAGCCTCGCCGACGGGCTGGTCGCGTCGCCATCGGGCTATGCCGGCTCTGTCATCTCGACCAAGCTCAAGGTCTCGGGCATCGACGTGTTCTCGGCGGGTGATTTCTCGGGCGGCGAGGGGTGCGAGGACATCGTCCTGCGCGATGCGTCGCGGGGCGTGTACAAGCGCGTGATCGTCAAGGACGACAAGCTCGTCGGCGCGGTGCTGTACGGCGATACGCAGGACGGCAACTGGTATTTCGACCTGCTCAGGAAGCAGGAGGACGTCGCCGAAATCCGCGACGCGCTGATCTTCGGCCAGGCCTTCGCCGCCGGCGGGGGGGGCGACGCAAACCCTAACGCCGCCGTTGCAGCGCTCCCCGCCGATGCTGAAATCTGCGGCTGCAACGGCGTGTCCAAGGGCAAGGTAGTGACGGCGATCGAGGGCGGCGCCTGCACGCTCGACGCGGTGCGCGCCTGCACCAAGGCATCCGCGTCGTGCGGCTCCTGCACTGGGCTTGTCGAAGGGCTGCTCGCGTTCACCCTCGGCGACGCGTTCGAGGGCGAGCGCACCGCGCCTACGGTCTGCAAATGCACCAGCTTCACGCACGAGGATGTGCGTCGGCTGATCTTGGAAAAGCAGTTGAAGGCGATTCCGCAGGTCATGCAGGAACTGCACTGGACCACGCCCGACGGCTGCTCGTCGTGCCGGCCAGCGCTGAACTATTACCTGCTGTGCGCCTGGCCCGGCGAGTTCGTCGATGACAATCAGTCGCGCTTCGTCAACGAGCGGATGCACGCCAACATCCAGAAGGACGGCACCTATTCGGTCGTGCCGCGCATGTGGGGCGGCGTCACCAATCCCAAGGAACTCCGCGCCATCGCCGACGTCGCCGAGAAATACGACGCGCGGATGGTGAAAGTTACGGGCGGGCAACGGCTCGACATCTTCGGCATCAAGAAGGAGGATCTGCCGGCGGTCTGGGCCGATCTCAACGCCGCCGGGATGGTCAGCGGTCATGCCTATGCCAAGGCGCTGCGCACGGTGAAGACCTGCGTCGGGTCCGAATGGTGTCGCTTCGGCACGCAGGATTCGACGGGGCTTGGCATAAAGACCGAGCAGATGACGTGGGGCAGCTTCATGCCGCACAAGTTCAAGATCGCGGTGTCGGGCTGCCCGCGCAACTGCGCGGAAGCGACGATCAAGGATTTCGGCGTGATCTGCGTCGATAGCGGCTACGAGCTTTCGATCGGCGGCAACGGCGGGATCAAGCTGCGCGGCACCGACTTTCTGTGCAAGGTCGCGACCGAACAAGAGGCGCTCGACTATTGCGCCGCGTTCATCCAGCTCTACCGCGAGGAAGCACGCTACTTGGACCGCACCGCGCCGTGGGTCGAGCGGGTCGGGCTCAACTATATCAAGCGGCGCATCGTCGACGACGATGTCGGGCGCGAGGCGCTACGCGCGCGCTTCCTTTTCTCCCAGAGTCTCATGCAGGATGACCCCTGGGCGAAGCGCGCCGCCGGCGAAGACTATAAACTCCATCAACATCTCGCCGAAATTCGGCCTTTGGTGACCGCATGACTTTGCACGGAGAATGGCTCGATATCGGGCCGGTCGATCAGCTCCCGGCACTGGGCGCACGGACCTTGCCGGTGCGCGGCGGCCGCGAGATCGCGATCTTCCACACCGCCAATGGTGAAGTCTATGCGCTCGCCAACCAATGCCCGCACAAGGCGGGGCCGCTCAGCCAGGGCATCGTCCACGATACGACCGTGACGTGCCCGCTGCACAACTGGCGCATCTCGCTGGTGACGGGCGAGGCGCTGGGTGAGGACAGGGGGTGCGTGCCGGTCATCCCGGTCAAGATCGACGGCGGGCGTATCCTGATCGGGCGCGCCGCAGCGCTCGCGGGCGTCGCTTGACCCCGGTCAAGACCACCTGCCCGTATTGCGGGGTCGGCTGCGGCGTGCTCGCCACGCCGACCGGCGCGCGTGGCGCGGCGATCAAGGGCGACCCCGATCATCCCGCCAACTTCGGGCGTCTGTGTTCGAAAGGTACTCACCTGGGCGAGACGATCGGGCTGGAGGAACGGCTGCTGACGCCGATGATCGGCACGAGACCGGCGCGTTGGGATACCGCTCTCGATCTCATCGCGAGCCGGTTCGCCGCGACGGTCGCCGAGCACGGCCCCGATAGTGTCGCCTTCTACGCATCGGGGCAGATGCTGACCGAGGACTATTACGTCGCCAACAAGTTCATGAAAGGCTTCATCGGCACAGGCAATATCGACACCAATTCGCGGCTGTGCATGTCGAGCGCGGTGGCGGCGCACATCCGCGCGTTCGGCGAAGATGTCGTGCCATGCAGCTACGACGATCTCGATGCCGCCGACCTGATCGTGCTGGTCGGATCGAACACGGCATGGTGCCATCCGGTGATCTGGCAGCGGATCGAGGTGGCACGCAAGGCGCGCGGCACCAAGCTGGTGGTGATCGACCCGCGCCGCACCGAAACGGCGGACTGCGCCGACCTCCACCTCGCCATCGCGCCCGATACCGATGTCGCGCTGTTCAACGGCCTGCTGCTGGAGATGCAGAAGACGTGGCGGCTCGACGGGCGCTTCCTCGCCGAGCGGGTCGAGGTGCCGGAGGGCTTCTGGAAAGCGATGCCGCGTCTCGATGTTGCCGCTACCTGCGGGCTTTCGCGCGAGGCGGTGCAGGCATTCTACGATCTGTTCGCGGAGCATCCCCGCACCGTCACACTGTTCAGCCAAGGCGCGAACCAGTCGGTCAGCGGCACCGACAAGGGCAATGCGATCATCAACCTCCACCTCGCGACCGGACGGATCGGCACGCCCGGCGCCGGGCCGTTCAGCATCACCGGCCAGCCCAATGCGATGGGCGGACGCGAAGTCGGCGGGCTTGCCTCGACGCTGGCAGCGCATATGGGGTTTTCGGATGCCGAGCGGGACCGCGCGCGGCGTTTCTGGCGATCACCGACGATCTGCTCCGGCCCCGGCCTCAAGGCGGTCGACATGTTCGAGGCGATGGCGAAGGGCCGCATCAAGGCGGTGTGGATCATGGCAACCAACCCCGCCGTGTCTATGCCGGATGCGCGCATGGCGCGCGTCGCGCTCGCCAATTGTCCTTTCGTCGTCGTGTCGGACTGTATCGCGAACACCGATACCGGCGTCTACGCGCAGGTGAAATTGCCCGCGCTCGGCTGGGGCGAGAAGCAGGGCACCGTGACCAATTCCGAACGCCGCGTCTCGCGCCAGCGCGCGTTCATGGCGGCGCCCGGCGAAGCGCGCGCCGACTGGTGGTCGATCGCGGAGGTCGCGAAGCGCATGGGCTTCGAGGGTTTCGACTATGCCAGCCCCGCAGACATCTTTCGCGAATTCGCCGCGCAGACCGGGTTCGAGAACGATGGCGCCCGCGCGCTGGATCTGTCCGCGCACGCTGCGATCGACGACTCGGGTTACGACGTGATGGCGCCCTTCCAATGGGGTGGCGCGTCGCCGTTCGAAAATCGTCCGTTCACGACCGCGAACGGCAAGGCGCGGATGGTTGCGGTTCGCCACACGCCGCGCGAGGATGCGACGCGTGCGCTGCCGTTGCGGCTCAACACCGGCCGCTACCGCGATCAATGGCATACGATGACCCGCACCGGCCTGTCCCCGGCGCTCTCGCAACACCGCCGCGAGCCGCTGGTCGAGGTTCACTCCGAAACCGCCCAGTCCTACGGACTGGTCGAGGGAGGGTTGGCACGCGTCGCCACCCAGCACGGGAGCAGCGTGTACCGCGTCGCCGTAACCACGGCGCAGCGCCGCCGCGACCTGTTCGTGCCGATCCACTGGACCGATCGTACCAGCAACGGGGGCCGCACCGGCCTGTTGCCCTCGACCCTGCGTGATCCGCATTCCGGCCAACCCGGTTTCAAGAATACGCCAGCGACCATCATATCCTACAAGCCGGAATGGTCGGGTTTCCTCATCACCCGCGAGCGCCCGTCCGCCCCCGACTGCGCCTATTGGACCGTCGTCCGAACTGCGCACGGCTGGCTGACCGAGATCGCGGGACGCGGCGACGCGGCGGTAGTGACCGCACTCTTGCCGATGGGAGAGCGCGCCGAGATGATCGATGCGCGGCGCGGCGTCATCCGCGCGGCGGTGACGGTCGGCGCCGCGCTGCACGCCGCGCTCTTCGTTTCGCGCGGGCCGGGTCTGCCGCCACGCGACTGGCTTGTCGCACAACTCGGCTCGGGCGATCCTTCCGTCACCGAGCTGCTCGCCGGACGCCCAGCGACCCCCGCGC
>Ga0247742_10000984_pt1 | contig 21063 bp, 12 predicted proteins | sample UWRJL208509C2_FD_180944 | JGI IMG/M metagenome (GOLD analysis project Ga0247742, IMG submission 180944) | Plant litter microbial communities from Arlington Agricultural Research Station in Wisconsin, United States - UWRJ-L208-509C-2 | ecosystem: Environmental > Terrestrial > Plant litter >... | reverse complement strand
GGACGTGGTCAACGTGAACAACCAGCAGTACATCAACGCCCGCGTCGGCACGGTCACCGCTGCAGGCGGAACGCTGAATGTGAACATCGGCAGCGCCGGTGCGTCGACGACCGCGGCGACCAACGGTTGGACCATGGCGGCCAAGCAGTCGTCACTGTTCTTTGCCGATGGCACGGGAGGGGCCGCGAGCAACATCGACTGGACGTCGACCAACCGAATCACCTTCACCGGCGCGGTGGCCGATCCGACAACGCCGCAAAATTTCGGCGTGTCCTTCGTCGCGCACTACGGTGGCACCTTCACGGTCACCACCAGCGACGGCGCAACCACCTCGCATACGGTGAACAACGATGCCGACCTGCGTACCTACAACAATTTCCTGATCGCCCAGCTACAGGCGGGTAATCTCGATCCCGCGCAATACAACGCGCTGTTCGCCCGCGGTTACACCTCGACCACCGAACAGATCAGATACGGACAGAGTGCGGACAGTCCGCCGGACGAAGTCGCGCAACCCATCGGCAATCGCATCGTCATGCATCTGGTCGGTGCCAACGCGCACGGCACGATCGCGCCAGGCGCCACGCTTGAAGTGGTTAACGCCAACAACGGTGCGGTACGCGGCGAGAGCGGCGCCACGGTGACGATCCAGGGCACGCTGGCGACGACGCATACCACAGGCGACGGCTCGGCGCTGATGCTCACCACGGGCAGTTCGGGGACGAACAACGGCGTCATCAACGGCAACTTCTTCCGCACCGCGGTCGGCGGCGCGGCGTTGATCACCAACGGCGAGTTCGGTTCCAACGTGGTCGACGTGCAGTCGAACAGCACGTTTGCCAATGCCGGCATCCTCAACCTGGCGACGGGAAGCTCCAACGGCGCGGGCAAGTCGACGGGCATCCGCGTGGGGGCGGGCGCGAGCGCGACGAACAGCGGCATCGTCAACGTCGGTGTCACCGGTTCGCGTTCTAATGGCTCGATGGATGGCATCTATATCAACGATGCCACCGCGAGCTTCACCAACACGGCCGGGGGCACGATCTACCTCGGGCGCGGGCCGCAACAGGACCCCGCTGTCGCGCCTGCCGACGTGGCGATCAATCAGCAGGCGATCACGACCGGCATCAATGTCGCCAACGGCGGCACGGTGGCCAATCAGGGCACCATCACGATAGGCACGCTTACCCAGAATGCGGCGGGCATGCTCGTGACGTCGCCTTCTGCCAATGTGACCAGCGCCGGCACGATCAACGTGAACGGGCGTGCCGCCGCAGTGCCTCGAGAAAACGATGGCATCCTTGTCCAGAATGGCGGCGTGACCGGTGTCGTAGTGAACAGCGGCACGATCAACGTCAGTGGCGTGAACGGCGTGGGCATCAAGGCGCTTTCCACGACGGCGGCGGCGTCGACAGTGCGTTCGACCGGTACGATCAATGTCGCGGGCGGTGCCGACCCTTCGAGCGGTACCCGCAACTTCGGTGTGTGGGCCGAGGGGCAGGGCACGGGGACGGCTCGGGCGAACGTGCAGGGCGCCGTTAACCTGATGGGCGATGGCGCCATCGGCATCCACGCCCGCGGTCGCGCGACGGTGGACGTCGCCGCCGGTGCGGCACCCGATTTCGTGAGCGGAACGAAGCAGATCGGCTTCTTCGCCTTTGGCAACGACGCGCATATCAACGTCAATGGCGGTTCGAGCCTCGACGTTTCGACGGCACAGTCGACCTTGTTCCGACTCGACAGTGGTGCGGACTTCGACGGTACCGGGTTGACCATGAGTGCCTCGGGCGCGCAGTCCACCGGTATTCTGGGAAGCGGTACGGGTTCGGTGCTGAACACGCGGAACGCCAACATCACGGTTTCCGGCGCCGCGGCGCAAGGTGTCGTCGCCGAGGGCGGCTCCAACGCGACCATCGATGCGGCGACGACAATGTCGCTGACCGGCGTTGGCGCGATCGCCGGCATCGCCGATGGTCAGAAACACGACCTGACGGGTGCCAACAGTGGCGCGATCGTGGGCAGGACCTCGCTCAACAGTCTCGCCAGCCTGACCTCGTCGCAGAGCGGTGTCACCGGATACATCGCTCGCAACGGCGCGTCGCTGTCGAACGCCGGGGCGATGAACCTTACCGGCGCGAATGCAACAGGGTTTGTTGTCGAAACCAACGCCGCGGCGACGAACAGCGCCGCCGTGAACCTTAGTGGGCCGGCGGCGACGGGCGCCATCCTGCGCTCGGGTGGAACGTTGGCCAACAATGGCAGCATCCATGTACTCGACGGAACGGGCGTGCGCGTCGAAGGCGTGGGTACGCAGCGACTGAATCCCGCTGGCTCGATCACGGTGGACGATGGTATCGCGGGCGTGCAACTGATCGCCGGCGCAGGCCTCGCACTGGGTCGTGGCGATTCGGCGATCGTCACGAACGGATCGGCGCACGGCGTGCTGCTGGACAGCGGCGCCACATCGCTGACAGCGACGGGCACGACGATCACCACGCTGGGCACGGGCAACGCCATCGAGAACGCGGCCGAGATCGGTGCGATCACCTTGAGTGGCGCAACACTGCGCGTCGGCAACGGGGCGGGGCTGCGTACGGCGACCTCGATCGATCCCGCATCGACGGCCACCGTCGAAGTCGACGGGGCGGGTGTGGGCTACGCCTTCCGCCGCGCGGATGGAAGCACCGCCACGACGGACCTCGCTATCGGTCCGGGCTTCGTCATCCACGGCAACGGCGCCGGCGCGACCGGTATCCAGGCGCTGACCACGGGTGCGGTCACCAGCGCGGCCACGGTGAACATTCTCAGCGCGGCAGGAGGGCCTGCGCTGCTCGCGGGCACGGCATCGTCGGTGCTCAACAGCGGTAGCCTGAGCTCGGTGAGCAACAGCGCACCGGTGGTGGACCTGTCCAACGGGACGGGTACGCGCTTCAGTAACAGCGGCGCGATCGCCGCGGTGTCACCGGCGGCGGTAGCGATTCGCGGCAGCGCGGGGAACGATACGGTCACCATCGCGGGCGGATCGATCCAGGGCGATGTCGCCACGGGCGCCGGCACGGACGCGGTGAACTGGAGCGCAGGCACGCTGAACGGCGGTATCACGATGGCGGACGGAGCGAGCAACGCGGCGACGATCGGCCAGGTCGATACCTCGGGCACGTACCACGTGCTCGCGGGCACGGGTGGTGGCAACACGCTCACGTTTGCCGGTACGCAGGCGCGTGGTGGCTCGTTCGAGGTGGACAGCCTCGACAAGGGCATCAACCTCGGCCGCGGCTGGAATACGATCGCGTTCGCCGACGGTGCGATGTTCACGCTCACCGACGATGTCCATCTCGCCAACAGCGACCTCACCATCGATTCGACCTCGACACTCTTTGCCGGCGACAACGTGCATCCGGTGATCGCCGGTGCATCGCCGGGATCGGCCAACGTGAGCAACGCGGGGACGATCGACCTGACCAACGAGGGAGGATCGCCGGGAAACAGCCTGGACATCGACGGCTCGTATGTTTCCAGCGGTGGACGCCTCCGCCTTGTCACCAACCTCAACGACGGCGGCGCGCTGGGCAATCAGTTCACCGATCGCCTGCTCGTGCGTGGCGATGCCGGTGGCGAAACGCTGCTCGACGTCACGCCGGCGATGGCCAGTACGGGCCGGCTCACGGATCGGGATGCGAATGGCTACGTCAGCGCCGACGAGGGGATTTCCGTCGTGCAGGTGGCGGGTGCTTCGACCGGCGGAGCTTTTCGCCTGAACGGCGGATACCTGGCGGCAGGACCCTGGCAATACGGCCTGTACGCGTTCTCACCCGGGAGCAGCGACGCGTCGCAGCGTGTCGTTGGCGGCGGCACGTCGGGAAACGCGTTCTGGGACTACCGGCTTGCGAACGTGCTGGTGTGCGACGGTGGATGCCCCGTGCCGACCACGATCACGCCGGCGGCGACCCCTCCCGCAGGGACGCCCTACGTCGCGCCACCGCCGCCACCCGGCGCGACAGCGAGCTTCATGCCGACGGTCGACTCGCTGCCACCTGCCAACGCCAGGCCAGCCGTCGTTCCACAGGTGCCGGCGTACATCGTCTCGCCCTCCGCGCTGGCCCTCTACAGCTACCGCAATGTCGACAACTTGCATCGTCGGCTCGGTGAAGTACGCGACATGGACGATATGGGGCAGGGGCTGGGTGCCGAGCCCTTCGTACGCGTCATGGGCGGCGACTACACCTATTCGACCGACCGTTCGTTCAAGCAATTCGGGTACGACTACGACGTGGATACCCGTGCGGTGCAGGTCGGCGCGAATATCTTCGCGCTGGACAGCGATGCTTCGGCACTGCGTGCGGGCATTGCCTATACGCACGGCACGACGAGCCTCGATCCCAAGGCGGTGGACGGCCACAGCCACGCGCGGTTCTACGGAAACTCGATCGCCATGTTCGTCACCTGGCAGCGCGCCAATGGCTTCTATGTCGACGTCGTCGCGTCGGGCGACCGGCAGCAAGGCGATGTCGACACGGCGCGTACGAAGAGCGTGGCTCGCGTGCATGCCTCCGGGTGGACAGGTTCCGTGGAGACCGGTTATCCGTGGCGCTTCGAGGGAGGCTGGGAGCTCGAGCCGCAGTTGCAGCTTTCACGGCAGAACATCTCTGTGCGGGACCAGGTGGATATCGATGGCGTGACGACTCATTACCAGCCGTTCGAGCAGACCATCGGCCGAGTCGGCGTGCGCTTCGACCGCACCTGGGTCAGCGATAGCGGTCGCAAGGCGACGCCGTATGTGCGGGTGAATTACATCCGTGGATGGGGCGGGAGCACCAAGCTCGATGTCGGCGCGGAGGGGCTCGACGTCACGCAGCAGTTCACCGGAGGCAGCTTCGGGCGGATGGGTGAGATCGGTTTCGGTGGCACCGTGGGTTGGGCGAATCGGTTGTCCATTTATGGCGAGGCGGACTGGCAGAAGAACCTGGGTGATGCAGGTGCGCGGGGGTGGGGTCTGAATCTGGGGGCTCGCTGGGACTTCTGACGCCTTTCGCCGATGAATCGGCTCCTACCCAAGGGAGACTGCTCCTCGTAGGAGCGGATTCATCGGCGAAAGGGCGTGCGAAAGACTACCCAATGGCGCGCGAAAGACTAGCCATCCACCGCCACACGCGCGGTAAGAAAATCAATGAACGCACGCACCCGCAACGGCACGAACCGGCTGTGCGGATAAAGCAGATTGAACGGCCGCGAACGCCCTCCCAGCTTCGGCAGCAGTTCCACGAGCGTGCCCTCGGCGAGCTCGCGCTCCACGATGAACCGGTACGTCTGGAACACGCCGGCACCGGCGCGCGCTAGCGTTACGCCTCCCAACACGTCCTCGCCCACGGTGAACGCGCTCTCGGCCTCGAACTCGACGTCATCGCCGTCCTCGCGGAACAACCACGGAATGCGTCGCCCGCTGCTGGGCAGGTCGAACTGGATGCATTCCAGCGCGGCGAGGTCGGCAAGCGTTCGCGGCACTGCCCGGCGTTCCATGTAGGCAGGAGAGGCGATTACTACAAGCGCCGCGTCTTCGAGGTGGCGCACGATCATCGTCGAATCGGCCTGCGCGCGGACCCGAATGGCAAGGTCGAACGCATCGTCGGCGAAGGCGATGTTGCGATTGCTGATGTGCAGGTCGAGCAGGACATCCGGGTGCTCGCGATGAAACGCGGGCAGGAGCGGGAGCAGACGGTAGTGCGCATACGTCGTGGGTACGCTGATACGCAGGCGGCCGGCCGCTCGGCCTTGCTGGCCCGTCGCCATCTGTTCGGCCTCGGCGAACTGGGCGAGGGCCTGGCGACTCTGGTCGAGGTAGACGCGACCCGCTTCGGTCAGGCGGATGTTCCGGGTTGTACGGACGAACAGGCGAACGCCCAGGCGTGCCTCGAGGCGCGCCACGGAGCGGCTCACGGCAGCTGGCGTGACCCCGGCCGCCGTTGCGGCGGCGGTGAAGCCGCCCAGTTCACCGGCCAGGCAGAACAGTTCGATGCTGCCCAACATCAGGTCGTCGAACTGCCTTTGCATGCGTTACACCGTGTAATGAGTCTTGTGTCCTGGATCTTATTTATCCCTGCCCGCCGCAGCAATAGATTGTGTTCCAGCCCGTCGCCACATCGGCGCGGAACACCGTTTCAGGAGTGATGTCCCATGAGCAGCAACAAGACCGTCATCGTCACCGGTGCCTCCAGTGGCCTCGGTTTCGCCATGGCGAAAGCCTTCCTCGACCTCGGCTACAACGTCGTCGGCAACGCCCGCACCCAGGAGCGCCTGGACGCCGCGGCGGCCGAACTGGGTAACCCCGATCGCTTCCTCGGCGTGGCCGGCGACATCAGCCTGCGGGAAACCGCCGAGCGCCTGCTCGACCATGCGCTGGAGGCCTTCGGCAAGGTGGACGTGCTGGTCAACAACGCCGGTATCTTCGTCGCGCGTGACTTCATCGACTTCACCTCGGCCGAGATCGATTCGGTCATCGACACCAATCTGCGCGGGTTCATCTATCCGACCCAGGTCATCGCCCGACACATGGTGTCGCGCAAGCAGGGCAGCATCGTCAACGTGACGGCCTCGGTGAGCATGCAGCCGGATCGCAATGTGCCCGGCACCATGGCCATCCTGACCAAGGGCGGCCTGAACGCGGTGACGCGTGGGCTCGCCATCGAGCTGTCTCGCCACAACGTACGCGTGAATGCCGTCGCTCCCGGGATCATCGACACGCCGATGCATTCGCCCGAGACCCATGAATTCCTCAGCCGCCTGAATCCCGCGGGTCGTCTGGGTACGCCGGAAGAAATCGCCGAGGCGGTGGTCTACCTCGCGGAAGCTTCCTTCATCAATGGTGTGGTCCTGCCGGTCGACGGCGGCGGCACCGCCGGTCGCTGGTAATCGCCAACATGCCCTACGTCAACGTTCGTATCACCAAAGAAGGCAACACGCCTGAGCAGAAAGCCCAGGTCATCGCCGAAATCACCGAGACGCTGGAGCGCGTCCTCGGCAAGCCACCGGAGGTGACTTTCGTGGTCATCGACGAAGTACCGATGGAAGACTGGGGCTACAAGGGACTGCCCACCTCGAAGCTGAGGCCACCGAATCCCGGTCCCGTCTGATCGTCGAGCCGGAGCCCGAACACGAACGCCGCTGAGGAAACCCAGCGGCGTTTTTTATTGCCCGCGCCCGTGGTAGGAGCCGATTCATCGGCGATCCCGCGGCAGCGGGCCAGGTTGCTGCGAGCACCCAATCGCCGATGAATCGGCTCCCACATAAATCGGCCCCCACAGGGAGTAGTCCGTCCAAGCGTCCTTGATATGCCGTGGTTGATCCTATGAGGAGGGCACAGCTGGCGATCCATAGTCAGCCCCTATCGGCTCCGTCACAAATATGAATTTCCCTTATGAGTCGACGCGACCTAACGTTGCACCCACGTCGCGGCCCCGCCGCACGCCTCTCCCACGAATACCAGCAAGGGTAAGACCCATGAGCAAGCTGACCACCGTTTTTGGCGCCCCCGTCGCCGATGACAACAACACGATGACTGCCGGCCCACGCGGCCCGGCTCTCTTGCAGGACGTCTGGTTCCTCGAGAAGCTCGCCCACTTCGACCGCGAAGTGATCCCCGAGCGCCGCATGCACGCCAAGGGCGCGGGCGCCTTCGGCACCTTCACGGTCACCCACGACATCACCCGGTACACCCGCGCGAAGATCTTCTCCCAGGTAGGCAAGACCACCGAGATGATGGCCCGATTCTCGACCGTGGCCGGCGAGCGTGGCGCGGCCGATGCCGAGCGCGACATCCGCGGCTTCGCCCTGAAGTTCTATACGGAAGAGGGTAACTGGGATCTGGTAGGCAACAACACGCCGGTCTTCTTCATCCGTGACCCGCTGAAATTCCCCGACCTCAACCATGCCATCAAGCGCGATCCGCGCACCGGCATGCGCAGTGCGGACAACAACTGGGACTACTGGACGCTGCTGCCCGAGGCGCTGCACCAGGTCACCATCGTGATGAGCGAACGCGGTGTGCCGAAGTCGTTCCGTCACATGCATGGCTTCGGTAGCCATACCTACAGCTTCATCAATGCGAACAACGAGCGTTTCTGGGTGAAGTTCACCTTCAAGACCCAGCAGGGTATCCAGAACCTCACCGACGACGAAGCCGGTCAGGTGGTCGCCAAGGATCGCGAGAGCAACCAGCGCGACCTCTACGAGGCCATCGAGCGCAAGGAATTCCCGCGCTGGACGCTGTTCGTGCAGATCATGCCGGAGGCCGAAGCGGCCAATACGCCGTACAACCCGTTCGACCTGACCAAGGTCTGGCCGCATGGGGACTATCCGCTGATCGAAGTCGGTTTCTTCGAGCTCAACCGTAACCCGGAAAACTTCTTCCAGGATATCGAGCAGGCCGCTTTCGCCCCGGCAGTGATCGTTCCGGGTATCGGCTTCTCGCCGGACAAGATGCTGCAGGGGCGCCTGTTCTCCTACGGCGACACGCAACGCTACCGCCTGGGCGTGAATTACGCGCAGATCCCGGTCAACGCACCGCGTTGCCCCGTGCACGCCTATCACCGTGACGGCGCGATGCGCGTCGACGGCAACGGCGGTGGTTCGACCAGCTACGAGCCGAACAGCCGTGGTGCCCTGCAGGCACAGCCGGACTTCTCCGAGCCGCCGCTGGAGATCGGCGAGACGGTGGCCAAGCGCTGGAACCATCGCGAAGACACCGACTACTTCTCGCAGCCGCGCAAGCTATTCGAGATGATGAGCGCCGAGCAGAAGCAGACGTTGTTCGGCAATACGGCGCGCGCGATCAAGGGTGCTTCCCAGCCGGTGGTCCAGCGTCACATCGACAACTGCACGGCATGCCATCCGGATTACGGCAAGGGTGTGGCCGAGGCGATCGCCAAACTCGGCTGATCGACCGCGCATGTAGAGAGCGGGGTCGAAGGCGACCCCGCTCGTTGATCCACGCACGACGAGGCCCCCATGGTCGACTACCTCTCCCACTTCGAACGCAGCATCGACGCCCTGAAACAGGAGCGCCGGTACCGTGTCTTCGCCGACCTCGAACGGCAGGTGGGGCGCTTTCCCCGGGCGATGCTTCACGGCGCGGAGAGTGCGAAGGAAGTCGTCGTCTGGTGTTCCAACGATTACCTTGGCATGGGCCAGCACCCCGATGTGATCGACGCCATGAGCCACGCGGCCCGCACCATGGGTGCGGGGGCGGGCGGAACACGAAATATTTCCGGCACGCACCATGCCATCGTCGAGCTCGAAACCGAGCTGGCCGACCTGCATGACAAGGAGGCCGCCCTGGTCTTCACCTCGGGGTATGTCTCCAATCTCGCCGGCATCGCCACGATTGCCCGGCTTCTGCCGGATTGCGTGATCCTTTCCGACGCACTGAACCATAACTCGATGATCGAAGGTGTGCGTGCCTCGGGCGCCGACAAGCGCGTCTGGCGGCATAACGATCTCGCGCACCTGGAAGATCTCCTCATTCGCGCAGGCGACCGGCCCAAGCTGATCGCTTTCGAAAGCGTGTATTCGATGGACGGCGATATCGCGCCCATCGCGGCCATCTGTGATCTCGCGGAGAAGTACAACGCGATGACCTACATCGACGAAGTTCATGCGGTGGGCATGTACGGGCTACGCGGGGGCGGCATTGCCCAGCGCGAAGGCCTGGCCCATCGCATCGATGTGATCGAAGGCACGCTGGCCAAGGCGTTCGGCACCCTCGGTGGCTATATTGCCGGCCGTAGGGCGGTGATCGACGCGGTGCGCTCGCACGCGCCCGGCTTTATTTTCACCACGACATTGCCGCCACCGGTTGCCGCCGCGGCAACGGCGTCCGTGCGTCATCTCAAGGCGTCGCAGGTCGAGCGGCAGGGCCAGCAACGCGCCGTGCAAGCGACGAAGGCGGCGCTGGCCGCTTCGGGCCTGCCGCTGATGCCCGGCGAAACACACATCGTGCCGCTGCTGGTGGGCGATGCCGACCTCTGCAAGCGTGCGAGTGATCTGCTGCTCGACCGGCACGGTATCTACATCCAGCCGATCAACTACCCCACGGTACCGCGAGGGACCGAACGACTCCGCATCACGCCCACACCCCTCCACGACGCCGCACTGATCGGGCAATTGCAGAACGCCCTCGTCGACGTCTGGCACACCCTGGGCCTGACCCTGGGCACGCCGGTAAGCGAGCGCGATCACCGCTCGCTAACCGTCGCCGCAGGAGGTTGAGCATGCATCACACGCACCCCGCCACCCCTCTGTGGGAGCCGCTTCAGCGGCGATCGACCTCCATCGAAATCCCACCCACCACCAGCCCGTTGTCCCGGTCCATTGATGAAGCCCCACCCAGCGCTGTCCGCGGCAAGGTCGGCATCCTCCTGTCGAACCTCGGCACGCCGGATGGCACCGACTACCGTTCTGTCCGCCGTTACCTTGCCGAGTTCCTCTCCGATACCCGCGTGATCGAGCTGCCGAAGCTCGTCTGGCAACCTATCCTGCAAGGTGTGGTCCTGCTCCGTCGCCCGGCCGTCAAAGGCAAGGACTACGCGCGCATCTGGAACCACGCGCTCGACGAGAGTCCGCTGAAGACAGTCACCCGTAACCAGGCGACAAGGCTCCAGGCCTGGGCGAGCGAGATGTTCGGCGAGGACCGTGTCGCCGTCGACTGGGGCATGCGCTACGGCAATCCGTCCATCGAGGATGCGGTGAAGCGCCTGACCGCGCTCGGTTGCGATCGACTCCTCATGTTCCCGCTGTATCCGCAGTATTCCGCCACGACCACGGCGACGGCCAACGACAAGCTGTTCGAGGTCCTGCGTGGCATGCGCAACCAGCCCGCGGCTCGCGTCGTGCCTTCCTACTTTGACGAGCCAGCTTATATCGCAGCGCTCGCACGTTCGGTGCGCGGCACGCTGGCGGCCCTGGACGAGGAGCCCGAAGTCGTCGTCGCGTCGTTTCACGGCATCCCCCAGCGCAACGTCGCCCTGGGCGATCCGTACTACGCGCAGTGCCAGCGCACGGGCGAGCTCCTGCGCGACGCGCTGGGCCTGCCGGCGACGCGGTTTCGCATCAGTTACCAGTCGCGCTTTGGCTATGCCGACTGGCTGCAGCCGTATACCGAGGCCACCATGCGGCAGCTCGCGCGTGACGGCATTCGTCGTATCGCAGTGATTTCCCCGGGCTTCGCGGCGGACTGCATCGAGACCATCGACGAGATCGGCCGCGAGAACGCGCACTACTTCCGTGAGGCGGGGGGTGAGGCGTTCACGCTGATTCCCTGCCTCAACGACAGCGAGGACGGCATGACCGTGCTGCGCGATCGCGTGTTGCAGGAGACGCGGGGATGGTTGTGAAACACGCGCCCCGCGCCGAACCGGTCGGCGATCGTGGCAACCTGGCCGGGCTCTCGTTGCGCGACCTGGAATACGTCGTCGCCGTGGCGGATCTCGGCAATTTCATGCGTGCAGCCGAGCGCTGCCATGTCACCCAGCCATCGCTTTCGGTGCAGATTCGTCGAGTCGAGGAGCGCCTTGGCACGGTGATCTTCGAGCGAACGACGCGGAAGATCCTGGTCACCGAGCAGGGCGCACGTCTGGTTGGCCAGATGCGCAAGGTGCTCGTCGAAGGACGTCGCCTGCTCGACATGGCGCTGCGGCCGGAGCGCGCTTTCGGCGGCAACCTGCGTCTATCCGCCATCGCCACGCTTGGTCCTTACTACTTTCCCCATGTGCTGGCGGACATCCAGAAGAGCTTTCCGGACGCGTCGCTCGAACTCGGCGAAGGCAAGACGGACGATCTGGTCGATGCCTTGCTCCGTGGCGAACTGGACGTCGTGTTGATGTCTGCACCGGTCATCAACACGCAGGTGAGTTGCGTGGCGATTTTTCAGGAGCCCTTTCGCCTTGCCTGTCGCGAGGATCACCCGGCGAATGCGGGGAGCGGAGACCTGTGGGCCTCGCTCGAGCCGCGAGAGCGACTGCTTCTGGAGGAAGGACACTGCCTGCGCGAGCAGGCGCTGGCGGCCTGTAACGACGTGGCGCCGGCCCAGCGCCAGGGCACCAGCCTGGAAACCCTGCGGTACATGGTTGCCGCAGGGGAGGGTTGCACGCTGATGCCGCAGCTAGCCACGACGCAGGTGCAGGGGATGCGTTACCTGCCGCTGCCTGATGATTTTGCCCGCACCATCGTGCTGGCCTGGCGGAAGTCGGATCCGCGCACCGACGATTTCCGTGCCTTGGCGCGGACGCTTCGTGAGGCGAAGCATCCGCGGCTTTCGTGATGCCTCAGATCATCGGTGCCTGGCCCGCTGCCGCGGGATCGCCGATGAATCGGCTCCCACCAGGCAAAGCGCCCCCCGCCCGGTAGGAGCCGATTCATCGGCGATGCTCTTCCAAATCACCTGACAACCGGCAATTCCACGAACGTCCCGTTACTCCCGTCCCGCACGATCTTCTGGGTCGCCTTCTGGTAATCCGCCGGCTTCGCATTGAAGATGTTCGGCACGAAGGTCTGCGGATTGCGGTCGTAAAGCGGGAACCAGCTCGACTGAATCTGCACCATGACACGGTGGCCCGGCTGGAACACGTGGTTCACCGTCGGTAGCGGGAAGCGGTAATCCAGTGGCTTGTCCGGAGTGAGCGCCATGGGCTTGTCGTAACCCTCGCGATAGCGGCCACGGAAGATCTCCATGGCGATCGGCAGCTGGTAGCCGCCCATCGAGGGCTTTTCGTCCACGTCGTCCGGATAGACGTCGATCAGCTTGACCACCCAGTCGCTATCCGTCCCGCTCGTGGACGCGAGCAGGTGTACCAGTGGTTCGCCGGCGACGCCCATGGGCTTGTCGAGCACGGGCGACACGTACGTGAGAACGTCGGTGCGCGTAGCGAACTGACGCTGATCGTCGACCAGCCATTCCGGCCAGCTGTCGACCTGATCGGGGGTGCCGTGCGACCACGCCTGGATCGGGCGCACCCGATAGGGCACGGGCTTGGCGGGATCCGAAACGTAATCGTCCGAGCCCTGCGCTGGCGCCGTGACGCCCAGGCCGCCATCGGCTTCCACGTACCAACGTTGCATCGACGGCGCGCAGCCGGAACGACAGGCCGAGGGCCATGTGTCCAGCTTGCGCCACGTGTTCTCACCGGTGACGAAGGCGTTGACCGGCGCGATATCCGCCTTGGGCGCGTCGTCCTTCAGATACTGGGCGAGGAAGGGGCGGAGGATGTCCTGGCGGAACGTCGTGCCGGTATCGCTGCCCAGGTCGACCGCGCCAATCGTGTTGGCCTTCTCCCAGGTCTTGGCATGCCGCCATGGCCCGATCACCAGCCACACTTTCTTGTGGTCCGGATCGCGCGGTGCGAGCGCACGGTAGACGGCCATGTCGCCGTAGTTGTCTTCCTGGTCCCACAAGCTGTGCACGAGCATCGTCGGCACCGTCATGGGCTCCTTCGCGGCGATCCTGTCCAGCGCCTGGTTGGACCAGAAGCTGTCATAGGCCGGGTGGGCGAGTACTTTCTGCCAGAAGCCGAGGGCTTCCATGCCGTAAGCGCGACCGATGTCACCGGCCGAGCCGCCGCGCAGATAGAGGTCGTAATCGTCGCGGTAACCGCTGGTCCAGCCGATGTTGCTCTCGCGCGAGTTCACCATGCCGTAGATGTAGGGAATCATCTGCTGGCGGAAGGCGCCCCTGTGGAACCAGTCGTCACCCATCCAGCCGTCGATCATCGGGTTGATCGGTACGGCCACCTTGAGCGCGGGGTGTGGATGGATCGTGGCGATCATCGCCTCGAAGCCGTCGTAGGAAATGCCGATGATGCCGACCTTGCCGTTCGACTCCGGCACATGCTTCACCAGCCAGTCGATGGTGTCGTAAATGTCCGAGGATTCGTCGACCGGTGTGGGATTGCCAGGGCCGATCGGTGGCCGGTTCATCACGAAGTCGCCTTCGGAACCGTGCTTGCCGCGAATGTCCTGGATGACGCGAATATAGCCGTCCTGGACGATAACGTCCGACGGGTTGTCGTAGCCGCGCAGGGTGGGGCCGAGGTGTGGGCTATCGCCCCGATGACCCATGCCGTCGGCGCCGTAGGGCGTACGTGTGAGGAGCATGCCTGCGCGCGTCGCGCCCTTGGGCAGCAGGATCACCGTATGCAGCTTCACCCCGTCGCGCATGGGGATGTCGACGGTGCGGCGTTCGAAATCGAAGCCCGCCTTCGTCGGCGTGAAATGAGCCGGCGTCTCCGTCGGCAGGTCCTTGTAGGTTTTCTCGCCGCCGACCGCCGGGGTCGCGAGGACCCCGGCGGCAAGCGCGACGATACCCAGTCGCAGTAGTGCGTGCATGACGTCCCCGTCAGAAGTCGTACGTGATGCCGAAACGGGCGTAACGCGGCTGCGTGTAGCTGATCACCTGGTTGTAGCCGTCGTTCACCGAGTTGGTGCTGCCGGACACCGGGTTGAGTGCCTGCGCCCGCTGCTGGTTGAGCAGGTTGAACACCGAGACGTTGAAGGCCAGCTTGCGGTCGGCCCACAGCGGACGGTATTCGACGTTCGCGTCGATCAGCTCTTCCCAGGGGTTGCGGCCCTTGTCGCCCGGACGCGACGGCACGCCGAAGCAGTAGTGGTAGTAGCTGCCGTAACCGGACGGATCGCTTTCATCCGCGCCGTAACGACCCAGGCACGACTTCGGCGTACCCGACTGCACGATGATGTTGGCCGAGACCAGCCATTCCGGCGTGATCTGGTACGAGCCGTACAGTTTGATCTGGTGCTTGCGGTCGTTGGCCAGGTTGCCGTTGGCGTATTCCATCAACGTGGCGTAATCCCAGTCACGCGTCGCGGAGACCGAGCCCTGACCCACGTCCGAACGCACCTGACCTTCGGTGTTGCCGTAGCTGCGCGAATACAGGTAGTCGATCTTGGCCGACCACGTGCCGTCGAACGGGTGCGACAGGTAGGTGTCCAGACCGTAGTAGTTACGCTTGAGCTGGGTGAAGCCGAAGTCGTCGTTGCTGACCGTGACGTTGTAATACCCGCCGCCCTGCTGGGCCAGCTGGTACACGTTGGCGCGACCGGGATTGGACAGGTAGCAGCTACCAACCGTCGTCGCTTCGATGTCGGCACCCTGGGCCACGGCGGCGCGGGTGATCGCCCCGTTGTCGCAGACGTCATCCAGCACGTTGCGCAGCTTGCGCACCGTCGCCTTCGTGCCCCATACCCACGAGGCGTTCAGCTGCTGGTCGAAGCCAAGAATGAACTCGTCCTGGTACTCGGACTTGATGTTCTTGGCGCTGACCGTGCGCGGGTCGGGCGGCTGGCCGTATTCGCCGTTGGGAGATACGGCGCCGCCGGTGGCCGACTTCACGAAGGTCATGCCGGTCGGCATGCCGCTGGCATCGATGCCCGTATAGGTGAAGTACTGGTTGGTGGCCAGCGAGCCGGCCGAGGTGCGCAGCGCGACCGAGGCGGGCATGGCCAGGAAGTAGCGACCGGCGTTGCCGTAGATCTTCATGGTCGAATCGCCGAGCACGTCGTAGCTGAAGCCCAGTCGCGGTGCCCACTGCGGCTTGGTCAGGCGCAGATACGGCTGGCCGCTGGGGTTGTAGTTGGTGAACTGGTCGTTGCGGATACCGAGCGAGAGCAACAGCTTGTCGCTCACCTGCCAGTCGTCCATGACGTACTGCGCGCGCTGCTTCACGCGTACCGAGGCCAGCGTGTTGTAGTGGCGGATGTAGCCGTAATAGCCGGTTTCGCCGCCGGGATAGTTGGCCGGCTTGTCGACGAAGGGGCTGTCGCTGATATTGAGGTTCGGGTCCTGCTTCGCGTACCAGAGCTCGTAACCGTCGCCGCCGATCGTCGTGCCGTCGTCGATGTCGTGCGAATCCTGGTTGTCGATACCGGCCGTGATCGAGTGGCTGCCGATCTTGTAGTTCAGGTCGACGCGCAGGTTGCGGTTGGTCGAGGTGTGGTCCGGGTTGTCGATCGTATCCAGCGTCTGGCCGTTGGTGATCGGCGTGCCACCCGTGATGGCCGGGTTCTGCGCGCTCGAGTTGCCGATGAACGGCCCGGTGACACCGGTGTCGGGCGGCTCGTTGTAGTACGTGAGCTTGGACTTGCCGTAGAGCGCCGTCAGCGTCAGGTCGTCGGTGATGTAGCTGGTGAACTTCGCGACATAGACCATGGCCTTGGTCTTGTACGTCGAGTCGGTGCTGACGAAGTCGCCCTTGGTGTTCGTGTCGTAGTCGTAGTCGTATTCGTTACCGTTGCTACGATGCGTCTGGCTTACGCCGGTGAGCTCGAGGATGTTGCTGTCGTTGATGTTCCAGTCGATCTTGCCGTACCACTTCGGATCCTTGTACGTGTACTTCGTGTCGTACGAGTGGTTCACGTCGCCCAGGGAATTGCCTTCGGTACGCGCCATTTCCACGGCGGTGAAGACATAGAGCTTGTCCTTGATCAGCGGGCCGCCGGCGTATGCGCTGACCGTCGAAGTCCACTCATGGTTCTCGTCGTTGCGCTGCTCGATCGTTCCCGGCGGGGCCGGGTTGCTGTGACCGTAGGTGATGTTGCGCGCATCGGCGCGCGCGAAGTCGGGCTCCCAGAGGACCTGGGCACCGAAATGCCATTCGTTCGTGCCGCGCTTGCCGACCTGGCTGATCACGCCGCCGTCGGATCGACCGTACATGGCCGAGTAACCGCCGCTGAGCACTTCCTGCTGATCCACGGCACCGTAGGGCAGGCTGATGCCACCGAAGCCGCTGAGCGGGTCGGTCGTGTTCATGCCGTTGATGTAATAGGCGTTCTCGGTCACGGACGAGCCGGAGAAGCTGACCAGGGAGTTGCCCATGGCGCCCTTGAAGCTGCTGCTACCCGGCGAAGCGCCCGGTGCGAGCAAGGCGATGCCTTCGGCGGTGCGGGTCAGCGGCAGGCGAGCGAGATCGGCCGAGGTGATGACCGTGCTCGAGGCGACCGTTGCCACGTCGATGGTCGGCAGCTTGTTCGCCGAGACCATGACGCCCGACAGGTCCTGAGCGTTGCTGGCATCTGCCGAAGCGCCGCTCGCGAAGGACACGTCGGTGGCGGCACCGACGCGCAGCGTGATGTTGTCGCGCGAGTCGACGACGGCGCCATTCGCTTTCAGCGAGACCTTGTACGTCGCAAGGGGCAGGGCTTCGGCGCTGTAACGGCCGCGTGCGTCCACGTTGACTTCGCGGACGATGCCGTTGCTGCCTTCGATGAGGACGGTTTCATTGGCGGCGACGGGGGCCTGGCCTGCGATACGGCCGGTCGTCGACTGGCCGTGGGCAATGCCGGTAAGCGAGGCCGCGACGGCGGCGCAGAGAAGGGTGCGTCGGAGGGTGATGCGGGAACTCATGGGATGCTCCGGAAAGGCTTTTAACATGATGGTGAGGATTCAATCGATCCAAGTAACAGGCGAAACAGGCCTTCCTGGCGCGTTCTTGTTTCAGGTGATGCGGGTGGGGCTAGGTCGATCAGGCATAGGCGATCTCCCCGATGGCTTTGCCGATGCCGGCGATCGCGCGCGATTTTTCCGAGCGCCGGTCGGTGACCAGCACGTCGATACGATCCGCGGGGCACCACGCGACGCGACTGCGTACGCCGATCTTCGAATGGTCGGCCGCGATCACGATGCGGCGTGCATTCGCGCACATGGCCCGTGCGATTTCGGCCTCTTCCATTTCGAAACTGCTGGCTCCGGCTTTCGCCTCGATGCCCACGGGCGACAGGATCGCCAGGTGTGGCTGGTAGCGGGCGATCTCGGCGATGGTCGCCGAGCCGTTGGTGCATCCGATCTGTGCGTTGAAGCGGCCGCCGAGAAAATGGACTTCATTGCCCGTGCGCGCTGCAAAGCGTGCGGCGACGTCCACCGCGTTGGTGACGATGGTCAGGCCGCTGCGCGTGGCGAGCGCTTCGGCGACCAGGGTCATCGTGCTGCCGGCGTCCATGAAGATGGTCTGCCCGCTTTCGACCAGGCTCGCGACCTTCTTCGCGATCGCCCGCTTTTCGCGTACGCGGGTGGCATGGCGCACATCGATCGGCGGTTCGTCACCGGTGAGCACCGCGCCGCCGTGTACGCGACGGATCTCGCCACGCTCGGCCAGTTCGACGAGGTCGCGGCGGATGGTCTCGCGCGACACGCCCAGCTCGGTCACGATCCGTTCGACCGACACCTGGCCGCTGGTGCGGAGCAGGTCGCGAATTCGGGTATGCCGTTCTTCATGCCACATGGCGTCGGTCCTTGAGTACGTGGAGGAGGAGGCGCATCGTCCCGAGGGCGAGCGCGCCGGCGACGACGACGCACATGGCGTACGCCGCGGCCTGGGCGAGGAACCCGTTCTCGTCCAGTCGCATGACGGCGACGGACGCGAGTCCCAGACCGGGTGTCACGAGGAAGATCACGCCCGACAGGGTCACCAGCGAGCGCATGAACAGATAGAAGAACGCCGAGACGGCCGCCGGCATGGCGAACGGCAGGACCGCGTCGCGCAGCACGTGGCGTGTGTCGCCGCCGAACGATGCGACCGCGTCCTCCAGGGCGTCGGGCACCTGGCGCATGCCGGTCTGCATCGTGAGGAAGGCTTGTGCGTGATAGTGGTAAAGACTGCACGCGGCCACGATGGCGGCGCTGCCGTAGAACCAGCCCGACAGGGCGCCGTGGTTGAAGGTCAGTACGTAGCCTAGGCCGAGCACCATGCCCGGCACGGCGGCGGGCAGCGAGGCGAGCACCTGGAGCGGTCGCGCGATACGCGGCGACGCACGGCGCAGTCCCGCGGCGAGGGCGAAGATCACGACCACGCCGACAACGGCGGCGAGCAGGGAGACACCGAGCGAGGTCGCGACCGGACCGTAACCATCGGGCATGCCGCCGGTGTAGTTGGCCAGGGTGAGCGTGCGGTCGTACGGCCACAGTTTCACGATGCTCACGTACGCCACGGTACCGACCACCGCGACGACCGGCACCAGGGCGAGCACGGCGAGGGCCCCGAGCAGGATGTCGCGCAGCCGATGGGGGGCAGGAACCAGCGCGCGTCCCGGACTGGCATCGCCGCTGTCCTGCCGACGCTTGGCGAGCCGGCCGAGCCACACCGAGAGCAGCGCCGGGGCGAGCAGCACGACACCGAGCGTGGCGCCCATCGCGAAATCGAGCTGGCCGACCACCTCGCTGTAGATTTCCATCGCCAACACGCGGTAGCTGCCACCGACGACGACAGCACTGCCGAAATCGGTGAGCGTCTCGGTGAAGACGAGGAAGGCCGCGGCGAGCAGGGCAAAGCGCAGGCGTGGCACGGTGACGTCGATGAACTGACGCCAGGGTGTGGCGCCCATGGACTCGGCGGCGTCGTAATGGCGCGCCGGCGTACGTTCGAGCGCGGCCGACACGATGATGACGACCTGCGGGAGTCCGTACAGCGTATTGGCGATCAGCAGGCCCCAGAAGCCGTAGATATCCGTGGGCAAGCCGGTGAGGCGATGGATCAGGCCGTTGCGACCGAGCAGGCAGACCAGCCCGAGGCCGAGCACGAGGGACGGCGCAAGCATGGGTAGCAGCAGGGTGCCGCGGATCAGGAACTTGCCGGGCAGGCGCGAGCGGTGAAGCGCCATCGCCAGGCCGAGGCCGAGCGCCATCGTGGTGCACGTCGTGGCGACGCCGATGCTCAGGCTGTGCAAGGCGGCACGCGGCAAGCCCGGATCGTCGAACAGACGCGCGTAGTTGGCGAGGGTGAACGCGCCATTCGCATCGGTGACGCTGCGCCAGAGCACGGTGAGCAAGGGATGGACGAAGAACAGCAGCAGGCCCAGCACGGGCAGGGCGAGCAAGAGAGCGGCGCCGACGCGTGGGCGTGCGACAGCGCGGGGGATGGCGATGCTGCTCACGTGTTCACCCAGGCGCCGCGGACGGCGTCGATCGACACGGCTTCGCCACGCACGAGCGGGCTGCGTCCGGGCAACTCGGCGAGGATACGGCGGCCGCGCCAGGCGACGTTGACGCGTGCCAGGTTGCCGAGGAAGGTGATGTCCTCGATCACGCCTTCGCCGCGCGGATCGGCATCGACCACGAGGTCTTCGGGTCGCAGGCAGAGTTCGAAGGTTGCATCCGCGCCGGGCGGCCGGCGTTCGAGGAAGGCCGGCAGCGTCTCGCGGACGAAGTCCGTCGGCAGCAGGTTGGCGTGGCCGATGAAGTCGGCGACGAAACGGGTCTTCGGGCGCTCGTAGAGACATCGCGGCGTACCGATCTGTTCGATCCGTCCCTGGTTCATGCAAACGATGGTGTCGGCCATGGCCAGCGCTTCGTCCTGGTCATGCGTGACCATGATGGTCGGGATGCCGAGCGAACGCTGGAGCGCGCGAATCTCGCCGCGCAGCTGGGCACGGATGGCCGGATCGAGGGCGGACAAGGGTTCGTCGAGCAGAAGCATGGACGGGTTGGCGGCCAGCGCGCGGGCCAGCGCCACGCGTTGCTGCTGGCCACCGGAGAGCTGGTCGGGAAAACGCGCGGCGAGTGTGCCGAGACCGACGCGCTCCAGCCACTGACCGGTGTGCGTCGCGATGGCGGCCGGCGATTCGCCGCGCAAACGCATGGGGTAACCGATGTTCGCGGCGACCGTCATGTCGGGAAAGAGCGAATATGACTGGAAGACCAGGCCCATGCGACGTTCCCGCGCGGGCAGGGTGGTGATGTCGCGGCCGTCGAGGATGACCCGGCCGCGGTCGGGCGCGGTCAGTCCGGCAACGATGCGCAACAAGGTGGTCTTGCCGCAGCCGCTGGGGCCGAGCAGGCAGACGAAATCGCTCTCGCCGGCATGAAACGACACACCGTCGAGCACGGTATGTCCGCTCCAGGCCTTTCCGATGTCATCGATGCGAAGATGCATTCCCCTCGTCTCCCCGGCAGCCGACGCGTCAGCGCGTCAGTTGCTTGAATCTGGCAATGAGTGCCGCGCGCTCGCGCGCTGCGGTGGCGAAGTCGCGCGCAGGAAGCGTCGCGACAAGATGGGCAGGCAGGCCTTGCCGAAG